>ENA-OQCN01000038-OQCN01000038.1-human-gut-metagenome-genome-assembly--contig:-NODE-38-length-51589-cov-2.694318_pt1 | contig 51589 bp, 63 predicted proteins | sample MGYA00242497_ERZ504576 | MGnify/ENA primary metagenome ERZ504576 (study PRJEB26092, sample SAMD00036296) | human gut metagenome | host: Homo sapiens | study: EMG produced TPA metagenomics assembly of...
AGAAAATCGAAAAAAAAACTTATTCCTTTTGGATGAACTGCTTTCGCACATTGAGAAAAGATGGCCAGATGTTAGATTTGTTTCGTCAGACATTATAGCTGAAATGTATGCTGATGAAGGGAAGTTGCTTGAAAATGAATGAACTGGTGTATGAAAATGAAAACCTAAAACAGACACAAAAGTGTTTGCTTAAAATAATGGATGTAATACACGAAATATGTGTGAAAAATAATATTTCTTATTACTTGCTTGGTGGATCGGCGCTTGGAGCGGTAAGACATAAAGGCTTTATTCCATGGGATATGGATATTGATATAGGAATGCCTAGAAAAGAATATGAAAAATTTGCAGAAGTATGTAGAAAAGGATTGCCTAATAGTCTTGAATACATGGACTTCAAAAGTACAAACGAGTATTACATGCCACATGCGATGGTGGTTATGAAAAATGCGGCTGTCTATCTGAGTCCTGAGTATTATCGCTCTGCCAAAAAAGAGTATGTTTTGGTAGATATTTTCCCACTTGACAATGTTCCGGATAGCGCAGAGGAACAGAGAAAACAAAAAGTCGAACTGAAAAGACTCTCGAAAATTCAAAGTCGGGAAGAGTGTATTCTTTACAAGAGAAATTCTCTATTTGAAATTGCGGCTAAAAAGGTCATTCAATCTGGACTGAAGTTGATTTATCCCATTAGAAAAGTAAATGTTGACCAGGATAGAGTGATGCGAAGATTCGATGGACATGAAACACAATGTATCTGTTCGATGGCGAGCCAATACTCCTATGAAAAACAGTGTATGGACATAGCGATATACGGAAAGCCAACTTTAATGGACTTTTCTGGGCGAAAATATTATGTTCCAGAAAAGGTTGAAGCATATTTAACAAAACTGTATGGAAAAAACTATATGAGTATTCCTCCGGTAGAAAAGCGGTATAGACCGAATGAATACATTGTGAAATTTGAATGTGTTGAGAGCGGGGATTAATAACATGACACAAGTTATTGGATACACGACAGGAGTGTATGATATGTTCCATATCGGCCACTTGAATGTTATCCGTCGTGCAAAAGAGCAATGCGACTATTTGATTGTTGGGGTGAGTACCGATGAACTTGTGCAGAAGGAAAAGAATAAAACACCTGTTATCCCTTATAAGGAAAGAGCGGCTATCGTAGGTGCTTTAAAGTATGTTGATGAAGTGGTTCCCCAAGAGGATAAAAATAAGCTCGGCGCTTGGAAAAAATACCATTTTGACAAAATGTTTGTTGGCTCTGATTGGAAAGGGACTCCGCAGTGGGAGAAATATGAGAAAGAACTCGAGCCGTATGGTGTGGAGATTGTGTATCTTTCACATACCGACGGGATTTCAAGTACCCAACTAACAGGTGTCATTAAGGGTATCCTAGATGAGCACCCTGAAGTGGGGGGTAAATAAGCTCTTCCTGCATACATACAAGACCGTTGCCATCATCAGGGAAAAGGTGGTGGCATAATGAAGAAGTACCATGTCGGATATACAACTGGCGTGTTTGATATGTTTCATATAGGTCATTTGAACATTTTGCGCAATGCAAAAGACTTGTGTGATTATTTAATTGTGGGTGTTAGTACAGATGAACTTGTTCAACAATATAAAGGGAAAACACCTATAATCTGTTTTGACGAACGGATAGAAATTGTTCGGTCGATAAAGTATGTGGATTATGCTGTCCCACAGGTAACAATGGATAAAATGGAAGCCTGGCGTAAACTTCAGTTCGATGTGATGTTTCATGGCGCTGACTGGAAAGGAAGTCAAATGTATAACAACATAGTCGCTGAGTTTGAAAAGGTTGGAGTAGATGTCGTTTTTCTTCCTCACACACCGGGAATTTCATCCACGATGCTGACAAATGTACTTCATCGGTTGAAAGAGAATTGAATTCTATAGAATCAAAAGCATATACTTGTTATTCTTGGTGAGGAAAGGGACTGGAATGGAAAAAATTAAGGCGAAGTATAATTCCATGTCTATAGAAACGAAAGCGGCTTTGTGGTTTGCAATGTGTAATTTCATTAACAAGGGCATAGCAATGATTGTTGTGCCTTTGTACACAAGACTGCTTACTACAGAAGAGTATGGAACATACACTGTCTTTCAGTCATGGTTAAACATTTTTATTATTGTAGCGACACTGGAAATATCGAGAGGCCACTATAAGGTTGGTATAACTAAACATGATACAGATGTTGATAATTACACTACATCTGTTCTTGGGTTGAGCAATGCAGTAACAGTTCTATTTGTAATCGTTTACTGTTGTGCTATTCCGGCTTTCAATAGGCTTCTTGAAATGCGACATACTTGATTCTGAGTATGTTTTTGTATCTTCTTGTATATCCTGCATGGGAGTTCTGGACGATACAACAACGATTTGCATATAAGTATAAAACTATGGTGGGAGCAACGCTTGCCGTTGCTATACTAAGCCCGCTTGTTGGCGTTATTGGAATTGCATGGTTTCATATGCAGAGCGGTGCCGCTATATTTTCTAAATTAATTATTCAGGGCCTTTTTTGCGCTTTGCATTTATATTCTTTTCATTAAGAAAAGCCATACATTGTTTCACAAGATTTACTGGAAAGAGGCATTTGTTTTTAACATTACACTAATTCCGTATTTGCTATCCACTTCGATTTTGAACCAAGCAGATAGAATTATGATCAATGGTATGGTTGGTGCCGCAGAAGCCGCAATATATAGCGTGGCGTATTCTGTTGCAATGTTGATGCAATTGCTCAATAATGCGGTTAGTGATGCATTTATTCCGTGGATGTACAGACGCTTGAGGGCAAAAGAGTATAAGGTGATTGAACCTGTTACAAATAAGTTGTTGATTCTCGTGGCGGGCACAAATATTTTGCTGATTTTGTTTGCGCCGGAAGTAATATCAATATTTGCTCCTGCGAGGTACAAAGATGCAATTTGGGTGATTCCACCGGTTGCTGCAAGCGTTTTCTTTATGTTTCTATTCCAAAGGTATATTAACGTTGAAGTGTATTATGGCGCAACAACTAGTGTCAGCAGTACATCAATTTTGGTTGCTGTTCTTAACATTGCGCTAAATTATGTCTGCATTAAACGATGGGGTTATTTAGCTGCCGGTTATACAACACTCGTCAGCTATATTGTCTTTTGCGTTGCGCACTATTTCAATCTGAAGAAGGTATGTAAGAGCAACTGTGAAGGAGAACAAGTCTTTACAGCAGGCTATACTCTGGGAATCAGTATTGCTTTTCTAGTGCTTGTGTTTGGAATGATGGCCCTTTATGAGCATCGAATAATGAGATTTGCATTAGCTGCTGGCTTGTGCGTAGTTGCATTTTGTAAACGTGATTTCATAAAGTGGTTGTTAAAGAGTAAGAAACAAGATTGATTCGATAAAAGGATGAAATGCAGTGATGAAAATATCATATCACTGTCTATGCTTGATGCTGGAAGATAAGTTCTTTGCGTGATTATGACTAAGCCATGCTCAAAGCATGGCTGCGCCGTCCAGATATGCTGCCTCTACGTGGCGGATGGTAGGCAACGGAGTGTGTACGCACTCTCCGGCAAAAGCATAATTGACCTCTGCTAAAAAAGCAAGGAGAATGTTTGAAGTTATATGCCTTGAAAAGGCGGAAAGAATACCAGCTCTAAACATACCGTGAAGAGGAAAGACAGAATGGCAGAAATTGTAGAACATATCACAGACGCAAGAGATAACGGAACGATAAACGTATATGGGGTTCGTTATAATCAACGAGGAAGAACCGACAATATGGCTGTGGCTCTTCCTGGAAATCCGAGCTTTGATTTTCGCCATGATTTTTGTGCAAATATTATTGATTTTGAAATTGCACGTGAAGTGACGTTCAATCCGACTTCAGACGGCCTGGAAGAAGGAACATATGAGTACATACCGCTTGACAACGTTCGAGAAAAATGGGATGAGTTGACTGGACTAATGGAAGGAGCTCTTCCTTACCACGGAGTAGAGAACCGAAGGAGAGTTACTCAGTCGAACCTCTATATAGGAGTATTGGACTACAATGAGCAAAGATACTACCTTTGTGCAAAACAGGGAGAGAGCTCGGAGAGGGTATTTAGAGGAAAAAGTATATACATGAGCAATCAAGATGGACTTCAGAAAGCTGAATTGGGAGAAGTGTTTATTATGAGTAGCTTTGTGGGCTCATGGTTGATCCATCGGAAGAAAAAGTATTGATTTTTGACAAAAAGGCTTTTCAAGGGGTGTTTCGATACGATGATTATCAAAAAGAAGATGTTCAGAGGAAGATATCAATAGTTGAACAATGGAATTTTTTGGCATCAGCAGAAATCATAAAAGAAAAGTGTGCACAGAAAAATGTCTATAGAAACCTAGCTAAAATATTTGCTGACCAAGAATATATGGGGCAGATTCGGTCGACAACACCGCAACAACTAAAAAACAATCTGCTGATGAATAGTCCTGAAAATTTTACTGAGAATGATTTTCAGGGCGATTTGCTAGTGGTAACAACTCATAATCTTGATGTTGTGATGAAAATGCTTGCAAAAGGATTCAAATTCAACTTTTTTACTAACAGTGCGGAACAACAATGAGAGATTTAATCGAAGGTTTGGGCTATTATTTGAGCTGTATGATGCTATTTAATGGAATATACAGCGTGAAAATAATAGCTGAAGGAAATGTACATGTAAAACCATGCAATCCAAGGGAGTGGGCCATAACGCTAACATGGTCGATTGCTACTTTGCTCGTAATCTTAGGTGCTGCTTTTACTCATAAGATTTTAAAAATAGATGATTCAGAGAATAATAGTATTGCAACGGGTAAAAAATTGCAAGTAACGGTTGTAAAGGACTTAACGGGTGAGAACTACTTTGCAAATTTTTCTTTGATTGTTTTAACAGGATTGTCGTTGTCTTCATCGCCAAATTTCGGGGACATGATAGTCTTTATACTGATTGAATTGGCTTTGGGAATTATTTACATAAAAAAGAAAATGTTCTACATGAATCCGGTACTTCGCTGTTTGATTATAGCATCTATGAGTGTTCGGGCATAGACCCCATTACAAAAAAAGGTTTGGCAGGACCAATATACTTCTGGTAAAGGAAAAGAGGATATCAATCGGAGATGTTATTAAGTATAAAAACATTAATAGCGAGATTGTTCGACTGAACTGGAGAGGAAAAATCTAAAATATAGAGCCATGCTCAAAGCATGCTACGCCATTCAGATATTCTGCCTCTACGTGGCGGATGGCAGGTAACGGAGCGTTTACGCACTCTCAGGCAAAAGCATAAGAACATCTTTGAAATGTGAACAAAAAAACTAGACTAGAAAAGGACGGTTTGAGAAGCTAAAACCCAATGAACGACATCGGTACGAAGCGCCCGATGAACTAAGAATTCCAATCAAGAAACATACGAAAAAAGATATCGAAAAAGTGAGACGCTTTGGCCAACGCATCTGATGGAATAATCCCTATGTAATTGAAAACGCGAAAGAGTATTTTGGCAAAACAAATCAGTGGCACTAACTGTTACGGTGTATCAATCGAGATGTTATTAAGTTGCATATATCGGTGCAGTAGCGACGCTTGCACGGGGTTTTAGCGACACTTTCACGGTCTAAAGCGACGCTTTGTCGGCCTAAAGCGACATCTTGAGAGCTTTGCGGTATACTTGATTTGCACGTAGATTTACGTGACATCAAAATACCGGAGGTTAAAAATGGTAAACTACCGCGAGATTCTCAGACTTCATTCATTGGGGCAAAGTCAACGCACAATTCGAAGTTCAGCACACTGTTCAGACAATACTGTTCGTACTGTTTTGGAGGTGGCTAGTCAAAAAGGCATCCAGTGGCCCCTTGATGACGACATTACCAACGCTGATCTGGAGCGGATGCTCTTCCCGGACAAGTACAAGAGTGCTTGCTTGTACATTGAACCGGACTATCCGTACATTCACCGTGAGCTGGCAAAGCATGGCGTTACCCTGACCTTGTTGTGGGAGGAGTACCGCCGCAAATGCTACGATGAAGCAAGAAGCCATACATGTTTACGCAGTTCGGCGAGAAATACCGTAAATGGGCCCGCGTCACCAAGGCAACCATGCGTATCCAGCACAAGCCCGGAGATGCCATTGAGGTGGATTGGGCTGGCGATACAATCCCCATTTTCGATCCTGTAACCGGTGAGCAGAACAAGGCTTATCTATTTGTAGCAGTCCTGCCCTGCAGTTACTACGCCTATGCAGAAGTTGCGTGATACGCAGACTGAGAATTGGCTGAACTGCCACGTTCATGCGTTCAACTATTTCGGCGGCGTAACAAGACTCTTGATTCCGGACAACTGCAAAACTGCGACGTATTCCAATACCCGGTATGATGTGGTAGTGAACCGCAGCTACCAGGAGTTGGCAGAGTACTATGGAACTGCCATTATTCCAACTCGCGTTCGTAAGCCAAAGGACAAAAGCGCCGCGGAGGCATCTGTGGATTATGCAGAGACTTGGATTATTGCAGCTCTTCGTGATCGGAAGTTCTTCACGGTACAGGAAGCACAGGAAGCAACCGCAGAAAAGCTGGAAGAGTTCAACGCCCGCGCATTTAAGGCACGCGCGGGATGTCGCGCAGTGCCTACCTTGAAGAAGAAAAGGAATACATGCTGCCGCTGCCGGCAACGCCGTTTGAACCCGCTGTCCGGTCTGTGGCCAAGGTTCCCAACGATTACTGCATCTCTGATGGTCGGAACAAATACTCTGTTCCGTACAATTTGATTGGCGAGAAAGTTGATATTCGCGTAACGAAGAATGTTGTCGAGGTCTACTACCACGGCAGTCGTATGGCGTGTCACCGCCGCCTGCAAACTGTGCAACACGATCCGTTGATGAAGCTGGAGCATATGCCGGAAGCTCACCAGAAATACCTGACTTACAATGCGGATGACTTTAAAATTTGGGCAGTGTCTGATGGACCTCATACGGAGCAGGTTGTTTCTTATTTTCTGGAATCTGGTAAGGTTCCTGAGCAGGGATACAAAGCCTGTGCAAGTCTTAGAAAGCTCGGCGAAAGGTACGGCAAGGAGCACTTGGAAATGGCCTGTATGAACACTCTTGCATACGGTGCTACGCCTTCTATTCGCAATATTAGCAGCATTCTGAAAAGCAAGCAGAGCAAGCCTGCCGAAAATGTTGCCACTCCGAAGAAAACGCAAGATCTCGAACGCTATGGCATTACGCGTGGCGCTGCCTACTTTACGAAGGGAGGCAACCGCTAATGACACAGCAAACATTTGATATGCTCACGGATATGAGGTTGAGTGCGATGGCAACAGAGCTTGCCAACCAGCTGAAAGATCCCTCGTTTGCAGCCCTCGGCTTTGAAGAACGACTTGATATGATTGTGACCGCAGAATGGAACAAGCGGCAGACAAACAAGATTAACCGTCTGATTAAAAGCGCTCATTTCAGCGCCTCATCTGCAACGATTGAAGGCATTGAATACTACGAGGACCGCAAACTGGACAAGACGCAGATCCTGCGTTTGGCCACATGCAACTACATTGATGAAGGCCACCATGTGATTTTGAAAGGGGCCTCCGGCAATGGAAAGACATATATTGCCTGTGCTCTTGGGAATGCAGCCTGCCGCCGTTTGAAAAAGGTCGCCTACATCCGCTTACCGGAATTACTGGACGAAATTACGATTGCCCGTAGCCGTGGCGAAATGAAGAAGCTGCAAGCCACTTACAGGAAATTTGATCTGCTGATTTTGGACGAATGGCTGATTCGTCCTCTCACTCCTGAGGAATCTTACGAGCTGTTGGAAATTGTTGAGATGCGCTGCGAACGCTCGATGATTTTCTGCACGCAGTACGAACCGGATGGCTGGTATCCGCGTATTAATTCCAATCCTGAAACAGACAGTCCCGTCTCCGAGGCGATTATGGACCGCATTGTCCACAATTCGTATGACATTATGGTAGATGGCCGTATCTCCATGCGGGAGCGCAAAGGTTTGAAGGCTATGCAGAAAGCGGGTGCTGCGGATGTCTAAGTGCCCGTACAATGCATCCGCTGATCCGTGTGAGTTTGAAGTTCAACTCATGGTAGCCGATGTTGCGGAGGAAGAAACCACCGAAACGTTCCACGAGATGGATGCCGAAATTAACAAGTTGTTACGGCGCATTCATCTTTTGGAAGATCTATTGCAAAGAAACGATATCCCTGTACCTGGACTAGACGATTGACTTCTGCTCTGCCAGCGTTTTTGCTGACAGAGCTTTTTACCGGCATGGAGGTCGGACGAGGTGGCCTAAACATTCCGACAGGGTGGCCCAATCTGTTCGTGCAGATGGAACTTCGGTTCTTGGATGTACGGCTGTGTCGCTTTAGACCGTGAAAGTGTCGCTAAAACCCCGTGCAAGCGTCGCTACTGCACCGATATATGCATAAGTTTTGGGACATGGTATTCGCAGTTCGAGTGTCCTGAGACATCCGGACAAAATAGGGCACTTTTAGCACACAGCAAAGGTTAGGTTGACATAAAGTGAAACTGTGGTATATTAAACTTAATCAACATTCTTTGCAAGTTTCAACCCGACAACTACCCATATTGAGGTGACATCATGCTTGGCACCATTCAAACAACCACCAGCATCTCCGAACCACTCTACCACCAAATCATCCGCACCTACTTGACACTGAATCTGTGAAGGATACGGCTGCCATCTGCAATGTAAGCACAGTCAAGGTTCGCAAGGTATTGATTACAGAGGGAATGTGGTCCAGTCGAACCAGTGTTGAGATTCAGCACTATCTGAGTATAGGCAAAACTACAGCTAAAATCGCACATATCTTATGCACTACAGAAAAGGCTGTACAGCAGTATCTGCCATATTCTCGGGGGCTATACGGCGGGGACAACCCAAGTGTATCGGCTGTCAACAGCGCGTTGTATCGAGAGCGAATCCGTATTGCGCAGGCCAAAACGCTAAAGAAAAAGCGAAGTTTGGCTGAAGAAAATCATTGGCCAGAAATATTGGAAGAAATCAACAATCAGGAGGAGCTTATAATGCCAAAGAAACCTAATCACCAAGAGAAAAATGATTTTCTTCGTCTACACCTGGAACTGCTCGACAGTGATGGCAATTCTGCTGATGCAGAAACCACACGCACTCTGCATGAGTGTGGGGAAGTTCGTTACGGCAATACAATCTCACGCGATATTTTAGTGTCCAAAGAGATGCCCTTGTGGGCGCTGAATTATGCGATTCAGCGGTGCTTCGGCTGGCAAAACAGCCATTTGCACAATTTTGTCCTCCCGGAGAAACAATTTGAGGCGCTGACTGACAGGCAAACCAAACAATATGTGATGCTTATCGGGTTGGTATTTCGTTCTCCCTGGATGAAAGAAGAAGAAGAGTTTTGGGCAGATGATTACGAGGATGGCAGCTTTAAAACCTGGCTCAAAAGCAAATATACTGCGCCATACAAATCGCTTTGCTATGGCGAGGCATTGCATCAGTGCAAAAATGATGCGTTTCAGATAGAGCACGAGTATTACTATTGTCGCGTTAAACGGACACATTATGACAACGGTCATGACTTTTATGGCCCAATGGAGAAAATCAGTGAGGCTGAATATCGTAAACTCAAATCGGTAGCACCACTTAAGACAGAACGCAAGACAAAGTATGGCAACCGAGAAGTCACTTATCAAGAGGCCTATCAATTTGCGGATTTGCCTTTTGATACGATTCAGTGGTTTAATACATCTGCTTCCGTGAGTTCTTTGCTTGAGAGACTTCCGATTGGTGAAACACTTCGCCCACAGAAAAGCGGTATAAAGCCTGATTTTGGCACACTTATGCATTTTTCTGAATTTATGAACAACGAGCTATGTGATGAAGTTGCGCGCTGTGCCATTTCAGACAGTCCCATCGTGCAGCCGCACGTTCACCCTTTTACAGATATGCTTTATTACAACTATGACTTCGGCGACGATTGGCATGTGCAAATCACTGCCAGTGACAATGCAGAGGATCTTATCAAATCGGATCGGCTCACGGCAGAGGAATGGGAAGAAGCAAAGTTGCAGCTTCACAGCAAGCATCGCCCTGTCTGTATTGCGCAGGATGGCTTGCCTGTCTTTGATGATGTCGCAATATTCATGGGTATGCCGCATTTCTGAGATGTATCAATCGTGATGCGCGTAAAAATAACATAGCAGATGAAGACGATAACTCGCCATATCCATATCATGGAAAAGTGGAAACCCTTGCCTGGGCAAGGAGCCTCGGTTGGAGTAAACGTAGAGTGAGCAACAAAAACCTGTTGTGAATTATCAGTTTTTGACGCTTAATAAAGCTATGTGACGTAAATAAGACCAAGACTTTTCAAAATGCATTAACTACTTTGTATCTGTTCGACTTTTTCCTTATCTTCTTGTATGGCTTGATTGGTTTTGCGAACTTTTTCTAATTCAGCAATAAGATCAGCTATCCGACTTTCTGTTTCTGTAACTAATTGTCTTATCTTTTCAGGTTCAGTACCCAGTGAAATCCCCATTTTATCAAGTTGTGAAGCCGCTCTGCTATACGCCTGCAGGGCGGCTTCATTTTGCTTGTAGAAGGTATCCTTCTGGGCAAGTGGTTTGGATGTATACTCCAACCAAACAGATTTATAGGTGCGGCACGCCTGCAGATTATGAGCCGTTGCTGCATAAATTTTGCTTTTGGAACGATGCGTTGCAATCTTGTTGCGGAGCTTCATTTCTTCGCGTTGATATGCACTGATTTGTTTATCAAAATCAGCAGCTGAATGTAGACCATTATCAGCCATGCTACCCAAGAGTTTTCCAAGCTCTTGGGCATTTGCAATTCCTGCACGGCGTTCCACATTAGCGACTCGACGGGCCAAACTGCTTTCAGAAGTGCCAACCTGCACCACACCTCCTAGCGACTGCGCTAGTTCAGCGCCACTGATTGAGTTTCGCGTCTTTTCGCTGCCAATTGGCACATAGCTGTACTGCCAACCGGGATATAGACTGATTGCACAGCTTCCTTGCTCGACGTTTCGCTGTACATAGCGTTTCGGAATGAATAACCGCTCAATGTGATATTGCGGCAAATGCACTGTCACTCCGCGCAGGCTCATGGCCATGATCTGATCAGCGGTCAAGCTTACAATCAGTGGCTGCGTCAGATTCTCTTCATCGATTTGTCGAATCAAATCAGTGCCCCGAATTGTGCCATGTGTGCCGTCATCGTAAGTTATATCATATGAAAAAGCCGCGCCGATGTCGCAGATACAGACCCATCAGGAGTCGTATGAATATGGCTGTTATCAATCATCAGCTTTGCCGGATTGCCACTTGAGTCGTGGATTTGCAGCAGAACACCGCGCTTGCCGGCAGAACATATCTGCCGTGACGTGAGTTTGACAGATGTATCACAACTCTGCGGATAGTTTGTAGTCAATTCTTGATATAGCTCTGCAATCGGTGTACTATGATTTGTATCAAGAATTCCTGATTTATTGTTTATCGCACTTTCCAAGCCCGCAAGTGTAAATCCATCTCCTAAAGCGTCAGCAGGCACCCATGTGCCATCTAAGTCGGCAGCCTTATACAAAAGCTGTCCGGTTTGCTTTTTTACACGCGCCTTAACGCCCTCCGACTGCAGCTGCTTTATAAAATCGGTAAAAGTCGAGACACTCGGAAAAATCTTGGCTATGCGCTCACGAATAAATAGCTGTTCGGCAGCGTTATCCTCTAAGCGCTCCACGAGGCCGGTATACGTAAACTTGTCGGTATCGGCCAGTGATGTATCTCTGATCGCACGTCCCGCACCTTCCGGCAGGTAGGTCATATGCTTACCACGCTGGCAAACAGAAATGCCCAGTTCCTGTGCCATTTGCAGGAACTGGGCATAATTGGTGGCACGCTCCAGGCAGAAGTTAAGCTTCTTGCGGACTTCAGTGCGATTGCTGGTTGTGCGTTTCTTCTGTACGTAAGTAGGGTAGAGCTGGCCCAATTTTTGAGGATCTTTGATGACAGACAACTGTGCTCCATGCAAAGCCGATCCGAGATACTACGGATCTGCTGTGCAGTACGGTATGGAACTGTGCGCAGTTTTTGTAATCGTAAAAAGAGACGGAATTGATAATGATGTGGTTATGTATATGTCCTTTATCAATATGAGTTGCTATTACAAACTCATATTTTCCTTCTGTGAATTCCAGCGCTAGTTTGCGACCAAGATCATGTGCTTCTCTCGGAGTGATTTTCTCGGTGGGTGAAAAAGACTGTATCAGATGATAAGCGAGATTTGAAGTTTTCTTGCAGGAAATATGGTGTACCTTGTGCGCCATTATGGCAGTGATTTCAAAATCGAGTGCGGCAGTCTGTGGCTCTACATTGTATCCGGAAACCAGCAACTGGCCATCGGTCTTAGAAGGATTTTCTATGTAGAGGATTACATTACTTAAGGTTGATTTTATTGCATGAATTTTTGTAATAGCCATAAAGTAACCCTTTTTAGGATATTAAATAAAGGAATATTATCATACGCTCTTTTTGCACAAAATTCAACCAAAAACGAGTTTTTTTTTTGTTAAAAAATCTCGTCGTCTTTTGCTCGAATATTATGTACTTTGTTGATAGATTTGTGACTATTTCTTATGGTAGAATGGAGCAGCAATCGAAAAGGAGGTTGATGAAAATGGATGAATTTACGGTTATCGCGATTTTAACGGTTTCTGTCGTGGTTGGAAAATTCGTCAACTATTTGCATACCGCGCGTACAAAGAAATCTTGCAAATGGCTTGGCATTGTTATTGCTTTTGCTGTAGATGTACTTGCTCTCTTTACCGTACCTGTTCCCAAGCCAGAGGTATATCCGGCGGGTGGTATTTTGAACTCCTATTCTCAGGGAATTTTCATCAACTCCACTAGTAGTGTTCTTACATCGTATTATACGACTGACTCTATTACCGATCCTAAATTTGGGAAAAAGTACTCAGGACCATTTTCTATTGATAGGCCGCGAACCGTAATTGCGAAAAATAGATTTTTGTTTCGGTGGAGTGAGGCAATTATTGTCAGAATGCATATAAGTGAAGATGGTTCCTGAGCATTTGGCTTAAGGACCTCTTATTTCACCCATTGATTCACTGAGGAAAGTGAGTGTTTGAATAGGGACTCTATCTATGAATGTTGGATTGCTTGTTGAAGAATATTTCAGTTAAAATTGGATTTTTGAATAATCATACCTTAGTAAAGCCTCCGTAGCATCTTTACAAGTCTTTCTTGATATAGAGCTTTCAGCTCCAAATAGTTACGTTGCAATTGTTCTACATCGTTTGCAGTTGTAGTTCGATTTTCATTGCACCTCTTTGCAACCTGATTGACATTCCCGCTATGCGCCCCAAACTCGCAGACAGCTGACGCAGCTGCGAAAAATCATAGTGTTTGATTTCACCAGTAAGGAGCATTTCTCTGCAGTAAGCAGAAAAATTAGTCATGCCAGATTCAGCCATTTTGTTTTCGATGGTCGCTATCTCCGTTTCTGTAAAGTAAACTAATTTTCCTATTGAACGCTCTCGATTTTTTCTCATTGACACATAACTCCATGGTAAATTAGACCTCATCGAAAAGAACTGACGCAAAATCAGGTTTTAGGGTGTCCCTAAGAGGCATGTGAGTATAAACACATGCAATGCTTGCTAACGTTCGCTTTCGCTCACGTTACCCCTTCGGCCGCCCCGGCGCTTCTTCTGGCGAAACCAAAACAGCCCGGCTCCGATAAAAACGATGGACAAAAAGTCCAGCACATTCCAGAACGGATTTGCCAGGTTTTTGCTCTGCTGGACAGGTTGAGAAGAAGTCGGCTCCGGTGTCGGTGTCGCAGACGGCGCAGCGGCAGCTGGTGCATTATAGGCTGCCGCTCGCTGTACAGTGGTGTTCTCGTCACGGCTGGGCGTACTCAAATCGGCGTCTGGATTTTTTGTGTCTGTTACTGTCAGATGAAAGCTCACACTGTCATCAGTATTCAGTTCTTTCTGCTCGCACTCGAACTGGTATCGTTCCGCTGCATCGCCTGCAACACGCAGATAGAAACGTATACAGTCCGCTGTCAGCTTCCGTGCAAACGCGGCCAGCTGATTGGATTCGTATACATCCAGCGCGTATACTGTACCGCTGTACAGGTTCTGCAGGTAGACGATACAGTGTTGGGAAAAGCCAGCGGGTGCTGTCAGGTACGCACTGATCTGGGCTGCCTCGGGCAGATAATCAGCAGGCGGTTGGCGCAGCGGCAGCGGCGTATAATAGCGTGTCTGCTCGGTTACTTCCGTGAACCAACTCTCACCTGCAAACTCATATTGCAGCTCATACTGACCACCAGCCTCGACCTGCAAAAAGGTGGTGCCGTCAACCTCGCGCAGCGGCCAATCGTTTAGGCGTCGTATTGAACAGCGGCATTGCAGTAATAGGTGCCCTCCGGCAACGTTACAGCCTGGCCATAATGGTTCAAGCCGTTCAGTACTACAAGAACAGCATCCGTATCATTGGGGCCGCTGCCCAGCGTGACCAGCACGGAACGTTCCTGCAGCTCCGCGGGAACATCTACCAATGATACCGCAACTTCGCCGTTTCCCGCCGCATGGCAGGGCGGTGCCATCGCCATGACAAACGGGACAAATAACAAAATCGCCAGAACTCTTTTCATAAAAGCCTCCTTAAAACCCGGCATAGGTAAAGTAATGACAGCCGCGGCTCTCCATCCAGGCGTTGGACATGTTTACGCAGACGCCGTAGCCATAACAGCATTCGATCCACGCGCCGCCGCCGAGCGCCATCTGCACATGGCCTTGCTCACCGCCAGCGGCATAGACGACCCGCAGATCGCCCGGCTGGACCTCGGCGAGGGAGATTGCCCGCAAATCGTTGGTGCGCCCGTAGGAGGCTGTATTACCTGCTGCAAACGGAAGCCCTGCGCCCAATAACAGTACTGTACAAAGCTGGAGCAGTCCAAATTCATCCCGACGCTGGCATTGCCGGGGCCACCGCGCAGCGACGAGGGCTGCCCGTACACAAAATGACCTTGGCAGCTAATGGCAAAGGCTACGACCTGCCACGCGCGGTGTCGGGGTCAATGTTCAGTCCGGCCAGCAATGCCTGCAGCTCGTCAGCAGTCAAAGCGGAGCTACCGAACGGCACTTGATACCGCCCGCAACGCCGTAAAGCGCCTCCCAGTCCATACGATACAGCAGGGATGCCCATTCCACGTTGCCATAAGTGTCCGCGCCGTTCTCGTACCAGCCCTTGAAGCCCGCCGCGCCGGGCGGCAGTGTTACCGTTTTCGTAAAGCGGGCAGTGACCGCATTGCCCGCATACGCATTGCCGTACTGATCCTGCTTGATGACGGTACGTGTCAGCGTGCCATCGTTGCTGCTTGCGGCCAGTGCCTCCAGATTGCCCGTGCCGCCGTCCGCACCATTGGGGGCTTCGGTTTCCGGGTCAGCAAAGCGGTCATAGCCGGTCAGGTAAATGGTGCAGTTCAGATCATAGTGGCCGTACTGGCCGTCGTGCAGCTCTCCGGGACACCAGGGGATAGCGGTTGCGTTGGCAAAGGTCACGGTATAGTCCTTCGTCATGACCTCGTCGCCGTCGGTGGTCTCCACTGTAAAGATGGCGGTGCGCTCGTTCGGAGCATAGAACCAATCATTCAGCTCGCCCTTGTAGAGATTCGCACTTTCATCCAACACGATGCTGCCGGTGCAATCCTCTGCGGCAATTTTGCCGTCGACAACTTGGGTGTGGTTATCCGGAAGGGAACACAACTCTGACTGGGTGGCTCCATCCGGGAAAATGACAGGAAAAAGACGGTCACATCGTGTGTGCCGTCTTCGATCCATTCGGGGCGCTGCCGCCTTCCGCGTGGTCATCGCTCCATTCCCATATTCCGTTGCGGTAGTGCCCGCACTCTTCGTTGCCTTGGGCACAGGTGTGCGTTTCGCATCGGTACTCTGTGATAGTCACGGTCTCGCCCTCGCTGCGGTAGCCATTGACGCAGCCGCCATAGCTGATGCAGGAGTAGGGCGCTGACTCCTGCGCGGTAATTTCCATGCCGTAGGCTGTCAGGGCGCGGCAATATTGGGTAAATGGCACGTCGTCCGTAAAAGCCGCAAGCTCCTGTGAACTGGGCCAGTCCTGCTGATAATAGACCGCGGCCATCGAGATGATCTCTGCAGTGTCATTGTAGATGCCGTTGGCGTAGCTCCATGTGACGCCGTGCTGCATATTGTTGCTGCGCTGGCCGGTCAGCGTATCGTAGCCGTAGGGGTTGCCGTTGGGGTCAACATCGTTGCGAAAGGCCCTGCGAAGCTCATCAGTGGCAGCTTCATTGCGGTATGTATTGATGCTTTCGACAAGCTGCTGAATATCCTCCGGCCTGTCGGCACACAGCACGCTGGTCGTTGTAGTACCGCTCATCTGGCCTAGCAGCCCAATAATCAGCAACAATAGAACGATTGTGCCACAAATAAGCGCCGTCCTGCCGATAGAAGCAAGCACTTTGACAGGATGGGCAAAGAACCGCGCCACTCTGATTACGCTATGACCGGTCTGAAAGCCTGCATTACTGATGATACCCGGTGTGCGGTCAGCAAAATCATCCGCACTGGTCGAGAACGACTTCGCATAATGCAAAGCCGTCCTGGCACCGGCAGAGCGATTTGTACCGCAGAACTTCCCAACTCCATCCGCAGCACGTCGCCGCCTGTGTGCAGGACCTCCTCGGCGGTACGCGTGCCGTCCTGCACGTCCTTGATGCCCTTCACGGCGTAGCTGCCCAGTATGCCGACGTCCTCCGCAGCAGTCCTATAAACGTCTCCTGCATAATCAGTTCCGCCGCCGCGCCGTGCACACCGAGATCCTGCGCGGCATCGGTGGCAAAGTCCTCTTGATAGCTGACCAACCCGCTTGCACTCGTGATGCCGTGCGCTGCAGCTGTTGTGCCGCGCATGGCAGGGGAGCGGTAGCCGTTTGTCTGCTGATTGCACAGCAGTTCGTAGTAGGCATTGCTGCGGCTGGCACGGGGCGTGTTGGTACCGGTGATATATTTCCGGTTGCCTTCGGCGGGATGTGATAAGCTTTCTGCTACATCATCTCTATCGTCTGAAATGGTATCTTTCGTTTCACTTACATAATCGTCATTCGACAGTAGCGACTCGACTTGCTTTTCAGTGCTGTCCAGCAGTTCCTCGCCGTTTGATGCTTCATCTACCTGATTGTGCAGGCTTTCCGATATGTCAGTATCGGTATGGAATAAAGGTTTGTCGCTATAATTTTGCGTGAATAGTTCTGACATGGCAGACTCCGTGAGGTTGTTTTTAGAGATGTGCTGGTGCAAGCACAACGCATTAAGGCTTTCGATTAGGAGATGTATCCATCAGCCTGAACAGCTCGGTATCCTTCGGAAAATCGTTGTTGAAGGGTACCACCGTCTTAGACACGATCAGCAGTCCGCTGCCGACCTCTGCATTCTCGATGTACCGCTTTTCCTCGTTGGAAATGTGCAGCAGCCGCGCCAGATCGTTGGCATCGTCGGGAGACTGGTTCAGCAGCTTGATATATCCGCAGTCGGACAGCATTCGGCGCGCGTCCTCGTTGTCCAGAACCGAACGCACGTGCTGGGTGATGGAGGTCAGAATCGCACCCCACTTGCGGGCGCGGCTGGACAGCTGAAAGTAAAAGTCCGTGCAGTCCTTGTTGCCCAGCAGCTGCTGGAACTCGTCGGTAAACACCCATGTGCGACGACCCAACACGCGGTTCCGAGTAATGCGGTTCCAAACCTGATCCAGCACTGTCAGCATGCCGATAGACTGCATCGACTTGCCCAGCTTGACCGTATTAAAGCAGATGCAATGATTCTGCACGTTCACATTGGTCTGGTGGGCAAACAGGTCCATGGAGCCACTTACATATAGCTTCAACGCCGTAAGCAGTGGCTTGACTTCCTCTCCCTGCAGCGCTAGATTTCCGTAAAAGTCGTGCAGCGTGGGCATTTCCTCGCGCTTGGGGTTCGCCATATAGCGCTGGTAGGTCAGCCCGGCAGCACATCAATAAAGGTCCGCTCCTGCGGCGACAATTCGGAGCTGTGTAGAATCAGCTGGCAGAAATTCTGCAAGAACTGGCTTTTCAGTCGGATGGGGTCCTCGTCATCGCCGTAATCTTCCGTGATGTCCATGGGATTGATATGGGAGGGGCTGGACGCGGAAATGTCAATCACTACGCCACCCATGGCTGTAACGAGATGCGTGTACTCCTGTTCTGGTCGATGAGAACAATATCATCATCTGGCCAGCGAAGCATGATATTGGTGACCATCTGCATTACGGAGAAAGACTTGCCGTAGCCCGTCATACCCAGCACCATACCGGCAGGGGCGGGCAGCAGCTTGCGGTTACACAGTATCAGATTCTTACTGCGGGCGTTGATGCCTCGTACAGTCCGCCCGGCTGGAACAGTTCCTGTGTGGTGAACGGCACATAGATGGCCGTGCTGACGGTTTCCAGCGTGCGCTCCAACCCGAGCCATTTCTTGCCAAGCGGCAGCATACTGTTCATGGCATTGCGCTGCTCATACAAAATGCTGTCAAAGCGGCAGGTCTGCTGCTGTACTGTGCTGCAAATGCGCCGCACGCGCTCGTCCAACTGTGCATTGGAATCGCCATAGGTGTGAATGAGGATGCAGACTTTGAAGATCTTTTGGTTTTTGGTTGTAATGTCATCCATCATCTGCTCTGTGTGGTGCATTTTGGATTTCAGATCATAGCTCACAGCTATGCTGGCAGGCATATTTCGCTCGCGTGCTTTGGCAATGGCATCGTATTCTTCCTTGTGCATATAAGCAAGCTTTTTCTCAATTTCCTGGACGGCTTCTGCCTGGTCCATAGCGTCAACATGCATTGTGATGACGTGGTCAAAAGGAAGCTCCGATAGCATAGAGAACAAACCGTTCTTCATTTCCGGTGCTATGCCCCGCAGATACATTGTCTTGCCGATTTTATCGCCAAACTGATAGCGGTCACGGTAAACGGCGCGCGAGTCGTCATGCTCCGGGTGCCAGTTGTAAGAACTGGGTGAAATAAAATCCTTCGTAGTAAGGTCATCTTCAGCCAGCAGCCAGTCATAGGAAAAGCTCATTTCCTCATTGGGCGCATGATGCCTTGTAACAGACTCAGACGCTCAATGCCGGACAAGATGCGTGTACTGCTGCCCATACGTTTGAAGTGATCGGCAATATCTGCAGCACGGTTCTCCAGCTGCTCTTTCGCCTGCTGGTAATTTTCGGCGTGCAGGCTGAAGGTGACGTATTTCTCACGAATCAACCCGTTTTGCCCGCGCAGTGCTTTTTCCGCCACGACTTGGTTCATCTCCTCGGCGTAGCGGTCACGGTCATCCCCGCGCAGGGGCAGGAAGGTGTCGCGGCGAAACTGCTCCTCGTCCATGCTGCGGGTGACGAGGTTGATTTCCAGATGCAGCGAAGGATCGAAGTAGTTCAAAAACTCGCTGTATTTCGTAAAAATGTTCTTTTGCTCTTCCAACATGGCAATCTGAAAGTTCACATCGGTGAACGCCATCGTCATCGAGAAAAGTCCCGGCTCCACCTCGCAGATGCCATCCTGCGACATACTCAGGTATTGCAGGCAGTCACTGGCTTTCTGTGGCGCTTTGCGTGCGGCAATGCGCTTTTTTGCATGCTTTTCGGCTTTCTTTAACTGCTTTGCGTGCTGCCGCCGTTCTTTGGCGCCTTTCCTTTTTTCTCGTTTTAACGATTTCTCCTGTGCGCGCAAAGACTTCAACACACTCGGTTCGATGGGCAAGTCGGCGTGCTTTTTGGTAAAAACATAATTTTTCTCCTGACGGGGGCAGACTGCGACCTCGGCGGGGCCGCAGTACCATGCCCAGTAGATTTTTACAAGCTTTTCAAACGGATACCCGTTATGGCTGATAAAGCCCAGCCCAAGAAAGGGAGAACTTCTACCATTACGATGTAGGAAACCAGCTGAATATCCAGCTGAAGCCATTGCAGGCAAACGAAGCAGGTTGCTATGGCCAGCACGGCAGCGACACCAAAGCAGGCCAGCTGACGCAGTGAAAGCCCGAGAAAGAATTTCTCGTGATATTCCGTGATTTCGAGATTGGTTTTTGTTGAGAGCATAGGTGAACTCCTCCATTAAATGGCGCTGGTGATGGCTTTGGTGAACCGTCCGCTCATAAACACGGCCACCAGCAGAATAACGGATTTGCCCAGCATGGCCCAGGCCTGCTCGGTAATGTCACCGCCACTGCCCAGGGAAGCTGTCAGGCAGGGTAGAAGCCAATGACAAGATAGAGAACGGCCCCTTGCAGCGCCACCGCCATGTAGTTTTTCAGGAAGTTTACAGCAATACCATGCAGTTCCCGATAGCAGAGCGTGGCAATTGGCAGGGAAGCCAGGGCATTATAAACGTACAGCTCAATGAAGCGGGCCGCAACGATGGTATTGATCACAATGTTGACAAGACGCAGCATCCAGCTTACGACCATAAGCTCCATGGCCACAGGCATATTACCGATGCCGCCCGGCAGTGCGCTGATTGCGCTTTCGATGTCGACCTCGGTGTTGACCTGTCCGCTGCCCACATAACCGGCTATGCCGTTTGTCACCGTGGCCGCCACCGCAAACATCGCATTTAGAATTTCCGTGGAGTGTAGAACAGCCCAGCGGCAAAGCGTGATTTTCAGCATGACCAGCGCCACCTGCTGAATTGTAAATGCTGTGCTGCCGCCGTTCATGGCTATAGTCTGGGTGAAATTGTACAGTTCCAAAACCATAAAAAGTGCCAGAACGGTAAGTGCAATCGGCATGACTACGCCGGAGCTGATAGAATTTGCATAGCCGGCCAGTGTGCTGTTCCAATCGGTCAGACTGCTCAGCAGACCGGAGTTCTGCCCCATAGCATTTACGGTGGCCGAAATACACGCCAGTTGGCTTCGTATCGTATCCTCAAAAATAGCGCATACCCCCTATCAGCTGACCGTCAGTGTGCCAAAGTAGGTGGCAACGGCAATGATCAGCACGCCGCCAGCAATCGACCAGGCACCGCTGCTGATGCCGGGACCGTTGTGGTCCTTCAGGTTCGTGCCCAGTGTCACCGCACCAAACAGCAGCAACAGGCCACCGGCAAAATTGACGACATTTGTGATAAGAGAAGTGATTGTAGATACCATTTCCATGTAATTTTCCTTCTTTCTGTTTATGTGTCAGACTCGTCATCGTCGAGTTCGATGTTGTTGATTTCCTGCACATTTTTCATAAAGGCTGCAAAGTTATTTTCTGCGCGCCTCTCGTAGTCGAAGGGACGATGCCCCTCTTTTTCTACCAATGCGTAATTGGGGTGTTTTTTAAGATCAAACTTGTAAGAGTAAAATGGCACAACACCGGAAATCATCAATAAGCAACGATTTCGCGGCATGGTGCGTATTTCTTCCGGTGTCATCAGATCACGGCTGGCCACCTGATAGTTCTTGGAAAAGGAGCCCTGTGCGCCGAGGTTCTCTGTGGTGTTCAGCACCTCGATGGTCCGTTTGCCCAGCTGTTTACCGAAAAACTCCAACGACTCCGGGTTATTGCCGCCACCCAGCACAAGCTCTGAATCACAGTTTTCCAGAATCGTGCCCCAGTCATCACCGTACTGAGATTTCAGCTGTGCGATTGACTGGTAAATCAGGGTACATCCGATATTACGACTGCGGATGGTGCTGATCAGAATCTGGAAGTCCGGAATCATGCCGATGTTCGGAAACTCATCTAAGAGAAACCGCACATGGCGAGGCAGGCAGTGATCCTCACGATTGTCTGCGGTATGCACAAGAATCTGAAAGCATTGCTGGAACATGACCGCTGCCAGAAAGTTATAGGCTGTGGTAGTGTCTGGTGTGACAACGAACAGCGCCACCTTTTTGTCGCTGGCCAGCTCTTCCAGATGAATGGTGTCATCCTCGCAAATCTTCATGATGGAAGGAATATTGAACGCACTCATACGCATACCGAGAGATACATCAATACTCTGTGCGGTTTTGTCCGGTGCCATATGGTACAGTCCATATTGGCGCGCTGCGAATGACGCAGGCTTTTCCAAAGCCAGGTCTTCGAATATATCGTCCAACTGGCTGCGTCCCTGTGGTCCGTAACGATGCTGCATCAGCACAAAAAGCTCCATTACACTGTTCATATTGTGCAACTCAGGTGGTTGCTCAAAATATACATAGGCAAGCAGCGCTTCCAGCAGTGAAGTAGAGCCTTCTTCCATATCGGGTCGGCTGTGTTTTTCTGCCGCGGGTCCTCTTTCATATTTTTGATAAGATTCTTGGCAACAACTACAATGTCATCCGTGTCATGGATATACGCAAACGGATTGTAGTGGTCGGACTTGTCACGGTCCTTCAGGTTGAACACTTTCACATCATACCCTTGCGATACCAGAACATTTCCGTAGGTGTCAAGCAGCTCGCCCTTCGGATCACTGAGTACATAATTGCTGTTAAACTGCATCAGCTGCGGGCCGGCTACGCTGTAGCTCTTGCCGGAGCCGGACGGGCCGAACACAATGACGTTCTTGTTACGGTTGTAGTTGTTCTCCGCTGTTACCTGCATCTTCATGGCAAGGCTCAGGGACTCTGTGGCCGTCAGGGGGATATTCTCGCTTGCCTTTTCATGGAGAAACGGCGCAATGTCCGCCGCGGTGCCCCAGCGGGCGCTGCCGTACTCCTTCTGCGGCACTAGCCGGTGACCGCTGTACTTTATGCAGAGGTAAGCAAGACCGCTAGCAGAATAGCCCCAACACCGCAGCCTACAGAAATCGGCGCAGGGGATAGCTGCAAGGGATGCAGTACAATTTTGCCAAGATTTACCGCGGCGGCCAGCCTTTGCGTGACCGTTCCGACAGCCGATACATAGAGAAGTCCCACCCGGTTGCCCAGCCAAAAGCAGCCCAGACTTGCAGCAAGACAGATCAGAATTTGCTTTGTGCGCTGTTCCTTCATGGCCGCTCACCTCGCTCCTGCGCCGGCGGCGGGCGGTGCTGGTTCAGCTCCTTCGTGCGCTGCATAGCCCGTTCGGACAACTCCTGCAGCAGACTGGTGGGCCGATCTTTGCCGCGCGCTGCAATGCAGTTTTCAATAGCGGTCTGGATGCGGTCCACGTCCTGCCCCTTGAACCACAGGTTCAGCTGCCCGGTGTCCTTGTCCTTGGTAATGGCAAAGTCCACCGAGTATTCCTTGAGCTGCCGCCTGACATAGGGCAGCGTTTTGTCGTTCAGTTCCACCGAAGCGAGAGCTTGCGACTGTCGGTTCAGTGATTGATTGATTGCTGCCCATACTGCCGCGCTTGCAGCATACTGGCAACCGCCTGCAATATCCCAAAGATGCCCTGCCCGGCAAGCTTGGCTGCGTTGATTTGCACCCGGATGGCCGTTTCTTCTACCATACGGTATCACCTTTGCTTTCTCCGTAATAAATTTCAGCCTCACCACGCAGCGGAGCGCCGGTGCGTCGGGCGTATGCTTCGATTCTTTTTCCCAACCTGTATTGCTGCAGACGGTCCGGCAGGCTGTATTCCAGTGTGCGGACTTTTACATGGTGCTTCATTGCGCACTTGAAAAAGGCGTACAGGTACCGCTCCTTGCCGCTGATCTGCCGCATACGGCAGACATACACGCAGTTGACCTTGCCGTCTCTGATACTGCGTAGCATACTCTGATACCCGTCGCGCAGCGGGCCGTGCCCTTTATAATCGATGCTGCCGCCGACTACCGTGCAGCCGTCGTCACCGGCCTGCCTGCAGCAGGCATCGTAGCTCGCGCGGGTCGCTGCGCAGTCACCGGGAATGCGTGCATACACCCATGCACGGGGCAATTTTTCTTGATTTGGCATTATCTCCCTACCTCCAGCTCTTGGTCATAAAAACTCAATTGCTCGCCTTCTAAGCGGAACCGCAGGTCCAGCTCGGCAAAGGTGAAATTCCGATTGAAGCGTTCCGTCGCCTTATTCGGTGCAGCCTGCAATTCCAGCATCAGCTGCCATAAATCAGGATGTGCATGGTACAGATGCCGCAGCTCGGTCATGGATGCGTTGGGACAGAACCAGCACCCGCCGCGGTGGCTGTGCTCATACAGCGGCGACAGCAGCCCCTCCTGCCTGCACATGGAAAATGCATCCTGCTCTGTCACGCCGTACTTTGCCATAAGGGAAACCTGGTCAGGCTTTAGACGTTCCAGTCTGATAGGCTCATCCGCGGCAATTCCTAAATAGAAAACTGTACCCGGCGGCAAACTCTCTTTATAGGCTTCCAGAGGCGGGACCTTGCAATCTCGTTGAATTGCACAGCGCCCAGCCAGCGGAAAAGCGGCAAGCTTTCCCTGTGCATTGCCGCGGCTCACCACATGGTAAAAGCAATCCAGATACGTCTTTTCAGCGTGCAAAACCCTTGTAGGATGCCACGCTTTTCAAAGTACGGAATTGCCGTTTCATAGATAAACTTGGTATGCTCGGGCAGTTCGCCGGAAATCTCCTTGCTGAACATGACTTCTGTGTATATGATTTCGTCCAGCGGTTCGCCATGCTGTAGGGCCAGCAGCGCTGTGGCATTGCTGTCATTGCCGAAGCTCGAACAGATGATATGTTTCATGTCATTCACCAATAAAAATAGGGCGGCCCGCGAGAGTCGCCCATACCATGTACGTGTTTCATAGATTTTTAGTGCTCGCTCTCATCCTGTTTGGATTTGCGGCGCTTGTATGCAAAAATTCCGAAGCCGACGATAGACCAAACACCGCCGCCGAAAGCAGCGCAAAGGGGAACACATCGCCCGTTTGGGGAATAATCGGCATCGGCGTAGGCGTTGCCGTGGGCGTGCTTGCCGGTGCAGGGGTAGGCGCGGGCGTGCTGCCCGGCGTCGGTTGCGGCGTATTGCTCGGGGTATCCTCATGCGGTGTTTCCTCGGGGATGCGTGCATCCTTCATAACGACAGTCTGAAGCTCACCGGTGGGCAGCACGGTAAAGGCAATGCTTTCCGCAAGCTGATAGCCATTGGGGGCGGTGATCTCGGTCAGCGTATAGTCACCGGCAGGCAGCTTTTCAATATAGTGGGGCTTGTCCTCGGAAACCCACTGTGCAACCGTGTTGCCGTTCTTATCCTTGATAATCAGCTCTGCGCCGGGCAGCTCTTTACCTGTGGCAATGTCAACCTTGGAGATTTGTACCCTGGTAATGTCATCTTTCATGATTACCGTGGCATCGTCCAGCAGCTCCCATTCCTCCCAGGGAATGATCCAGAGCTTCTTTTTATCCTTCAGATAGTAGACGTCAGCCTCGTCCAGCTCGTGGCCGTCAGCGTCCGCTTTGCGTTCCAGGCGGAACACAATGTCATCCGCAACGGCATACCCATCAGCAGGACGCTTTTCTGTCAACGTGTATTCTTCGTCAAAATGCAGCCCCGTCACACGGTGCGGCGTATCGGTGGATACCCAGGTGTCAACAATGTTGTCCTTCGTATCTTGATGATCAGCGTAGCACCGGGCAGTTCTTCATCGTTGGTCAAATCTCGCTTACTCACCCACATTTCAGTAGGCTTGTTGGCGCAGGTATTGTCCAGTACCTGCAGAACCTCGCGTCATAGGTGAAGGTGACATCCATCTCTGCATCATTGAGATAGTATCCCAGCGGGGCGCGCAGCTCGCGGATAAAGTAATTGCCGCTGTTGGTCGAGGCATCCAGTCGGTCACTCTGGCCGTACCACTCGCCGCGGATGGGAACATCGCAGTTGAAATAGCTGTAGCCATCCGCAACGGTCTCGGGACTGGTGGAAATCAAATCACCGGCAGAGAACAGCTTGTTACCGTCCATGTCGTAGATGTCATCACGGGTGTACAGGTTAAACACGGCACCGGCCAGATATTTGCCGGTTTCCTGATCGATCTTGTACACACCCACGCGGGCATGCTCACGGTCATTGTAGAAACCAAGAGTTTGCTGTTCAGCCAGTTCCGCAGAGGCTTCCGATGCGCGTACAACATCAAAATGCTGTTCACTGTCGCCATTCTTGATGATGCTCTTTGCCATGACTACATCGTTCAGCTGGTTATCCCAGACAAAGGTCACGTCGTAGCTGTCCGTCGTGCCGACATACCCATAAGGCGGCTTGGTTTCCTCCACATGGTAGCTGCCCAGCGGCAGGGTAATACTGACCTCGCCGAGCGTGCCGTCGTGGATGACCGACAGAAAATCACAGGTCGCCTTGGTGCGGGACGGTGCAAACACAGCAGTGTCTGCACTGCCGTCACCGGTGGTAACAACCGCTACCATGTCGCCCTTGGCATACCAGAGCGTGCGGCTGCCGTTGGCATCCAACTGGCGGTCCTGCGTGTAAATGTCCTCGGCAGCCGTAATGGTGTATTCCGCACCGGCCAGCGGGCGCAGCGTATAGGCAAAGTCGGAGTCGGCCTCGCCGGTCATCCAGGGGTCAATCAAATCGTAGGTTTCGATCTTTCCTGTCAAGCATTGCCGGTCTTGCGGATGGTCAGCTTGCCCAGCGTTTCCTCATTCCAGTAGTCCTCGCCGATGACCAGCGTGTCCATGCCGTTTTCATTGTCATCACCGGTGGCCTTGTAGATGCGGTCCGTGGAAATATCAAAATCCACATAATAGTTACCGCTGTCGGCCCACTCGTTGTAGAAGCCGTTCGGACCGACAGTCTCCACAATGCGGTATTTGCCCAGCGGCAGCTTTTCGGGCAGGGTCAGGATACCTTCCTCGTTGGTGTAGAAGGTATCCACGTTCTTGGTCAGATGCCCGTTTACCGTGTCCGCCATCGTGACCAGCTTGGGCTTCCCGTTTTCCAGCCGATAGTTGCCGTTGTCATCCAGCCAGTAGATCTGGAAGGCTGTGTTTGGCAGCAGGACCGGTTTGCCGGTTTCCGTATCGAGTTTCGTGATTTTCAAATACACTTCAATCTCCTCATCCAGTACCGTAAATTTCTGATAGGAATCCGATGCTTTCATCACACTGTCCTTCGGCGTGGCCATCGCGCCCCAGGGATTGTTGTCCTGCTCGGGGTCGATACTGACCAGGAACGCTCTGCCTGGAACAAATCGTGCGGGGTGGTCGTCTCCACGACCAGGTATGTGCCGTAGGGCAGCCCTTGCACACGGATACAGCCGGAGTCATTGCTGAAGATTTCGGCCAACTGATACTCATTGGCACGCCCTGTGGGCTGCCATCCATCACCCTTGCCGTTCTTGTTGTCGCCCGCCGCGGTCAGCGTCCTGTTATAGGCGGCCATTTCATCAGCGTTGACCTCGTAGGTCTTGGCAATGGCCTGCGTCTCACCGGAGAAATCCCACTTGGGGTGCTCGTTGTCGTATTCCTTGTTGATATAGGCATCCAGAATGCTTTGTAGTGTGTAGCTTCCGGTGCGGGTCTGGTCAAACTGCTCGACCTTGGACAGGTCAGATACCAGATAGAAGGTGAAGCCTGCGCCTTCCAGCTCCAGCCCATTGGACTGCCCGCTGGAGGAGACGACCTTGCTGATCTCCACGTTACCCTTGGCGACCTGATCCTGACTTTCGGTCAGGCCGCTGTCCTTGTGGATGTGGTAGTTGCCGTTGTAGGCCGCGGTATCACCGGCAAAGGTGGTTTTCTCCACATACCAGCCTCATCTGTATAGCTAGGAGTGATGTAGTAGTTGTGCTCATCGCAGAGATACCCGGGCGCATAGGACAAGTAATAGGCATCGTAGGTCCAGGTGCCGTCCAGAGCCTTGCTCTTAGAGATGGTGCTGAATTGGTTCTTGTATACCCAATCTGTATACTGCCCGTTGCTGGCTGCCAGCGCGGCAACCTGCCGGTAGCTGCCTTGGTTCGGCTGTCCACCGTAGGATAGGTGCCGGAAACAGCAAGAGCGCCCTCACGCAGCGGAATGACAGTGCCGGTGGAGCGCTCTACAACATAATATTTACCGAGGTACAGGTTGGAGAAGGCCAGCCAGCCGTCCTCAATTTTTGCACTGGCTACGAGATTGTCCTTTTTCAGCACGGGCAGATAATCGCTGATCCACTGCCCGCTGTTGTCACGAATCATAGTGTGCCAGATGGGATTGCCATTGTCATCTACGATTTTGGAATAGTCCACAACGCCGGTCACACCATCAGGGTGGGTAATATCCTCGGCGGCGTACAGGTCGTACACTGCGCCGTCCAGCACGGCATTGCCGTGAGCAGCGTCGCCTGTCACATACCGCTGTGCATCCAAATCAACCTTAGAGATGCTGATTTCGCCCAGCGTGCGGTCATTCTTCATGATGCCGTCCGCCGCCGTGGTAGTGTAGCTGTCCTCGTTGGCTGCCTTGCCGCTGGCATCGGTGGTATAGCTCCGGGAGGCATCCTTGGGGGAGTCATAGATGGTGACTGTGGTTTCTACGCCGCCGCTGGTCACCAGCTTTGTGCCGCCCTTATCGCCAGTGGCAATGTCGGCGTTGTAGTCACCATTGCCCAGCCACAGGACGGAATTGTTGTTGTCAGCCGTAATTTCCACATAGTAGGCGCGCTTGCCCAGCGGCGTGCCCGCCGTGCCGGGATGGTCAACGTCTGTCCAGTCGCCGAAATACCCCGCGGGGGCCTTCGTCTCCACAACGATGAACCTGCCCTCATTGCGCTGCGTGTAGTACAGTGTATGGCGCATCGTGTCGTTTGTGGCGTAGGCGGCGTTGTTGATGACGGCATAAGTGCCGTCACCCTGGCGCTGAACGCTGTAGGTGTTGTAGCCGCCCGTGGGCTGGTATTTGCCGGTCACAACGTCCCACTGGTAGATTTCATACCGGGCATCGCCTGCAATCTGGTTGCCGGTCTCACTGTCCGTCTTTTTGACATTGATCTGCAGTGACCACTCAGCATTGCGCATCTCGTAGGCATTGTTGGAGTTGGCCGGTACTGTAATGGTCTGGTGACTGCCGTTGCTGCCCCAGTAGGATTCAAAACCGTAGGGATGGTGACTTCGTCATAACGGAACTGTAAAGATGCAAGCTGTGCCTGCGCGCTGGCAATAGCATTATTTACAGCGCTCTGTGCTTCGGCCTGAATGGTGGCAACCGCAGAATCTCGCTCGCTGTTGGCGGCTGCGTCTGCAGCTTCTTTCGTAGTATAGGGGCCGACGGTGCACTGCGGCCATCTACGGTCTTGGATACAGTGTAATGCACAGACCAGCTGGCAGATGCTGCACCGCCGTTATTCTGGTAATTGTCGTCGTTGGTGTGGCCGCCTGTAGTGACGGTCTGCACACCGGCAGGTGAAATACTCCAGCTGCCGCCGTCAATCGTGCCGGATTTGGTAATCGGCTCAATTTCAATCGTGGCACCGTCCACCTTTTCCAGCGTTTTCAGCTGGATCTTATCTGTGGTGATACCATAGATCAGATCCACGGTGCCGCTGGCGGACTGTGCAGGGGCTTCCCAATTGGCATAATACTCCTGTACGACAGGCTTCGGCTCTTCCGTTTCCTCCTCACTGATTTCAGGGCCAATCAGGGCAACGGTCTGCCAACGCTGCGAGCAGGGGTATAAATGTAGGTGTAGTAGCCGCGGGGCTTTGCATAGGCAACAGCGCCGTCCAGCAGGGCCTGCGCGGATTCTAGATAGATTTTTGCAGCAGTGCTCTCAGGGTAGTTCTCAATCAGCACAGTTGGGTATCGTCGTAAATCGTGTAGCAGAAATCCAAAAGAGAGATTTCTTCAGTATCTTCTGCAGAAAAAACGGCGGGCGTATCGGGCAGCAATTCCATAGAGAGCTGATCCAGACCGCCCCAGATGCGGTACTGGTTGCCGTAGTGGTCACCGGGAATGCACTGATCCGCGCTGACCAGAGAAGTGTTCGTATAAGTGTACGGCGGACAGCCCTTAGGCTGGCCGTTGGCACCGTGGGTGCAGCAGTAGCTTCCTCGCCATCGAACCAGATCAGCCAGGTGCCGTTGACCTTCTCGACCTTGGTGATTTTACCGCTGGTAACGGCAGGCGTGGGGCGCTCAGCGTAGGCGGCGACGTCTGTAGTTTCTGCGAACGGTGCGGCCATGGTGCGGCTGCGGTCAATTACGACGTGCAGCGCTTTCGTCAGCGTGCTGCCATCCGGGGCGGTGTAAACAAGCTGCGCGGAAAAATCGGCATCTGCCTGTACATACAGTCCCATGACCGCGGCGGATGTTTCGGAATACTCACTGTGCACAAGGCTGCTGCGCGTAGTCTCATCGGCAGGAAGACCGTAGAAGTCCAGCACAGTCACCTCGTTGGGGAGCACCACATCCAGACTACTGCCGTCTGCAGGGTATTCCACTTGTGCCAGAATGGGCGCAACGGCATAGTCGGTACCCTCCAGCAACGGAGCCATTAACGTCAGGTCGTCGCTGTTCAGGGTGTCCGCACTCAGGTAACTCTCCGTGCTTTCTTCCAACTGGTCATTCAGCCAGGCAGAAATTCCGATTTTTGTTTCACCCGTGGCAACGGGCAGCCCCTGGCTGCCCATATAGGAACCAGTCGGCGCATCCGGTAAGTCTGTGTACAAAACAGCGCCGTCGAAGGTGTAGTCGGTGGATGTCTCCACCGGCGCATCCTCGTCGGCGCTTTGGGATGTTGCGGCAGCTTCGCTGCTTTTGGGCGTGCTTTCTTCACCCGGGTCCGGGTCGCTTGCCTCAGTCTGATGGCTGTCATCTGTGACGGCCTCTTTGTCCTGCTCCAAGATGAGCGTGCCGTCTGCATCAGCCCTCGGAGCCTCCGCAAACACCCCAGCTGGTAACAGGGAGCAGCACATCATAGCCGCCATACACAAGGCCGCTACGCGCTGTTTGAGCTTAAATTTGTGATTCATTGAACATACTTCCTTCTACTGTTAAATTTTATCTATATAAAAAGTGCCTGCCGAAAAAACAGCAGACACTTGAGAGTTTGATTTACCTGTATCGCTCAACCGACCTTTCCCTGAAAGAACTCCAAAAATTCCGGCAGCTCCTGGTCAGGCAGTTCGTTCATGACCTGCATGGCCAGGTATTCTGCGCGGCTCACCTTGGGGGCAAACTTGCGGGAGTAGGTCTTGCCGGTTCTCACGTACCCCACATCGTGGATCAGGTCTTTCTCTGAAAGACTCTTCAGGATGGTAAAGACAGAACGCGGCTTCCAGGTGCAGTTCTGGGTCGGAATCAAATCGGAAACGATCTGGCTGGCGATGGCTGGCTCCTTGGAATTCCAAAGGTAGGTCATGATCTGCATTTCGGATGTAGTCATCCGATACAGGGAGTTTTGCTTTTTCATATCCATTCTCCAATCACTGAAAGGTTACGGTCCAGTAAGTGTACTGGCCTTCGGCTGTGCTGCAGAACCAGCAGCCTACACCCATGCTGGTAAAGCTGGGCTCCATAATATTGGCATAGTGGGCAGGGCTGCCCTGCCAGTAGGTGCAAACGCTGCTGGCAGAGCCAATCGGACCTGCAGCGCAGATTTCGCTGCGGGTCGTCATGTCGCTGTGGTCAAAGGAACCACCTGCCACAAAGCTCTCACAGCGTGCATCGGCGGCAGCACTCAGGCCACTGTCCATCGTCAGAGGGGACAGACCAGCTGCTGCGCGCATAGCATTGATGTTTTCCTGCACAGCCCAGTAGGCACTGTCCGAGCTGTCGATGCTCCACCATTCCTCGGAGCCTGCCGCCAGGTCAAAGGGGACTGCACCGTAGCTCATGCTGACCTGTGCAGGCTGACTATCCGCGGCAACGGGTTCCGTAGCGGGCGCTTCGGTAGGCGCTGCAGTAGGCTCCGGTATGGGAATTTCAGTCGGTGCCGGTGTGGCAGTCGGTTCTGGAGTCTGTGTAGACGCTGGTGCCGGGCTTTCCGTGGCAAGCGGCGCAGGTGTTTCAATGGCAGCCTCTTCAGTAGCAACGGTTAGTTCTACCAGCGTACTGCTTTCCGGCGTTTGCAAGGTGTTATCGGTCTGCTGTGCGCAGGCGCAGAGTAACGCCGTAGCTAAAAGAATGGATAACAGACATTTTTTCATATTATAAATTTCTCCAATCAGTAGTATAAATCATACAGCCTACCAGCAAACTCGAGCAGCTTCTGCCCAGCCAGAACAGCACCTGCGGCGCGCCGTAAGGGCTGAGCAAGAATGCCACGATGGCGGATACTACCGCCTCTTGGTAGCACTTATCGAATAGCGCCAACAGAGCAGCCAGACCGCCCAGTGCCGCCAAAAACCTGCCGCAAACTCCGCAGATAGCAAACAGCACGATTGCAATCAGGCCCAGTGCAAGAAGTACCAGAATGACAGGCACGAGACTAATGCGGATACCCCAGGCAAGGAACAGATTTTTACGTTGAATGGGCATAATGGCCACCTCCTACCTCTATGATACATGGTCTGCGAAATAATGCAAGGCTGTCGATTTCAGCGTTCCAGTTCGTTTTCCTCTCTAGGCGTTCGCACAGAATCGTCCTCGTTTACGACCTCGGCCTCACCCTCCAAAACCGGGGCATCATTGCCCACATTCAGCAGGGCATCCAGCTCGGCCAGGCGCGCGCTCTTGTCGTTCAGTTCCTGTTCCTGCAGAAAAGGCTGTTGCAGTTCCTCTTTGGCGCTGTCCAACTGGACGCGCAGCTGCTGTAGATTGTTGCGCAGACCGCTGATTTCCTGCGGCAGGGCAGCAACAACATTTTGCAGGCGAACCATATTACCGGCAGCGTCGCTGCCAAGCTCTGTGGTATGGGTGGCCTGACCGACCAGATGCGCCACAAATACTTTGGAGAGAGGCACATAGGCAACCGTGACTTCAAAACCCGCATAGTGCCCCACCAAAACAGGATGGTCAGCCCGCACGGCAGCACCCACCAGCCCGAGCAGTGCCTTACCGGCATCCTCGCGCTTGTCGTAGGACGTGCCGTCCAGCTCAATGCTGAAAACCAGCTTGCCGTCCTTGTCATAGCTCTGACTGTCCTTAGCGGTCTGCATATCCTTCTCAAACGCCTGAATCCGGCATTCGGTGCCGCGGATTTCCCGCGGAAAGGTGCCGGTCACGGCGTCCTCCAGCCGGTAGTGCTGGCTGTTGTAGGCGGCCTTCAGCGTGCGAAGCCGTGCAACCTGAATATCAAGGTCCATCTTTTCTTTGATCATCGGGTTTCCGGCAGCCAGTGCCTTTACCTCAGCGTAGGAGAGCGCAGCCTCGTCCAGGTCCTCACAGCTTCGGGCAGGAGATTTTGACGTCATGATTTGCGAAATAAACTTCTGTTTGTTTTCGACCAACTGATAGCTGTAGGCGTCAAATGTGGCTTCGGTTATATAAATAAAGATAGAAACCTCTTTGTTCATGTTACCCTGCCGCACCATGCGTCCATTGCGCTGGGCAATATCGGCAGGTCGCCATGGACAATCTAGGTGGTGGAGTGCGCACAGCCGCGTCTGTACGTTGGTGCCAGCGCCCATCTTCTGGGTGCTGCCCATCAGCACGCGAACCGCACCGCTGCGGACTTTGCCGAACAGCTCAGCCTTCTTGGCTTCTGTATCGGCATCATGGATGAACTGTACCTCCTCCTTAGGGATGCCGCGCGCCACCAGCTTGTCACGAATATCGTTGTACACATCAAAGCCGTCCGCGCGGGGTGTGCTCAAATCGCAGAAAATCATCTGCGTGGAGCGCTGCGCCTTTGTTCTTTCCCAAATGGTAAGACCCGCTCCACGCAGGCATTCGCCTTGCTGTCGGGGTCATCTGGCAGAAGAGGATTCATCAGCCGTTGGTCCAGCGCCAGCTTCCGGCCATCATTCGTGATGCGCAGCATGTTGTCCTCATTCGGGGCTACCAGGCGGTTGCGCACCGCCTCGGCCCGCTCACCCAGCGCCGCCACCATCTGCCGCTGCAGCTCACTGGGCGGCAGCTTCACAATCGTGGGCTTGCCGCCTGTGATTTCGGGGACCGGCAGCTTCAGCATGTCGGCGGTCTGAATGTCGGCACACTGCTTGAACATATTCATAAGCTCGGGCAGATTGTAAAACTTTGCAAACCGCGTTTTGGAGCGGTAGCCGTTGCCTCGGGGGCAAGCTCAATCGCGGTAACGCTCTCGCCAAACGTAGAGGCCCACGCATCAAAGTTCAGCAGTCCCTCTTGATCCAAAAGCCCATATTGCAGATACCGCATCATGATGTACATCTCGGTCATCGAGTTGGAAATCGGTGTGCCGGTGGCAAACACAATGCCGTGCCCGCCGGTCAGCTCGTCCATGTACATGCACTTCATATACATGTCGCTGGCCTTTTGGCTTTCGGTCTGAGAGATACCGGCAACGCGGGTCATCTTGGTGGTGACCATCGCATTTTTAAAATAGTGCGCCTCGTCCACCATCAGGCTGTCCACGCCCAGCTCCTCAAAGGTGATGACGTCATCCTTGCGGCTCTGGTCGTTGAGCTTGTCCAGCTTCCGCTGCAGCTGCTTTTTCATGCGCTCCATCTGCTTGATGGTGAAATTCTCGGCGCGCTGGGCCTTCAGCGCAGCGGTCTGTGCCACTACATCGTCGATTTGCTTTTGCAGGTACATTTTCTGCCGTTCATCGGAAAGCGGTATCTTTTCAAACTGGCTGTGCCCGATCACAATGATGTCAAAATTGCCGGTAGCAATGCGGGCGCAGAATTTTTTGCGGTTGGCCTTTTCAAAATCCGTCTTGCGCGCTACCAGAATTTCCGCGTTGGGGTAGAGCAGCAGCGCCTCGGACGCCATCTGCTCGGTCAAATGGTTGGGTACTACGATCAAGGTCTTATTGCAAAGACCTAAACGCTTTTTCTCCATGGCGCTGGCGACCATCTCGAATGTTTTCCCCGCCCCCACCTCATGTGCCAGAAGTACGTTGTTGCCGTACAGCACATGGGCAATGGCGTTGCGCTGGTGTGGCCGCAGCGTAATTTCCGGGTTCATGCCGGGAAAGCGCAGATTGCTGCCGTCGTATTCCCGCGGGCGGATGCAGTTGAATTTGCTGTTGTACAGGCTTACCAGCGCCTGCCGACGCTGCGGCTCCTTGAAAATCCATTCTTCAAACTTGTCTTTTATCAAGCATTGCTTTGCGTAGGCAGCCTCGGTGGCGGCGTGGTTCAGCACGCTTTTTTTGTTTCCCTCTGCGTCGGTAACTGTATCAAACACCTGCACAGGCCGCAGGTTCAGCGCAGCCTCTGTGATTTCATAGGCATTCTTGCGGTTTGTGCCGTAGGTGACGGTTGCCTTGATGCTGCCGTTGCCGTAGCGCTTGTTCGTGATATTCCACTCACCAGTAAACAACGCAAACAGCACCTTCACGGAAAGTCGCGTGGACAATGGCGGTTCCAACAGCTCCATAAGGAAATCCTGAATATATTCAGGCGGTATCCAGGTGGCACCCAGCCGCACCGCAATTTCACTGGCGTCGAGGTCCCTCGGCTGTACCTGCTCCAGCGCCTTCACATTGACCTGATAGTCCGGATCGGACGAAGTGGCCAGCCGGGCAACAGCCAGCTTTTGCCGCACATTGCCGGAAAGGTATTCATCTGCCGGCAGATAGACCGGCTCGGATTGCTCCGGGTCACGGAAGATAACGCCGGTCAAATCGCGGATGATTTCGTCCTGCGCTTTTCCCGTGACCTGCGCCATGTAGGCAAGGTCCACGCGACCCTTCTCGGTCAGGCTCAGCACCAGCGCTTCATCGGCGGTGTCCACATGGTCCACCACCTTGGGCCGGGCGGATGGTCCGCTTCGTGAACATATCCGTCTTGCCCCTGTAATGGCCCTCGCTGTCGATATCCTCCAGCGAGCAGAGCAGGAAATACCCGGAATCCTCACGGAACGCCGAAGCTGTGCCGCGGCTGTTGATTAGCCCATACGTATCGTGGTAGGAATCATACTGGGCGGTCAGCTGCGCTTGCAAAGCGGCAATTGTTTCATCGGGCAGATTGTCCAGCTGCGCCCGAATCAGCTCCCGGCAGGTATCCCGCAGAGGAACCAGCGCTTGATGCGGGTAAGCGCGGTGGTGCTGGCCTTCACAGCACGCATTTTGGAATTTTCGCGGTAATAAACTGTGTCGTCTTTAACAACATAACTGAAATTTCGCGCGTCTGGGTCAGCGTCGAGCGTGTCGCTTTCCTCCTGCGCGTCCTCCCGGTCATCTGCCAGCGTGTACTCGGCCTGCAAATTGGCAAGGGCCGCGTCAAGCTGAACTTCCAGTGATGTTCCATTTTCCAGCGGTGCGCAGGTGGGGCGCTGCCCGTAGGGGCCGCTGACCAACTGCATCTCGCCGCAGATCATCTCGGGATGGTCGATGAAATACCGGTTCAGCGGAATGCCATCGGCAGTCTCGCCCACATGAATCCACGGCGCGTCCTGCTCCAAGACCCGCCCACGCTTTTGCAAAAATAGAATGTCCGAGGTGACGGTTGTACCTGCCTGCGCGGTAAATGTATTGTTGGGCAGCCGGACCGCGCCGATCAAATCACAGCGGGCAGCCAGATACCGGCGCACGCTTTCGAATTTCTTATCCATCGTGCCGGAGGTCGTTATAAACGCCATTATGCCGCCGACGCGGAGTTTATCTACGGTTTTGGCAAGAAAATAATCGTGGACTTGAAAGTGCAGTTTGTCGTACTGACGGTCCGTAACCTGATACTGCCCAAATGGCACATTGCCGATAGCCAAATCAAAGAAGCTGTCCGGCAGGTCGGCCTTTTCGTAGCCGCAGATTTGAATTTTTGCTTTCTGGTATAACTGCTGCGCGATGCGGCCCGATACACTGTCCAGCTCGACGCCGTAGAGCTTTGCATTGTTCGTATCAAAGCTGCCGCTGCGGTGCCCAAAGAATGCGCCCACACCCATGCTGGGCTCCAGCACATTGCCGCCCACGCAGCCCATGCGGGTCAGCGCGCGGTACATGGCATGGATGACGGCAGGCGGGGTATAAAACGCCGTCAGCGTAGATTCCTGTGCGGCGGCGTATTCCTCCGGCGTCAGCAAATCCTTTAGCTGCTCATATTCGCTGTGCCAGCTGTTCTTGTTGGGGTCAAAGGCATCGGCCAGACCGCCCCACCCGAGATACCCGGCCAGAACATCCTGCTCGGCCTCTGTGGCCGGTGTGCCGCGCTGCTCGATTTGCTTGAGTGTCCGAATTGCATTTAGGTTCGCAGCAAACTTGGCCTTAGCTCCTGTGGGAATCTCCGGCTCATAGGGTGCAAGGTAGTTGGTGGGGGCTTGCGCGGCGGGCTCGTCGGGAGGAAAGACATTTTCCAGCGGCTCGTGTTCTTCCGCCTCGTCGAGGTCTATTTCCATGAGGCTGTCAAAATCGAGATTTGAGAGCACCGCTTGGTTCAGATCATCGAGTGAGCCATACCGTTCCTGCGCGTAGAGAGTATCGTCCACCAGCTTGATGACAGTGCAGTGCTCCAAGTCGGCATACACCTGAATAACGTGCTTCTCATCCTCGGCGGTGGTATAACCCAAATCGATTCGCGTCAGGTCGGAAAAGTCCGGCTCGGTGATCTCAAATTCGTCCTTGAGATAATCCTCAATATAGGAGAGTGCCTGTTCCGTCTGCGCTTGCACAAGGGCAGTTCGCTGCTGCTCGGAGAGTATCATGCCGCCGTTGCGCGGGTTGCGTCCAGCTGCCACTGAAACTCCTCCCGACTGATGGCGCGTCCAAACAAGGGTGCTTCCTCGTCCCGCAGATGCACGTCAAACTGTCCGATGCGCTCCACAGTGAATCGGTGGTCATCCTCCAGATAGACAACGCTGCCCTCGGCGCAAATCGGTCTGGTATCCGGTACGTTGCCGGGCTCATCGCGTACCGCACTGGCGGCCTCTCGCTGCTCGGCAGCCCATGAGGGATACTGCTCCAACTCCTGCGGCGTCAAAAAGCGCTGCATCTCGATCAGATAGGCGATGCGCTTGGCTGCGGCCCGCCATAGCAGCCGACGCTCAAAGCGGCCTTCTTCATTTGTCAAAATCAGCTTTAATCCGGCAGGGCCATGGTCCACCCAGCCGTGGGCACCACTTTGGTAGTCCCATGACCGGCCACCGCTGCCGTATTCCTTCTTCAAAAAAGCGGCGTGGTCGCCTGCGTGGTGGTGAACTGCTGATAAATGCGAAATTTACTGTTCTCAAAATTGCTGCCCACTGCCAGAGCCAGGTTGATTTCCTCGTCTGTAATAACGCTGCCGTCATCCATCTGCGGGGCATTGTACTCTGCAACAGGCAGGGCTGAGCGAATGACGGTTTCCTGCTTTTCCGGGGTGAGAAAATCATCCTTTCCAACCTGTTATTTTCCGCACTCGGCGGCGAACCGTCAGGCAGTTCAAAGGAAAGCTGTTCCTCTACCTGCGGCAGTTTCTTTGGGTCGATGGCCGCAATCAGCTCATGCTGTTCAATCAAGTCGTTCAGCGCATTGGCCACGGCACGCCACGACAGCAGCGTTTCCGTGCTGCGGGTCAGATACGCGCCCTGCCAGACAAGCAGGCCGTTGTCCTGCCTGTGAAAGCCCACGCGGGTATCATCGGCCAGCAAAAGCTCTGTAAAAATATCCTTGTAGCTTTCCCGCACAAAGCGCAGCCGGTCAATGAGCAGGGAATTTTTATTATAAAAGGTAAGATATTCGGCGTTGGATGCTCGGGAAGAAGTCTCCATAGCAGCAGCTGCGGCAGAAGCGTGGGCGGAAATTCAGGCAAAGCGAAAGCGGAGGGCGATGGCTCGCTCTCCGCCTTTGCGGGTGCTTCGGTTAAACTTCGTACAGCATCGGAAGGACTGCTTCCTCCGCCTGCTTTTTCAGGCTGTTGGTCAGCTGCGTCCAGCCCAGCGGGTTCGTCCTGCGGTCCGGCATCTGGGTGGTCTGCATCAGCGCGTGCAGGGTCTTGTCCACCATCCGCTGTGCTGTCCGTCCGATTCGGCTGCAGCTCGTCAGCAGCGTGCCCTCCAGCATCAGCTGGTCGCAGAGCGTCGGCTCGTTCTGCTCCAGATATTCCAGACGCAGCCTCGCGTAGCGGTTCAGGTACGGGTTCGGCTGGTTCGGCAGGGAAAGGCTCGGAATCAGGTAGCCTTCGCGGTTCTTCGTGTACGTCATGAGTAACGGCCTCCTCTCGGCTATTCAATTGTGTTGGTGTGCTTTCATTATGACTGGTTCGTGCAGTATTGCAATGCTGTCACGGTTTAGTCGCAGCGCCTCGCGCCCAATGGCGTTCAGCATCGGTTCTGCGGCGGCCTGCAGATAGCCGCCCAAACACAGTGAAATCTGACAGGTATCGAACTGGCTGACACTTTGAAATGCCGGATAATCCTCGTCCTGCACCGCCAGCCCGATTCGCAGCCGTGCTATGTAGACAGCACTCTGCGTGACCAGTGCCTGCAAGAGCTGCATCTGCTCGTCAGGCTGCGCCCACTGCAGCGTACTGTCCGCCACATTGCGCTCCAGCATACGGCGGGCACGATCAGCTTCGTTGGATACGCCTTCCTGCGCCAGCACCGCCAACCAATCATCGGATTTATCTTGCAAAAGCAGCGGGCGCGTTGTGTCCGTGACTTCCCACGGCCCGCCGGTGCGCGTCTGGCTCAATGGTGTGGTATCACCGATGGCAAAGACCGGCTTTGTCATCGCCACACCTTGTCGGCGCTGCAGCACGGTGATGCTTCTGCTGCCGCGCATGACCAGCCGGTTTGCCTTCGTATTCCAGTATTCCATGCTGGCACAGGCTGCGGCGTCGGGCCGCTGGGCGTGAATCAGCAGCTGGTTCAGATAGGTGGTGTGATAGTTGTGGGCGGCAGTGTACAAAAAGCTCTGCCACGCCTGCGGCGATGCTGTGACCCGCACGGCCTCCTGCTGGGCCAGCTGAAATATATCCTGCGGTTTCGGCATCTTGACACCTACCTTTCTAATTCATCTAAATTGTGCTCCTGTCGCTCAACTTCCATATCATGAAGCTCCGGCAGCAGTCGGCTTACATCCTTAAAGCCAACGGCATCCACATACAGGCTTCAGCATTGTCGCCGCGCTCCATGACGATCAGGTCACTGACGGACAAAGACGGCATACTGTTGGCGCAGGGGCGGTCATCATAATTGAAATCCCGGAAGCACTTGTCCGGTGTGTAGTCCCGGGGCATGTTGGCCACATAGGCACAGCGGTAATCGGTGGCCTTCAGCTTGTTCTGGGCGTAGTCATAATCCGTAAAGCGATATTCGCAAGTGTAATGTGGAATTTGATATATCAGCAGTCTGTCTAACTTATCACCCGGCTGCGGATGCTCCGGCTCAACATAACAGCCTCTTTTGTAGCATTGACTTGCATACTGCTGGATGTGGCAGAAACGGCTACCTACGTAAAAGTGCGTATCGTCAACTGTCTGCACATCTTTCACCAGCTGTGAACCATCCGCGTAGTTTTCAATAATGCGCTGACCGTTGCGCACCTGAAACAACTGCTGCCCATCACGGTTCAGAAACCGTGAGAAGCGAAGTGCGCTGCAAAGCTCCGGTGCATTGGCCCACTCGGTTATGTGGATGTCGTTTCCAACATGTACCTTTGTGTGACCATTTTCTTCCGTGTAGTAGTGAGGCCGGATACGATCTACGCCAACTGCCGTCACAAGCTGCTTTGTCATTACAATGAGCTGCTTGTCATTGTGATCTGCAAAGGGGCCGCGGTAGTCATCACACAGGTAGTTGACACCATTCCGTACCTGCATGACGGTTACTGCACCATCCGGGTCACGGCGGTCAATTCCAACAGTCAGGCGCGGGTAGGGAAGATTGGTGCGCTCGTTCCAGGTGTACTCGTTGTTGTAGGGCGTTTCTCTCAACTGCTTGTAGCGCTTCATCAAATCAGCAGTATTTGAAAAGAACTCCGTGGGAGCTTGTTCTTCAAACTGTTGCGGAAAGACGTGCGACATAAAATCGGGAATCAGGTAATATCTGTACTCTGCCATTTCAACGCTCCAGACTCGGTTGTTTTTCCGGCATAAGATGGCGGGAGTTTCGTTCCAGAAGCTGCATGATGATTCCTACCATCTGCTCTTGTGTGTAGCCGGTGGGGAAGTAGCGGGCAATTTTGCTGACGCTGATGGTCAACATCGGATCACGGGGTGGTACACTGGGCTTTTTAGTGTCCATAATTTCCAGCAGCTTGCCATGATCCAGCGCACCGTCCTTGCTGGCGGCTTTTAGTTTCTGTGCCTGCGACAGCGAAGGCGAGCAGGATTGGGATTCAATGTAATCGAGGAAATCATTCTGCTCGGTTGAGGTAAGGTAAGATAGCTCTACGGCGGGGTTGAATTTCAAACTGCCGTCGTCGACTTTCTTTTGTAGGTCGGGGACTAGGTTATTGAGGCGGATGAAGCGTTGAATGGTTTTATAACCATCGGTAGTTCCTTCTGCAACCTTTTCAACCGATAACTTCTGGACAATTTGTCCAGAAGTTAAATCTGTCCGACTTCCTTGGTGTTTTATGGCATTTAGCTTCATCGCGTATGCTTTTGCCTTCTCCATCGGCTGATATGCTCTCTCTGAATATTGGAATCGACCATGTCAATAATCGCCTGGTCATCATCAATATCCCGCACCTGAACCTTGACCCTATCCAGCCCGGCCCGCTGTGCTGCGTGGAACCGCCTGTGCCCGCTGATGATCTCATACCCACCCTCGGCGCGGCGGCGCACGGTCAGGTTGGTGAGCACACCGTTCTCCCGGATGCTGTCCACCAGCTTCTGCATATCCTCATCGTCGCGCACCTCAAACGGATGCCCGACGAACGGATGCAGCTCGGAAAGCGGCACCTCTGTGACCAAATCTCCGCTTTCCCGCTGCCTGTCAGCCTCCGAGGAAAACATATCATCGATTGAGGCATCTTCATCGCGTTCAAAAACTTGTTCTTCGCGGCCATAGCCGGATACCTCCTTCGCAAATTCAATATAGGCCTTTGCACTGTTGCTTTTCGGGTCGTACAGAATCGTCGGCTCTGCATTGGCCTGGCTCTCCTGTACCTTCACGTTTCTGGGAATCTCCGTTGTGAAAACGTGAATCTTATTGCCGTAGGTGCTGCGGACCTGCCCGCAGTAGTGGTCGGAAACGTTCGTGTGCTCGGTCATCGTCAGAAGGATGCCCTTTACGCGCAGTCCGGGGTTGATTTTACGCTGCACATTCGCAATAGAGGACGTCAGCTGCGACATGCCACAACGGAGAATGGCTGCGCCTGCATCGGATAATGATCTCATTGGCGGCGGCCAGCGCATTGGTCAGCAGCAGGCCAACAGAGGGGGAACAGTCGATCAGACAGTAGTCGTACTGATTGTTGTACTGCTCCAGGCAGGATTTCAGAAGCACCTCGCGGCACATCATCGTGCCCATGGCCAGCTCAAAGCCCGCCAGCCGCAGATTGGACGGGATAAATCCACCCGTGCGGCAGCTCCTTACGTCCGGTCTGGTAGACACACTCCCGATTTCCTAGCGGCTTTTCGCAGGAGGTCTTCATCAGCAGCTCTGTAATGGTTTGGTCAAGGTCCTTTTCCGGTGGGATACCGCAGTAGCAGGAAAGATTGCCCTGCGGGTCAAAGTCCACCATCAGGACGCGGTAGCCCTGCTGGGTCAGGGCAATGCCGAGGTTATACGTTGTGGTCGTTTTCCCCGTGCCGCCCTTCTGGTTTGCGATTGCGATTGTTTTCATCTTGTTTCCTCCAAAATATCATCCATGCTGATGCAGTGTGCGCGGTATACCTGCATGTATTGCACCAGCGTGTCGTTGTAATCCTTGCCCACCGGCGGCGGGCGGTCCTCCACGGCTTTGCCACTGCCCGCAAGGTGCGTAATAATGTCCTGCGTTCGGGTCCGTCCTGCGTTGTCATTGTCCAGGCAGAGGACGATTTTGCGGACTGCCGGGAAATATTTCAAAAACGCATCCAGCGCGGCATAGTCTGTGCCGCCCAGCGCCAGATAATGGACGCTTCGCCACGGCCCGGTATGCTGCATGAGCTTTAGAGACGCACCGGACATGGCATCGATGGGCGCTTCGTATACCTCAACCGTGTCGGCCTTAGTGCTGGCCTGTATGTAGAACGGGTAAATCTTCTTGCTTCCGGGAATATCGCGCCGGAATTTCAGCTGCGTACAGCCACGCAGCTGCCGCCTTTCGCAACACCCTCACCATCACGTCCAACAAACACGCAGTTCGGGTGATTTTTGAAGCTGGTCTGGTACAAAATGCCCTCCCTGCGGCAGAACGCCAGTACATTGGGGTGGATACAGCGCCCGCGCAGATACGCCATAGCGGAATAGCTGTTTGTGTCCGGCTCGGGCAGCTTGAAATCTCGTGGTGCTTCCGGTTCAGCGCGCGGCTGCGGCAGGCTTACAGGTTGAGAGGAATGAACCACGCCGCCTTGGATGCGGTTGATTTCCCGCACGGCCTCAACATAGGGCACCTTCTCGACATCGACTAGATACTTCAGCGCCGTGCGTCCGCGCAGGCCGATGCAGTGCCAGCACCAAAGGCTGTCTTTGCTGATGGTCAGCGAACTGTGTACCTTGTGGCGGTATTCCTTGCCCACGAGCTTCAGGTTGCCTGGCTCAACGAGTTTGAAGTAGGTCAGCAGGTCCAGTTCCTTCGCCCGCGCGATTTCTTCTTTCGTCACTCCTGCCATACTCTACACCCCGTATTCTGTTTTTCAATCTGCTTTCTGTATCGTTCTAATCAGTCTAATTACTATCAGTCTTATTTGCGTGTGATAATCACATCTCCAGAAGTGTGAAAATCACACTTCAAGAAATGTGATTTTCACATTTCTTGATTTATGACGAAACAGCAAAGTTTTTTACATAAATCAAGCTGGGCTTTCCCAGCCCCTGGCGCTTGCGCTCAATCAGACCTGCATCCTTTTCCAGCTCGAGCATCAGGCGGCAGGCCTTCTGGTTGGCACAACTCAGTGCCTCCATGATTTCCTCGGTGGTGAAGATGATGTAGACCCTGCTCTGTTCATCCAGCCAATGATTCTTGACCGACAGACTCATGCGGTCCAGCAGGATACCGTACAGGACCTTGGCATCGGTGGACAGCGGTTTGAACTGCGGGTCTGTGAACAGCACCTTGGGGATGCGATAAAATGAGAACTGCTCGGCCTGACTGCCGTAAAAGTAGTCAAATTGCATGGTTACTTCTCCAAAAAGCGCGCACTCGAATAAGCCTGACAGAATACCGTGCTTTTGGCATCCTAACCGGGCCTTATAAATAAGGTTGTGTGTGGCATTTTACCGTTCCAGTTCCTGCTGGTTCTGGGTATGCTCGTGGGCATGGCCCCAGGTTTTCAGCAGAGAGAAAATCGTGTTCTGCATCTGCTCGGGCGTATAGCGGGAGGGAAGAACCTCTGTACGTCAGATTGATTCAAGAAAAATTTCTGCCGTTGATTGGGCTTCTGCTCGGTGAGCAGGGTATGCAGGTAGTGCTCCGTCAGTGTGCCGCTCTGGCTCATCTCTTTAAGTCGGCGGGACTGTACAAGGGATGGCGTGGCCTCGCAAAGCTCCATCTCGGCTTGCAGCCACCGTTGATGCTCCGGTGTCATGTAAGAGATTTCTACCGCGGGGTTAAACGCCATGCGGGATTCATCGACCATTTGCAGAATGGGGGAGATGAGATAGGTCAGGCGGATGTAGCGCTGTATTGTCCGCGCACTCTCTGATGACGTTGCAGCGATACTTTTGTCTGCGCGGAATCGTGCCAACTTGGCACGAATTTTTACTTGGCCGTCCTGCGGTTCTTTTTACGGCTTCCATCTTCATCCTGTACGCAAACGCCTTTTCACTCGGCAACACATGCTCCCGCTGGATATTGCTGTTCACCATTAAAATGGTAGCTTCATCATCCGTCAGCTCCTGCACGCGGACCGGCACCTTCTCAATGCCCAGCTCCCGGCAGGCCTCGCAACGGCGGTGCCGCTGATGATCTCATAGCCGCCCTCGGGCCTGCTGCGCACGATCAGCGGAACAATAACGCCGCTTTCCCGGATGCTGTCCACCAACTCATTCATCTCCATATCCTTGCGGACATGGAACGGATGGTTGGCAAAGGTGTGCAGCTGCGCAGGGGAGACGCTCAATTCCAGGCTATTCGGCATGATTTATCCCTTCTTTCCTTCCCTTATCAGTCATAAAGCAAAATATATTTATAAAATTCGTACATTTCTATTGACATTCTCGGTGCAGTCAGTTATAATAATCAAGCTGATTCGAGACAGCCCGGTTGACCGGGTGTAGCGCAGTTTGGTAGCGCGCTTGAATGGGGTTCAAGAGGCCGTGAGTTCGACTCTCGCCACTCGGACCAAAGATGGCTGTCAAGGTCAGCAGGAGCGTCAAATCCGAAAGGATTTGGCGCTTTTTTGTTTTTCACGGCTTCAAACGCGGCAGCGCCTGCTCCAACCCATTGGCAATGGAACGCTTGCGGCGTATGTCCAGATGGCCGTAGATGTTTGCAGTCATCTTGATGTCCGAGTGGCCCAGCCACTCCTGCACATCCTTCAGGCCGTAGCCTCCGACAGCAGCATGCTGGCGCAGGTGTGGCGCAGGTCGTGGAACCGGATATGGGGTAGGTCGTACTTCTTCAGCAGCTTGTGGAAGGTGTGGCTCACATAGTCGGGGGAGTAGGGGTGCCCGTCCTCCCAGGTAAACACGTAGTCGTTGTCTATGTAGTCCTTGCCGAAGTGGTTGCGGTAGTATTGCTCCTGCTGTAACAGAATTTTGAACAGCCTTACCGCATCGTCTGTCATGGGAAAGCTGCGGAAGCTTGATGCGTTCTTCGTCTTGTTCTTCTCAACGACCTTCGTGACCCGGGCCACGGTGTGCCGTATGGTCAGCGTCTGCATCGCAAAGTTGATGCTGTCCCATTTCAGGCCCAGCACCTCGCTGCGGCGCAGGCCATACAGCGCGGTGACATAGATGATAGGGTAGAGGCGTTCGTTCTTGACGGCGGTCAGCAGGTCGCGCATCTGCGCTTCGGTGTAGAACGTGCCGGTAAACTGCGCCGCGTGCGGCATGACGACCAAATCAGCTGGGTTTGTCTGGATCAGACCGTCCCTCTGCGCCAATTTGAGCGTCTGATTGAGCACGTTCTTGTGCTGGCGCAAACTAACCGCTGATAGGCCGCCGTGGCCGTCAGAGCGCCCGAATTTGGCCTTTACGTTGATGTAGGTCTGCAGCGTCTCACCGTCAACATCGCACAACCGGATTTGCAGGTCATCGAAGTAGGGGAGAATGTGCGCTCGGGCCTGAACCTCGTAGCCTTGGTAGGTGACCTCGTCCACGCGATGCCGACGTCCTCCAGCCAGCGGCGCACGGCGTCACTGAAAAGCATATCGGGCGGGGCGTCTAGCTCGGACTTTTCGCCGAGCATATCAAGCATGAGCTGCCTGGCTTTGCCCTCGTTTCCTGTTACTGACAGACCTGTGGAAACCCAGGTCTGATTTTTTTTGCCATCTGTCGTATGCGTGAGCACAACATAGTATTTGTCGTTTTTTACGCGCAAGCTGGCTGTCATGAGAAGGGCCTCCCAAAGCATTGTGGCATAAGACTGCACCTCCAAGATTCGACTGTCGGGACGGGGCGTTTTTCTCGTCCGCAAAACCAGTATACTACAATCGTTACGATTTCAAAAATGTACGAATGGAACCAATATGGCGGCACAGCAATGCCGTGAAAGCAGGTACTTTCACGGCATAATCTGCTGCTATATTGGTTTTGCGTTTTTCTCCCCCTGCAAATTCCAGACAGGCAACCCTTCCCGGCGCTGTGCCCTGCAAGGCAGCCTTTGGGCCGGCCTTGCAGCATGTTGTCACGCTTTCTTGGCACGCTCCCCGGATATCCCGGATTCTGGCGCTGCTTCCCCAAAAGCGGTACGGCAGAGGACGCTATTCAGTTGTCGCGAGAGGAAGCATATCTCCTCTCAATTACAATGGATAGCGATCGAAGTGAGTGGGAATGGGACGGGGCAAAATAAAAAATATTTTGTGGTGAGAAAATGGTGCAGTGGTTTCAGGAAATGTTTATTATTAAACAGATTGAATGATTTTGTTTTAAATGAAATATGTGGTTGATTTGCTTCGCTATCGAAGATATAATTACGGTAGAGTGTGATTTGAAGATATATCTTGCATTCTGTTATCGCTGGGAAGAAAATGGCTTATGCATATTGACAGTTGACCTTGAAAAACTTCCGGAACTTTGAGAGTGTAGATATTCCGCTGAATTCTAAAATGAATATTGTGATTGGCAATAACGGAAGCGGCAAAAGTTCTCTGCTCATGGGTGCATTAACTGCTGCTAGCGCTTTCTTTCTTGGAATTGACTACGCTTCTCCACGTAGCATCAAAACGGATGATGTTCGACATGTAGCACATGAAGTTAAAAGTATATCAACAGGTGGCAGTTTATCCGGTCGAAGTTTCCTATGAGGGCGTCGTTAATGGGGTTACCTGCAAGTGGTCGCGCTCTTTGAGTGGTCCTAAGTCTAATACGACTTATGTGGAGCATCTGATTTGCGAAATATTGCATCTTCCTTGTAAAAAGGCGCATCAAATGAATATTCGGAAGATGTACTTCCGCTTATTGCTTATTATGGTACTGGTCGATTATGGGCACAAAAGCAAGCAAAGAAAAAAGGAAAACAAAAGCTGAAGTCTCGTTTTGAAGGCTATCAAGATTGCATTGCTGAACAGGCAACAGACAAACAACTCCTAGAATGGTTCAGTGAGACCACATTGCTTGTTAGTCAAGAAGGACCTATCCCGCAGATGACTGCGGTTCAGCAAGCACTGGAACGGTGCTTTGCGGATTTGATTGATCACGATGAAACGCAGAAAGTAAAGGTTGAATATCGTCAGCGCTATAGGACGATTGTTGTCGAATATACGAATCGTTCTGGTGAACGCGAACTTCATCCCATGTACGAGATGAGTGATGGCTATCGCTCAGTTCTAAGCATGGTGGCAGATATTGCGCACAGAATGGCGGTTTTAAATCCGCAACTTGGAGATGCAATCCTTGAAACGCCGGGTGTTATAATAATTGATGAAGTGGAATTGCACTTGCATCCGGGGTGGCAAAAGCGAATTTTGAAAGATTTGACTTCGGTCTTCCCGAACATTCAATTTATTGTATCGACGCATTCTCCTGAAGTCATTACATCGTACAAAGAAGCTAATTTGATTTTACTAAAGCATGAAGGTAGTGCTTCGCAGATTGAATCAGCATATGGGAAAGATGTAAATACAGTTCTTCGGAGTATTCTGCTTGTAGGGGATCGTCCTGCGGAAATTAAAGAACTGTTCGATAAATTTTCGCAGGTTCTTGATGCTGAAGATTATCCAAAGGCAAGGAAAATTCTATCTCAACTAGAAAATATTCTTGGTTACGATGATCCAGAGGTTTATAAGGCTAGAAGTAGTCTGGAAATTGAACAGATGGAGTGGCCAGAATGAGATACATAAAAAAAGGCTAGAACTGAGCCAGAGGATTTGCAAAAGTATAAAAGGGACTGCCGCAGGGCATCCCCTCCGCTAAAAATCACTTACAAAGACATGCCAAAAGATGGCTCACGGAAACAGCTTGCAGTGGATCAAGGGTATATATGTGCGTACTGCATGCGCAGAGTTTGCCTTGATTCGGAGAATAAAGAGCAATATATAACCATCTCGGTTACAGCCAACGAACGATTGAGACAACCGCTCATTGTTCGCGACACACCGTCCGCGAGGTTTTAGCCGAGATGGACAAGCATGGCATCCAGTGGCCCTTGACGATGACATTACCAACGCAGACTTGGAGCAGATGTTCTTCCCGGACAGGTACAAGAGTGTTTGCTTGTACGTTGAACCGGACTATCCGTACATTCACCGTGAGTTGGCAAAGCGTGGTGTTACACTGACCTTGTTGTGGGAGGAGTACCGCCGCGAATGCTACGATGAAGGCAAAAAGCCGTACATGTTTACACAGTTCGGCGAGAAATACCGCAAATGTGCCCGCGTCACCAAGGCAACCATGCGTATCCAGCACAAGCCCGGAGACGCCATTGAGGTGGATTGGGCTGGCGATACAATCCCCATTTTCGATTCTGTAACCGGTGAGCAGAGCAAGGCGTACCTATTTGTAGCAGTCCTGCCCTGTAGTTACTTCGCCTATGCAGAAGTTTGCAGTGTAAGCGCACGATAAATGACGTCCTGTGAAAGCAACGGTGCCTGTGAGATAATAAGGGTATCAAGAATTACCGAGAATTCCTGGTAATTATCAGGAATTCCTGAAAAGTCTCAAGGAGGAGTTGTAGCCATGCAAGTGAGTCAGATGAAAGGGGCAGTAAGTCAAGCACAGTGGAAGCAGCGCATTGTTGAGTGTCGCAATTCAGAGGTCAATGAATGTTTGAGCCATGTGACAGCCAATATTTGAGCTACTTCACAATGGTCACCGGTGTGGGTGGCTTAAACATTCAGGCAGAGTGACCTATTATCCGTTTGTTTCCAAAACATATGTTGGGGCTTTAGCGCGTGAAAGTGGGGCTAAAAGTCCGTGCAAGTGGGGTTCTGACTCCGATTTATGCAATAAGGAACACAAATAGCCAGGGCAGTGATTTGCTGGACAAACTCGCTTTTTCAAAGGACAAATTGAGTTTCTGCGGGGAAAATCGGAATCGTAAAAGTATGGAATAAAGCCAAAAGGCCACTGCCCAATTACGGGTGGTGGCCTTTTGTTCATCGCAAGTGTCGTACGATATAACGTATATAATTTGTTGTTCCTGCTTCTGGGATGTCTTTTTATCAACGAAAAACATTTTTACAGTAGATGCAATCATTAGAATGATGAAGATTGACAGCACAGAGCCAATTGCTACTACCATATAGCGTACGCCATCATTCCCTTTGGTGCCTGCAGCATAAGCCATCAAGAGATATGCTAATACGCCGATTGCTACACCCCACAGAATCTTTAGGATCGAGGGGGCCTCATCTCCAATTTTGCTGTTTTGAGTGCAAAGAGCGGAAATCGCAGACACACTATTGTCCGCACTGGTAGAGAAAGAGATCAGCATGATAAAAAGCGTGATTGGAATCAGTATTTGCGCAAAGGTAACTTTCCAATGAATGCCCATATGCCAGCATATGTGCCATTTTCGTTGATTACAGAAGCTATATCCAAAAATCCGCTTGCCTGCCAGTTAATCGCACATCCACCAAATACCGAGAACCAAATGATAGCGAAAACACTTGGCATCAACCAGTTTACTATCAACGATTCTCGAATGGTATGTCCATAAGTCAGTTGAGCAAGAAAAACTCCTGTCACTGGGGCAAATGCCATCCAAAATGTCCAGTTGTAGATTGTCCACCATTGCAACAGAGCACTACCACCAGATGTTCCTGTGTCAAGACTCCACAGTGGAGATTCTGCAACCAATAACCAATCGCAGAAGTAGAAGTATTAAAAATAAAAGCAGCAGAACCACCCAGAACCAATACAATAGCCGTCAGCACCATATAAAAACGGAAATTTAGATTTGCAAAAAACTTAATGCCTTTTTCAACGCCGCTCAGAGAAGACAAAAGATATAAAATTGTGGTCACACCCATAACAGTTAACATCAATATGTGCGTCGGCTGAATATTGTACACATACTTTGCGCAAGCACTGGTAAGACCGATAAATGTGCAGTGTACCTACAAGAGCCAATGCCAGAGCCAAAATATTGACTGCATCGATTAGAGAAGAAATTCCGCGTTTCTTAACCTTGTCTCCAAACAATGGCACAAGTAATGTAGAGAGCGAAACAGGCTGTTTTTGTTAAAGCACAAATACGCAATAGAAATGCTGCATATTCCATAGAACGCATAATGAAAGACTGACCATTCGTGGAAAGATCGCCCCAATGCAAACAGTACGGCTTCAGATGAGCCAGGTTCAATGCCATAACCATCAAGTTCTCCCCAAATACTTTGTAAAAAAGTAATGGGTTGGGAAATGCTTGACGAGACAATGCTCGCTCCAATTCCTCCCGTTAGTGACATTGCAAACCAAGACCAGAAGCCATATTTCGGCTTCGCATCAGGTCCTCCTATGCGAATATTACCAACCTTGCTAAATGTAAGAATCACGCAAAGGATTACGATTGTCAATACGATCCACTGATACAACCAGCTCAAATTCTGATAAGCAAGTTCAAACGCTCCCTTAAAGAACGAAATCAAAAGCTGATTGTTGATCAGCCCTACAGCCCCTGCTATCAATACACATGAAAAGGCTGGGATAAACACTCCTTTGCGGATTGCCTTTCCTTTCATGGGTCTCCTCACTTTCGTTTCGTATAAAAGTCATGGACATGCTGCAAAACTATGCTGTTGTCTCGCTTCCCATCATCTTGGCGCGCAGTTCTTTGATTGCGGTGCAAATCTGGATTTCAGCATCTTTTTC
>ENA-OQCN01000039-OQCN01000039.1-human-gut-metagenome-genome-assembly--contig:-NODE-39-length-51493-cov-2.690340_pt1 | contig 51493 bp, 61 predicted proteins | sample MGYA00242497_ERZ504576 | MGnify/ENA primary metagenome ERZ504576 (study PRJEB26092, sample SAMD00036296) | human gut metagenome | host: Homo sapiens | study: EMG produced TPA metagenomics assembly of...
CATGCCTAAATTTAATCCAATATTCACATTTTCAAAGATCAATTCAAAAATAACTAAAAATTCTAGTAATTTTATATTTTCAAACTTTTTCATAAAAATTACTTGAATTTTATATAGTTAGCTACTCAACAATTTTTAATACAATTTCAACCATCTTTTCCATCTTTTGAATGCTTGCGAATTCAAAACGACCATGATGATTAAAAGAACCTGTACCTAAGTTAGGACAAATAAGTCCTCTAGCCGTCAACATAGCCCCATCGGTTCCACCACGAATTGGCGTACTAACAGGAGTAACATCACATTGACGCAAAGCATATTTTGCCTTATTCACACTACGCATATCTCCATGCATATATTGGCGCATATTTTCATATTGATCACGAATCGTTACATGAACACGATTACCATACTTTTCATTCATCTTATCCGCAATTGCTTCCATCTTCTGTTTTTGTGCAATAAAACTCTGTTTACTATGATTACGCAAAATATAAGTTAATTTTGCATCTTCACAAATTCCTTCCATACCCACTAAATGATAGAAACCTTGGCGACCTTGTGTATGTGAAGGTGTTTGTTTCTTTGGAAGACTTGAAGCATATTCCATAGCTAATAAACTCGCATTGACCATACGATCTTTTGCATCCCCAGGATGAATACTCGTTCCATCAAATGTAACAACAGCTTGTGCTGCATTAAATGTTTCATAATCAACAGAATCAATACGATCTCCATCAATAGTAAACGCATAATCTACGGCAAACTTATCTAATTCAAAGTTTTCGACACCACGACCAACTTCTTCATCTGGTGTAAAGGCAACCGCAATAAATCCATGTTCCTTTTCAGATTGAATCAACTGTTCCATAGCCTCTAAAATAATCGCAATTCCTGCTTTATCATCAGCACCAAGTAAAGTCGTCCCATCTGTAACAATCAAATCATCACCAATACAGTTTGCCAAAGCTGGAAATTCTTCTTTACACATTGAATATTCTTCATTTAATTGAATTGTATTTCCATCATACTTTGAAATCACACGACACTTCACATTCGCACCCGTAATTTCACTAGCCGTATCCATATGCGCAATAAAGCCAATACGATCCATCTTTTTATCTGTATTCGCATTTAAGTAAGCATATACGATTCCTGTATCCGTTAATTCAACAGAATCAAAACCTAATGATTCACATTCTTTTTTTAATTCACGAGCTAACACCAACTGTTTTTCAGTACTCGGTGCACTTGTACTTCTTCACTTGACTGTGTGTCAAATGATGCATAATGCATTAATCTCTTTTCTACTGCCATATTCAATCCCCCTTTTATGCCAATTCTTGTGCTAAACGAGGCACAATCTGTTTTTTACGAGAAACAAATCCTTGATCTTTAAATTCTTCCACAACATCACGAACAAAATAAGATAATTTTCCTACATATAAGAAGCGTGATCCACGACCTTCTACATTTGTGATAACCATCAACATTAAGTCATATTCATGAACTTTGTTTTGTTCCTCCATATACTTCAAGAAATCCTCTTTGATTTCATCCACAATACTTAAATCAAAAGTGAAAACTTGACTTACCGCAATGTGATATCCACTCAACATATATTCTTTAACATCGTTATAAAGAATGTTTTTTAAATTCTTTTCCACGAATCGTAGCCGTATTTTCAAATAATTCCTTAGCCATCGCATCAAAATCAAGATCATATTCACTTGATAAACGTTTAGCTAAAGTATGATCAATCGAAGTACATGTTGGTGAATTAAAATTCATTGTATCACTAATCATTCCATACGCAATTAATTTTGCGAATAGTTTCAGGCATTTTTACACCATATTCACTATACATTAATCCAACAATCGTGCATGAACTTCCCACAATCATATTTCTAAATACAATTGGACGATCTGTTTCAATATCTCCAATTCTATGATGATCAACAATCTCTACAATGTCTGCCGTTTCAATATCACTGATACTCTGTTTCTTTTCATTATGATCCACAAGAATAAAACGTTTCTTTTCCGCCTTCAATAAGTTATAGCGAGCTACTGAACCCAAAATTTTATTTTGGAAAACAACCGGATAAGAAGAGTGACGCGTTTTTAACATTTCACGCTCTACATCTTCCACATACTCACTCTTATTAAAGCGAATCACTTTATTGGCAGGAGTCATAATCAATTCAACAGGAATGGAACGATAAATCATTTGAATAATCTTCATAATATTATAAGGTGTACTAATTAAAGTAACTCCCATCTGTTTTGCCATTTCAATAATATAACTATTTGGAACAAAGTTTTCCGCAACCACAATAACCGCACAACCCTTTGCCATACTCTTGATCATGCTATCTTCATGATCATTCAAGACCATAATAGCCCCTTTTAAATCTCTTTCCATCAAGCGTTTGTCCGCAATACGAACAAATCCACTTCTTTCAAGATTTCCCTTTAAAATAAAAGACCCCTTTACACTGGCCACTAAATTTTCTAAAGGCGTTTCTTTCAACAATTCACTTGTAATATTTAAATCCTGCATTTGAACCTTGGAAACATCTCCCAAAGTAACCATACCTTTATATTCATTTTTATCATCTACAACATATAAAGTCTTAACATGATTTTCTAAGCATAGATCCCATGCACGACGAATTGTTTGCCCCTCTTCAATTGTCACCGCCTCATCGATTTCAATTTCCTCTAACGTTGATCGTGCTGTTGTTAATAAGACAGGCATGCTCACATTTAGTTTATCTAATATAAATTTAGTTTCTGGATTCAATGTGCCCAAACGAGCAGCTGTTGCATTAATTCCTGTCTGCCTTTTTAATTCAGCAAGAGCCAAAGCTGCACATATCGAATCTGTATCTGGATTTTTGTGTCCAATCACATAAATTGGTAAGCTCATCAAAATCTCCTCTCAATAATCTTAATTTTGTACTCAATATTATATCACGAAAAAAAAAGAAGATTCATTAACGAATCTTCTTACTTAACAGCATCTTTCAAAGCTTTGCTAGCTTTAAATTTAACAGACTTGCTTGCAGCAATTTCAATCTTTTCTTTAGTAGCTGGATTGATACCTGTACGAGCGGCTCTTTCACTAATTGAGAATTTACCAAATCCGAATACATCTACAGTACCATTATCTTTTAAAGTATCAGCTACTGTATCGAATACGAATTGAACATAAGCTGTTGCGTCTTTTTTTGAACAACCAAATTCTTCAGCCAACTTTTCAGCTAAATCTTTTTTATTAATAACATTAGACATTTATATGTTCCTCCTCTAAATTATTACCACGCTATTTTATCATTTCTCTTACTAGAGTGCAACGTCTTTCATCATCGTTTCAACGACATATTTAGGTAAGCCTACCACATTGGTATAATCCCCCTCAATATGATCTACAAAATCGCATTCCTGAATCCCATAAGAGCCTGCTTTATCCATACATTTTCCACTATTTACATAGGATAAAATGTCTTCATCCGCCAACTTCTTAAAATAAACATCTGTTGTTTCGGCATGTAAAAATGTCTGATTTTTATAAATTATACAAACCCCTGTTTTCACTTGATGCTTACGATTCGATAAAGATTTCAACGTCTTTATCGCATCCTTCTTTGATTTAGGTTTTCCCAATATCTTATCATCCAAACACACAATCGTATCTGCCGATATAATAATTGAATCTAAATAAGATTCTTTTACTTCTTTCGCCTTTGATTCAGCCACTTTTTTTAAAGCTTCATCTAAACCTAAGTTTAAATCAAACACTTCATCCTTTTTGGCTGGACAAACTATAAAATCATAGCCCAATGCTTTTAATATCTCTTTTCTTCTAGGAGACTTTGATGCAAGAACAATCATCTTTCAAAACCTATTGGTGCCTTTTTCACCATATAATATATTGCTAAAACACTGGCTAAAGCATGAAACAAATCACTTTGACTACACAAGCAAGTACTAGCTTATAAAAAATTGTTTCTGGAAGCATACAAATCATAAAATCCGTATTGGGGTCTAATAACCACAATTGATTCGAAAAAAAGATTGTATGAAACCAAGTCCAAAAGCTTGTAAAATCTGTCAAGATCCAGAATCCAAAAAACACAAGCATCAATATGAATGTAAACATGGCCATCAAAAGCCCTTACTTAAATACGCAAACATCAATGTTTTATCATTTAAGTAAAAATATAAAACTACCAATCCTAAAATAATAAATGCCATTTTAGCTACTTTTAGAGCATTCTGATATAAAGCTTTCACATCCACCATATGACTCGTTTCTTTTTCATTAAACGTTTCTTGAGATACACCATACCACGTAATATGTCCCTTTATATCATCACGCTTATCATCCAAATAATCCAGTAATAAACGTATACTTTGATTTAAATCTTTCTTAGAAACACCAATATCACTAGCCAATTCCATCTCTTCATACTTAGGAATGTAAAAATTTGGGTTTAATGCTGTACTCTTGATACTAAAAACAACACATACAATAATAAAGCACCAGCCAAACAGAAAACTTAAAACACGTCTCATTATTCTACAGCTACCAAATCAGCCTTTTCTACCATAGGCATAGCTTCAATCAAACTCACCAAAGATTGTATACTAATTTCTAAGTCGCTAATATCTAGAGTTAATGCCACATTGGCAATTCCATTGATTGGAATTGTTTGGTTAATTGCCAACACATTGACTTGTTTTACCGAAACTAAAGATAAAACTTTAGAAAGTGTCCCCTTTTCATTTCGCAAAATCATGGAAATGATTGCCTTACGATTGGATTGTTCGGCATTAAATGAAAAAACTGCATCTTTATATTTATAATAAGTACCGCGAGAAATACCTACCATTTTAACAGCTTCACTAATTCTTTTTGCCTTGCCCGACTGCAATAAAATACGCGCCTGCATGACTTGTTCTAATACATCCGGTAAAATATCACCACTCACGACATAATATTTACTCATACTTTATAAACGCCCCCTTTTTGGCTATTGTTAAACAGCGATGATCCAATCCATTCAAATTTTCATCTAAAAACTTAGATAATTCAATCAAACGATTTTTTTCTAAAGAAACAGCCATCATTGTTGAACCACTACCTGAAATCCACATTGGAAGTTGTTTTTGTTCACAATACGTCTTTATCCTATCATATTCTTTAATAAATTGCCTACGATATGGTTCATGCAATAGATCCTTACAAGAACTTGCAAGTAAAGACTCATCCCCCTGTTGCAAAGCCTGAATAAAGACTAGTGCATGCGATACTTGGCTCACACAATCTTTAAATGCCATTTTAGTCGGCAAAACTTTTCTTGCCTGAGAAGTTTTAACTTCATAACGAGGAACAATAGCTAGACAATGGTAATCTGCACACGGAACAAGACTCATTTTCACATCTTCTTTTTCCATAAAACAAGCTGTTGCCTGACCAAAAATAGCAGGTGCCACATTATCAGGATGTCCCTCAATACTTGTGGCAATCTTTAAAATTTCCAACTTATCCATATTCTTTTTAAACCAAGCATCACAAGCTAAGATACCAGCAACAACACAAGTTGAACTTGACCCCAACCCTCTAGCAAATGGAATATCTGTATCAATTGTGAGTTTAAAAGTAGGATAATCCAAACGCAAATAATCACATGCCGTATAAAAAGCTTGTACAACTAAATTGTTACTACCCTTAAATTCTTCTGGACATCCTTCCACAATTAATTCATCACTTTCCTCAAAAGTAAAATGTGCCCACCAATCCACAGCCATTCCTAAACAGTCAAATCCCACGCAACAATTCGCACTTGTTGCCGGGACATGTACACTAATCATAGAATACCTCTTTAGTACTTTGACATACGACATCTTTCATTGACGCTACATCAATCACTTTATTATGTAAAATATCTAAATCTTGAAGTTCTTTTAACTGAGAAGGAATTGCATCTTGACAATACTTTGATAATGTTTCCATAGCTTTCCATTCATTTTCTTCATCATATCCCAATGCCTTTAAGACATCTTGACTAAATTTATATGGAGAAGCCGTTGCCAAAGAAACAATAGGACGATCTTTACATTCTTTTGCGGTTTTATATGCGATTGCAGAATGAGGATCTAAGACATAGCAAGTCTTATCATATACCGACTTAATTTCTAAGCTTGTATTTTCATCATCAACACTGTTACACGCAAATAAATTTTGAATGGTTTTAAAAGTTTCATCATCAATCTGATAACGACCCTTTTCATTTAATTCCTGCATCCATTTTGATACTTTTTGCGTATCTTTATTTGAAGCATAATATAACAATCTTTCTAAATTTGAACTAATCAAAATATCCATACTTGGTGAAATAGTCTGGATAAAATCACGATTTCGATCATAAATACCTGTCGTTAAAAAATCCGTTAATACACGATTGGCATTACTAGCTACATAAAATTTCTCTACTGGAAGTCCCATTAAATACGCATAATATCCAGCTAAAACATCTCCAAAATTTCCTGTTGGAACACTGAAAGATACTTTATCCCCCAATTGAATATCACCTTGTAGAACCAATTGTTTATAACTATCAAAATAATAAACAATTTGAGGAACTAAACGCCCCACATTAATGGAATTTGCGCTTGTCAACAAAATGTTTTGTTTCGCACAATATTCATTCAATTCTTCATCTAAGAACAAACGTTTTACTTGGCTTTGCGCATCATCAAAATTCCCTTGAATTCCAAATACATTCACATTTTTACCTTTTTGCGTAACCATCTGACGATATTGAATCGCACTTACCTTTTTATATGGATAGAAAACATTGATTCCAATATTCTCTACATCACAAAATCCAGATAATGCAGCCTTACCTGTATCTCCACTTGTGGCAGTTAAAATTAAAGCTTTTTGACTTGTGCTTTTTAATGCACAGGACATCAATTGAGGTAAAAGAGTTAGGGCAACATCTTTAAAAGCACATGTAGGACCGTGGAAAAGTTCTAAAACATAAACATCATCTACTTTTTTAATAGGTGTAATTTCTTGTTTAGAGAATGAATTCGCATATGCATTTTCAACACATGCCTCTAATTCTTCCTTTGTATAGTCTGTAAGAAGATGTGAAAGAATATAAACTGCATTTTCTTTATATGACATTGTACATATTAAAGATAGATCCAAATGAATTTGGTCTAAAGTTGGAAGTACATATAAGCCTCCATCTGGACTCATTCCATTTAGTATAGCTTGCTTGCTTGAAACGCTTTGGTGTGCGTCTCTTGTAGAAATATAATCGTTCATGAGAATCCTCCTTGAAAATCTATATGTCATATGATACAATGTTCACACTTTAAAAACAAGTGTTTTCTAAAAAGATACAGGAGGAACGATATGAACGCAGTTATCTTAGGTTATGGAGTTGTCGGAAAAGGGATTGAAATCCTTACAAATTCACTAGAAGATATCAATATCAAATACGTCTACGTGCGTAAAGAAAAAGAAAATCTTCCATATTTTTCAAACAATGAAGATATGGTAGTTCAAGATGATATTGATATTGTTTTTGAATGTTTAAATGGATTAGAACCAGCCAACACACTGATTCAAAAAGCTTTAAAAAAAGGCAAACATGTCATCAGTTCAAACAAAGCGGTTGTTGCGACATACTTAGATACATATTTAGAACTTGAAAAAGAATATGGTGGATCCATTCAAGTAGAAGCTTGTGTTGCCGGTGGTATTCCCTTTATTGATGCCTTATTGAAACTAAAAAGACTTGAACCACTACAAGGTTATGAAGGTATTTTTAATGGTACGAGCAACTATATCTTAGATTCTATGCAAAAAAACAATTTAGATTTTGAAGATGTTTTAAAACAAGCTCAAGAAAAAGGTTATGCCGAAAAAGATCCATCTAACGATATTGATGGCGTTGATGTATACTATAAGACAAAGATTTCAAACAGTTTAGCCTTCAACACACCAATTGTTGACATTCCTTATTATGCAGGAATTCGTACAATCAAAATGCTAGACATTAAATTCATCAAAATGAACAACAAAGTATTACGCCATCTATCCATTTCAAGACAAATTGGAGATAAGATTATTTCCATTATCGCTCCATGCTGCATGAATGAAAATGATTTTTTAGCCAACGTTCCAAGCAACTACAACGCTCAAAAAATTCTTTCACACAGTTTTGATACATTAGGCTATTATGGACAGGGAGCTGGACAATTACCAACAGCTCAAGCCATGGTACAAAATGCTTTAGATACACTTGAAGATAAAGAAAGAAAAATTGTTTATGCAAAGCCAAAAGAATTCGATACTTCTCTATTAAAAGAAACTTGGTTGATTCGAAGTGAAGTCGCTTTAGAAAATTATTATCCAATCCAAAAGAAGGAGGCAAATTATTACTGGATTGAAAATCAAGATATGTCAATTATTAAGAAAGTAAAAGAATTAGATAAAAATAGCTTTATCACATTATGGAGGTAGCTCACATGTTAAAAATCACTAAATTTGGTGGTTCTACGTCGCGAACGCAGAGCAATTTAAAAAAATCAAAAACATCATTCAACAAGATCCAACACGCCGATACATCGTTGTATCGGCTCCTGGAAAGCGATTTTCAGCCGACAACAAAATCACCGACCTATTATACTTATTAGATGCACACAGAAAATACCACGTGGATGCATCAAGTGTATTTAAACTCATCAAAAATCGTTTCATAGAAATCAAAAATGAATTAGGCCTTAAGCAACCTATTGAAAAAGAATTAGATGCTTTTTATACCAACCTAAATCAAATGTCGCAAGCTGTTATTGTAAGTCGCGGAGAATATTTCTGTGCTAAATTAATGGCTGAATATCTAGGCTATGCTTTTGTGGATGCCAAAGATATTATTCGTTTTAAATTAGATAAATCCATCGACTGGGATGCAACGAGCGCTAAACTACAAGCCAAGTATGCCCAATATGACCACTTTGTTTTCCCAGGCTTCTATGGAACAAGTGCCAATGGACACATTCAAGTCTTCCCACGCGGTGGTGGCGATATTACAGGTGCTATTTTAGCAAAATGTCTTCATGCTGACGTATATGAAAACTGGACCGATGTATCTGGATTTCTAATGGCGGATCCCACAATCGTTCAAAATCCAAAAGGAATTACACATATCACTTATTCAGAATTAAGAGAACTTTCTTACATGGGAGCTAGCGTTTTACATGAAGAAGCTATTTTCCCTGTAAAAGAAGCCAACATTCCAATCCACATTTTAAATACCAATCGCCCTCAAGATGCAGGAACCATCATCCAGGAGCATTCCAAAATAAAGAGTGGCTATCCAATTACGGGTATTGCTGGTAAAAAAGATTTCATGTCGATCTACATCTATAAAAAACATATGTCCAATGAAGTTGGCTTCATTCGTAAAGCTCTATCTATTTTAGAAAAATACCATATTAGTATTGAACATATTCCAAGTGGAATCGACTCATTTAACATTGTCGTAGAAAAGAAAGAAATTGAAGAAAGTCTATATGAAATTTTAGCTCATTTTAAAGAAGAATTAAAACCAGATAAATTAACCGTTCAAGATGACTTAGCTTTAATTTCCACTGTAGGTAAAAACATGTCCGATAAGCCAGGTACAAGTGGAAAACTATTTGGTGCTTTAGGTAAAAATAACATTAACATCGTTATGATTGCCCAAGGTAGTGATGAAATCAATATTACAGTCGGAGTTAAGAAAAAAGACTTCACAAAAACAGTTCAAGTTATATATGATACTTTTGTAGGAGGAAATGAAGAATGACAACAATCGCAATTGCCGGTGCTACAGGCGCTGTAGGACAACAAATGTTAGAATGTTTAAAAGAAAGAAACATTCAAGCGAATCTAAAATTATTAGCCAGTGCAAGATCAAAAGGAAAAGAAATCGATGGCCACATCGTTGAAGAACTTACGCAAGAAAGCTTTCAAGGTGTTGATTACGTTTTAGGTGCAACCGGCAATGACATCACAAAAATGTGGATGCCATGGGCCAAAGAAGCAGGATGTATCGTTGTCGATAATTCAAGTGCTTATCGATTAGATGAAGATGTTCCTTTAGTGATTCCTGAAGTGAATAAAGAAGACATTAAAAATCATCATGCTTGATCGCAAATCCAAATTGTGCCACTATCATTGCCCTTGTAGCCTTACATGCTTTACATAAAAAATATCACATCAAACGAATGATTGTGACTACATTTCAAGCTGTTTCAGGAGCTGGTGTACAAGGAATTGAAGATTTAAAAAATCAAATTGAAGATGAAAACATTCCATCAAAAGCCTTCCCTTATCAAATCGCATTCAATCTTATTCCTCAATTGGTGATTTTGATGATTTAGGCATCTCTAAAGAAGAATGGAAGATGCAAAATGAAGCAAGAAAAATGTGGCATGATGATGCATTAAAAGTAAACTGTACTTGTGTTCGTGTTCCAATTTGGCGTTCTCATTCTGAAAGTATCACAATCGAATGTGAAAATGAAGTCGACGTCAATGAAGCTAGAGAATTATTAACGCATGCCAAGGGCGTATTACTAAAGGATGATCCAAAGAATCAAATCTATCCAATGCCAAAAGATACAACAAATCAAGACTTAGTCTATGTGGGAAGAATTCGTAAAGATATCACGGATGAAACAAGTCATACATTATCTTTATTCTGTTGTGGCGACCAAATTCGTAAAGGCGCTGCTACAAATGCAGTTCAAATTCTAGAAGAATTATTAAAGGCAAACGATTAATTTCGCTTGCCTATTTTTTTAATTGGCTTAACAGATGCATTGGTGATATGTTGATGTATAAAAATGGTATCCCTATTTCTAATGTTAAAGATTTTCTTGGTCTTTCTGATATCTCAACTACATCAAGATATGCCTACGCAGATAATGAAGATATTAAAAAAGCTCTTGAGACAGTTCAAGAAAAATTATCTCATTAAGTGTTAAAGAAAAGAAGTGGAAAGGAAAAGATTTACTAAAATATTGTGGCTTAGAGTAAAAAACATTATCTTCAATTATTAATTCTAGATACACGATTTTATAAGGTTATATTTAAATAATTAGAGATAATCTTTTTCTGAATATAATCTCTCGGTTTCGTCATGTCTGGTCGCTCCTTTCTGCCTATTGGCATAGAAAAAAGGACAATCGATTTTCTCGGCTGTCCCTTGTGGGTAAGTATGCAATTGTGAAAAGTTAGTTCTCGTCAAACTTCTGAATATCTCCGTAATCTTTAAGTTCACTATTTTCAAAAAGCTGTTGGAAATTATCATTATCCAAAAATAACACATTTCCGCTTGAAGTCAATGGCAACATACAGCTATCCGCTTTAAGGGTTTCTGCTGGATTGTCTATTAAAACAATCAGCGGTTTTTTTGCCTCTATTGGCTCTGCGGCTCCAAGTGTTACATTTACAGGAAACGCAAACAAACTGCCATCTTCATATTCATACAGTCCTATTCCTTCCGGCAACACGCTTCCATCGTTTGTTAATATAGGCATCTGAGTTTCTAAAAATATTTGCATATCTTTTGACAGATTACTATACTCTATGGCTTTAATTTTTCCAAGTCGCCAAAGCGTTCAATCCATTGAGGATTTGTAAACACTAAATGGTCATAATTTCCCAATTCAGCAGAAAGCTCAATAGCACTGTCCATTACATAAGATAAAAGCAAATTCTCCTCTTGTTCAGACAATAAATTTTTTCCGGCAGTTGTCAATTCTTCATCTTCGCATACTGTATCTATATCTGCATATGATATAAAACTAATTCCTGTCATATCGTATTCAGCAAGTTTATTTGTATTTCCACACCCAGCCAAACTAAACATGAGCGCCAATACAAATATGATATAATTTTATGTTTCATAGATACCTCCATTTTATATTTGGCTTAACTAGCAATTTGGTGACATTGCTATAATTCTACTTTTATCACTTATGCGAACAACCATTCGTTTTTCAATCTAAATAGTACGTACTGTAACTTTTCTGTATTATCCATTTCTTGCGTTTCTCTTTGCATGACAAAAAGAGCATTGTAACGATTTATATATTTCGATGCTACTCCCTTATCTTTTTGCAACCCTTCTTCAATTCATTTGTGAAAGCTGTTCACTGTATTTAAATGATTGAATTTATCATATGACTCATGACTGATTAATACTTTCTTTGTGCAGTTCTTACTTTCTAAAAGTTCGTTGTAGCTGTTTGAACCATCTAGCATTACAAAAGATTTTGATTCAAGACATTTACCAAATCTTAATAGATCTATGAATGATGGCTTACCATAATTTAATGTTCTGGCAATTGTATGAGCAAATCTCTGTATTGCAGTGATGATACAAACCAGTTGATTAGACAATCCTCTTTTTGAAGCAGGTGTTCCACGATGTTTAGATTCTACTCCATCAATCTTAGTTCCTTTATGATTGTATGGAGTATACTTTTCATCCATTTCAACTTCATTTCCCACTGTGTATGGGACGTTCCTCAGTTCCTAGACTAACCAATAGTTTATGGCGCATATTAAAAACATTGCGTTCGTTTACATTGATTTTAGCAGCCGTTTCTTTAAGAGATACACCATTCAATGTATCCAGGATAAGCTCATTCCATTTGGATTGGTCTTGGTGCGAATAAAAAGTAAGCTGACCGCGGTCACAACAAAACGTTTTCCGCATGATTTACAACGAAGCATCTGTTTACCAGAGTTGGCAAAACCGCTCTTAATTAAACGAGACAGTATTTAAAATGATACGTATTCATTTTATTGTTTGTATCTAAATAATCAGTGATTTCACGATCAATCTTTTCGATTTGAAAAGATTGTAAGCAGCAATTGTATCTTGGTTTAAATATTTCGAAGTTCTTGTCATAAGTGTAGTCTTTCTTTTGTTTACACCTATACAATAATTCTTAAATAGACACCATTAATGTCGAATATATCAACATGTCACCAATGTATCTGTTAATCCTTTTAATTTATCTCAATATCACCACTTGTCGTATTCAATGTCAATGTTGCATTATTTGAGCCTAATACTCGAGTTACAGAACCAGTTAATTCTTCTTCTTTAATTTCAATATCTCCACTCGTTGTACTAGCTGTTACTGAAACATTACTGATATTTTCTACACTTACATCTCCAGAAGTGGTTTCTAGTGTATTATCCCCTGTCAATTGACCATCAAATTCAATATCTCCACTTGTGGTGATGAAGCTACAATTATTTAAACTTCCATTTTCAATTGAAATATCCCCCAGATACACTTGTTACTCTAGAATCCTTTAATGCCACATTTTGAATTTCAACATCCCCCGCAACAAGATTGCCATTCACAGTCAAAGAATCATTTGTCGTATAAAGAATTACTTCATTATCATCATGAACTACAAAGTGTTTATCTGAAATTGTTTCTTTTACAGTTAAAACACCCTGATCAACAGAATATTCCAGCTTTTGTTTCTTCGCATCTTGTAAACGATAAGAAATCGCATTCTCGCTTGATTTTTCAATTTTAACATCCATACTTGTCAAATCTAACTGAACAGATGTAAAAGCTTCTGTTTTCTCATAATTTACTGGTCGTACATTTGAAATCGAAGTTTCAGAAACTTCTACATTACGAATCAAATGAATCGCAAGAAAACTACCTCCTGCAATACATACAAGGATACAAACAATTATTATAATACCCATCTTTTTCATCAAACCACCTCTTTCACTACTAGTTTATCACCACTACTTTGTTTTGTATAGTAGTATTCTCAAAAAATTAGAAGAATCATTTTTTGATTCTTCCCTTATTTACATTTGGCAAAATAAAATGCTCATACATATACATCCACAACACTTCACTACCCTCATGAGTCTTCTCGTTTCTTTTTAAGATTTGTTCTAAATGCACACCATTTTCAACCCACATTCTTCCATCAGTAGCTGCATTCAACATAACTGGCTGGAAATTATCCATCACTCTGGCAAACTTAGCTTCTGGTGTTTTTCTTTCCTCAAATTCATTCCATAAATCAAACATCTTTTTTGCCTGATCTTCTGGTAATAAATTAAAAATACGATTTGCGGCCATTGCCTCTCTTGTACTTTGTGTTTTCAAGCCCTGACTATCATAGGCATATGTATCACCCGCATCAATTTCTACAAGATCATGGATCAACAACATTGAAATTGTCTTTAATACATCAATTTCTTCATTCGCATGTTCACTCAAAAGTAATGTCATAATGGCCATATGCCAAGCGTGTTGCGCATCATCTTCAAAATCTGTTCCATTACTTTGTAAAGTTTTTCTTTTGATTTGTTTCTCTTTGTCGATTTCTAAGATGAACTTCAGTTGTTTTTCAATTCGTTCCATACTATCACCAAAACCATTGTAACACACAAAAAGGCCCGGATTCACTCAGCCTAATCTATTACGTCAAATGCGAAATCATCAGTGAACTTGAGGAAGGAGCAAAATTGATTTCTATTGACGCAAACCTTCTTAAAACTTCCTTTCGAAGCCAATGAAATTATATCACCATTTACAACCATTTACAATATCGTTGTAAATTTTTACATTTCTATGAAAGCATAAACATATAAAATATTACACAAGATATCACACTTGCTAAAGCAACACCGATTACAGGTAACTTTTTTAAAGCTGCGATAACCGCTACAACACTTGCTATAATGCCAATCCATACATTCTCATCTACATATAATATAGCTGGAAAAATCAAGGATGCCATCGCCGTATAAGGTATCAATTGTAAGAATATATTAACCTTTTTAGATACTTGAATCTTATCCATGAACAAAGCTGGCAACATCCTTGGTATGTATGTTGATAAACAAAGAAATAAAATCAATATCGCAAATTTCATTGTAAATCCTCCTTGGAAATAAAACACATTCCTATCAATGCACAACCAAGCGTAGATATTAAAATAGATAATGAACTCGATAAGAATTGATTTAATACCCAATTTACAATCATTGACAAAACCACAACATACAATAAGCGAATCGATTTTTTCATATTTGGCACCAACAAACCGATAAACATCGCATACAAAGATACACCTAAACTTTTAGATACAATACTCGGTAATACGCTTGAAAACAATATACCTAAAGCCGATCCTACATTCCAAAATAGGTAGCTAAATAAGGATAATCCCGCAAGAAATGCAGGTGTTAACTTATTAATTTTCTTATCTGTCATTGATACCGCAAATACTTCGTCTGTAATCCAAAAAGATAAAAGTAAACAAATCGGCAAACTTGTTTTTTCCATCTTTTCCATAATACATGTACTCATAATTATATGACGTAAATTCAATATAAAAACAGTAAACACAATTGTTACATAAGCAGCATTCTGGGCTAACATTGTGACAGCAGCCATTTGTCCAGCTCCTGTATACACAAACAAGGAAAAACTCAATGCCTTAAAAAATGTTAATCCTGTTGCTTTAGCCAACATACCATATGCTATGCCAACAGGAATATAGCCTAAAATAATTGGAGTTGCTGCTTTGGCCCCTTCTACAAAATCTTTCTTCATAAACATTCCCTAAAAAAAAGAAACAGTATAAAAACTATTTCTCTTCTTCCTTCTTATTTTCTTCAGTTGTTTCTGTTTTTTCTTCAACAACTACCGGTTCTTCTGGCTTTTTAAAGTTCTCACTAAACACACCTAAAGCATAGAAAAGCACACTAAAGCATAGTGATTGATAACATGTTGTGATCATATACATAACTAAATTCAATACATCAATATTTGTACTGTAATATGAAATAAACGTATTATAGGCTTGGATTGCCGCATAACATGTATAAGCTAATGATAGAACGGCAAATACATTTAATAGAATCGTTAATGATTTTGTTTTTTTCATCTAAAATCCCCCTTTAAATAATGATATAATTAAACCACTATTTTTAGAATTATACAAACTTAAATTCTTTCAGTTTATTTTAAGCAAAAGCATCATATGTATCATCATCTTCACATACAATTTGAATGACACGCTTCCCATCTACTACAGTCGATACAATCTTATCTGGATATTCCATGGCATCCGAACGAATTGTTAATTCAATACCTTGTGATAGTTGAAATTTCTTTGTACGCTTGTTATTTAAGCTTTCAGGAACCACCTTAAATTCCGTATCAAATTTTTACGTTCAGGAAGTGCTAATAAGCAATCTTTAATAACATCTTTCTCGATTTCTTCTTCACTAAAAGAATATGAATCAATCAATTGATCAATACATTGATTGTAATTTAATTGCTGCGGCGTATTCATCACATTCTGTAATTCACTTGATAACTTCACATAGTCTTTTTTAGAAACTGGCTCTACCGCACTTTTCAATTCATTATCCACAGCCTTAAATGCTGAATACGTATTTTTGGCATCATCCCTAGCTTCATCCAATTCTAAAAAGAAACCGTCCAATATTTAGCCATTGTATCCGAATATACTTTAATATCCTTGAATACGATATGTGAATTGATTTCATACATCGAAAAAACAGCGGACTTCCATAATGATTTCTTATCCCCTGAAAAGCCATACTTCTTTGATAAATCACTTCCATCATACCACTTGGAATGTTCTACTTTGGCAACCACATATAAAAGTTCATCACTACTATTTTGTATTAAAACCTGAATCAAACTTCCCTTTTTCACACTCGAACCCATATGATAGATTTTTGCCTGTGCTAGACGCTCACTTGTCAAAAGCTTATCCGCAATACTATCTGTAAGCACTTCGCATTTATCTTGATTTAAAGCCATTTGACGAATACAAGAAACCACTTGCGTTTGTTCATCATGAATGGTATACATTTTATTTTTCTCATTTGAATTTGCGTATTCAATATATTCTTTCACAAAGACTTGAAATTCTTCCGGCATCTCTTTTCTTTGTACCATATCATTATCTAAATCCAATATATGGAAGGATGTATATAAAATTGTCATAAAAAATTTACTCCTTTTATCGCAAATATTATACAATAAGTAAAGGAGGTTTTGAAAATGAAAGAAAATCGATACCTATTTTATTACTAACCGGCTATTTAGGAGCTGGTAAAACTACTTTATTAAATCACATTCTAAAAAATCAAGATGGATATAAAGTTGCGATTATCGTTAATGATATTGGTGAAATCAATATTGACCAAAAACTCATTGATAAGAATGCACAAATTCAAAAAGAAGATACAGACGTTGTAGGTCTTACTAACGGATGTATTTGTTGCACACTAAAATTAGATCTTTTACAGCAACTTTCTGCACTAGCTTCATCCAACAAATTTGATTATATTATTATTGAAGCCAGTGGTATTTGTGAACCTATCCCTATCGCACAAACCATCACAGCTGCCAATGAAACACTATATTCTAGAGGATTACCTGAATTATTTCACTTAGATAACATTATTTGTGTTGCCGATGCGGCTAGATTATCGAATGAATTCAATTGTGGTAAACACTTATTAGAACCAGTAGAAGATGAAGATTCTTTAGACTCTTTATTGATGCAACAACTTGAATTCTGTAATACTGTAGTTTTAAACAAAGCAGAAACCGTTAATGAAGATGAGAAAAATGAAATCAAGGCAGTCATTCATAAATTATGCAAAGATGCTGGAATTATTGAGGCTAGCTTTGGCCAAGTTAATTTAGAAGAGCTTTTAAACACACATAACTTTGATTATGAAAAAGCTCAAAATAACATTGGCTGGCTTCATGAAATTGAAGAACACGAACACCACCATGATCATGAACACGAAGGTGAAGCCTTAGAATATGGTATTTCTACTTTTGTATGGCAAATAAGAAAGCCATTGGATTTAAAAAAATTCACAAATCTACTAAACAACTATCCAAACGTCATTCGTACTAAAGGTTATGTATGGTTTGATAATCAACCTGACTCTGCCTACTTATTTGAACAAGCCGGTAAATTAAATTCCCTTACAGAAGACTCATTATGGATCGCATCAGCACCAAAACAAGATCAAATAGATTTATTAAAGGCCAATCCTCAACTAGCCAAAAACTGGGATGAAGAGTATGGAGATCGAATCAATCAATTGGTCTTTATTGGAAAGAATATGGATGAAGAACAAATAAAAAGACAGTTCAATGACTGTCTTGCATAGGAGAAGAAATTCTCCTATTTTTTTATTAATTTTGAAAAGTTATGATCCAAAATACTTTCAACCTCAGAATACGATTGATTCTTTAACGAAGCCACCATCGTAATTTCATTTTTTAAAGCAGCCAGGTAATCGTCACTATCAATAGCCCATTTCACAGCTTCAATACCATCGGATTCCATAAGTAATTTATCCATAGATATTTGTTTTACTAAATGCGTTACTTCCTCTTCTTTCCGATTGAGGGACCAATCGTGAAATAAGATACCACCTCATCATATTCTTTGACATAATCCATACATCCATACCAATGTACAACATATGTATTTGGGTATTTACGAATCAATTCAAGTATCGTTTTTTCCTGACCCTTTGTATGAAGAATGACGGGTTTATTTAATGCTTGTGCAAGCTGAAGTTGTTTTTCAAATACTTCTTTTTGAATTTTTAAATCTACATCACACCATACACTATCCATGCCAATTTCCCCTATAATGGGTGCCTTTTTTAACAAAGGAAGCATAGATTCAAAGTATCTAAACTTGCATTCCAAGGATGTACTCCACAAGAATAGAATAAATGTTTTTGTTGGACAAGTTCAAATTCTTTTTCATTTGCGACGTTACAAATACCAGAAATATCGTATTCATTCTGTAGCGCATTTATTTCTTTTGAATAATGATAATGTGCATCATGCATGATTTTCACCTTTTAATAATTCATAGACCTGTTTTTTCAAAACACTCTGAGAAAATAACCAATCTCTTGATTTCTTTTCTTTCGATAAATCAATTTCCTGCAAAATACGACTTGGCTTATTCGATAAAATCAAAATACGATCCGATAGATATAAAGCTTCATCAATATCATGTGTAACTAATAAAGTCGTACGATTATAATTCTTTCTTAATTGTAACAACCAATCTTGCATATCATTACGCGTGATGACATCCAAAGCTCCAAACGGTTCATCTAATAAAAGAATATCCGCTTTACATAAAGAAGTCCTTAAGAAGGCTGCCCTTTGGCGCATTCCTCCTGAAAGACTAGAAGGATATGCATTTTCATATCCAGAAAGGCCAAATGTTTCAAATTCTTTTAAAGCTCTTTGTTTCATAGATTTATCATGATTGATTTCACCATATAAACATACATTATCTAAAATGGTTCTCCATTCGAGCAACAATCATTTTGTGGCATATACGCAAAATGAGAGCTGACACCTTTAATACGTTCATCATCCACAAAAAGCTGTCCTGAATAATCTTCAATTAATCCGGCTAATATATTTAAAATAGTGGATTTTCCACAACCACTCGGACCTAGAATAGAAACAAATTCTCCTTCTTGAATAGAAAAAGAAATATCGTGCAATATTTCTTTTCCAGAAAATTCAAGATTTAGTTTTTCAACCTGCAGCTTCATTATTTTACAAACTCATTTGTATATTGGTCTTTCGCATCGATCTTGTGATCAATCAATCCTGTTTCATACATAAAATCTGTATAATTATCCCATACAGAATCTTTCATAACACCCCATGAATCTGCATCTTTTGCATATTGGCTACTTAAGTATTTTTGGCTTTCCTTAAGGAATTTCAAATCTGTATCTGTCAGAGCATCATCATGTAAAATTTCAGCTGCTTTACTTGGATGATCAATCGCATATTCATATCCTTTTTTAGTAGCTTCCATAAATTTTTGAATTGTATCCGAATTCTTTTTAATCATTTTATTGTTTGTGATAATTACTGGAGTATAGTAATCCAAACGGCTATCTAAATCAGCTAGAGGCATATAGTTTAAATCATATCCATCCTGCATAGCTTTAATAATAGCCCAACCATAGAATTCCCATCCTAGGTTCACTTTATTCTTTCCTACTTCATCACTAAGTCCTGCAATACCAGATCCGTCTGATCCTACAATGTTTAATTTACTAAAATCAGCACCTGCTTCATTCATAACCGCTTTAATAACGGCTTCTTCACTTGGTGCTCCCCATCCTGCATATGTCTTTCCTTCGAAATCCTTTACAGATTGATGTTTGCGCTCTTCAAAGACACAAATCCAGAAGTATTATGTTGAATAATTGTCGCAATCGTTTTAATTGGAAGTGGATCTTCACTTGTCAAGGCATATGTAACATCTTCCTGGTAAGAAACACCAAAATCAGCTTTTCCGGCTGCAACCATAGAAGTTGTCGCATTATCACCTGGTTCAATAATATCTACATCTAAACCAGCTTCTTTATAATACCCCTTGTTTTTTGCCACATAAAAACCAGTGTGGTTTGTGTTTGGCGTATAATCCAACATCAATGTAACCTTAGTCAATTTGTCATCTGAATTTGATGTTTGAGCACAACCAACTAAGCTTAACGCAACAGCAGCTGCACACATCGCTTTTAAAATTTTCATTTTCTTTCTCCTTTTCGTAAATGTGGAAACAATATCTTTTCCAATAAAGACACCCCTAAATTCAATAGGATGCTCCAAAATATAATCATCAATACACACGCAAAAACTTTATCTAACATATACCCATTTTTTACACGAAGCATATAATAGCCAAGTCCTGCTCTACTTGAAAGCCATTCACCTACGATAGCTCCGCCAACACAATAAGTAGCCGCTACTTTTAATCCTGAAAATAAGCCAATGGCACCAGAAGGAATCTTAACAATTTTATAGATTTGAAATAGATTGGCACCGAAACTTTTTAATAAATTGATTTCTTTTTCACTCACTTGCGACAACGCATCCGTAAAGGATATCGCAATCGGAAAAAAGCACATAAATATAACAATCAACACTTTGGGCAACAAATCAAATCCAAACCAAATTGAAAACAAAGGTCCTAAAACCATAATCGGAACGGTTTGTGTCACAATCAAATATGGATAAATACTTGTCTTAAATGTTTTGGATAAATCCATGCCAATGGAAATCACAATCGCAAAGAAAGTACTAATCAATAGACCTAAAACAGATTCTTCCAATGTAACAAGCGAATGTTGCATCAAAATATCCATATTCTCAATAAGTGCACTGATAATTTTTGATGGACTAGGCAAAATATAAAGTGAAATATCAAATGCACGAACATATAATTCCCATCCACCAATCACTAGAATAAACACAAGCAACGGCATGACAATTCTACGATTTTTCTTCATGATTGCCTCCTTTCCAAAATAAAAAAGGCACCCTAGAGTGCCACTATCAATCGATATGACTCCCTACGCTAGAATTAACCAGATCAGGTAATAAGGGTTTTTCTCAGCAATTGCACCCCTGTCATGTATGTTTTACTTGCCTAAAGATTATACCACAATCTTAGACTAATTTATATTTCTTGCATATCTTCTCTACAATTTCATCTAAACTTTTATCATCCATTGAAATCGAATCCATTTTTGATGCATACAAAGTATGGAAATAATCAAAATCCGCCTGTATTTCTCACATATAATATGCCTTATGCTTATTTAAATACGATTGAGGAATGTGCAAAAGATTATCAAACTCCAAGCGCTTAAAAATATTTTTGGCTCGATCCGTTAAGTCAAAACAAATAATATCTGAATCTTCATAGAATTCATCAAAAGCATCCAAATACGCAATAGGACTTAAGGCAATGACTACATTTTCCTTTTCTTTGATCCAAGAAGAAATCATTTCTGCACGCAATTCATCACGTTTATATTGATCATTATATTCATCTTGAAAACCAAGCATCGTACCATATTTTCAATGTTACCCATTCCAAATATTAATATTTCGTTTTAACCTCTACATAACCTTTCCGGCTATCTCATTTTCAACCTCTATAATTCTTGCCGCAACTTTTTTCACTTCCAACATTTTCCATGCTTCTAAGTAAGACAGAAATTCCTTTGTTCCATCTTTCTCTATTTTATCAAGCACGCACATGACAACCTGTCTGTTCACTTCTTTCATTTCAAAAATGACACGAGCTTTATTTTCTTTTACATCTAAGCACATTCTTCGATAAAGTTCTTGGGCAAATGTTTCTTTTTCTGAAAGCTCCAATAAAGAAGAATAATCATCCGAATGTACGGGTTGTTTTGACAAGCTTGCATACACCATCACTTAGTAGTTCAATATTATCTTCATTGAAAATTATATCTCTAGAAGTATGTATTCGATCAAGATAATAGAACCAACCTTTCTTTAAACTGCATACTCCATATGCATATTTAAAGTTGAAGTTGTCGGATGGATAAAATCCAAATCCTTTATTTATGTGTACTCTTTTATAATTTGAAGATGCAAATGCATTTATAATACTTTCATGTTTTGAATAGTCATTTTTTATTTGTTTCGTCGGAAAGAAAAATATATCATTCCCATCGGATACACAATCAAAATTAATTACAAGTTTATTCTTGATCCATTCTTTATACTCTTTCGCAAAAGCAGTAGAACCCAATAACCCCAGTTCTTCATTGTCGAATAACACGAAGCATACTTCATCTCTTAAATCTTTTGGTAATTTAATGGCAGATTCGATAATTGTTATGACACCACTTGTATTATCGTTTGCAGTGTGTTTATTTGCTTTTCCAAACAACATCCATATCATAATAATTAACCATGAAATAGTAGAAGCAATATTAAGTTCAATATTCTTGAATAGACCTGTCCAAACAAATAATTTAATAAGTACAATGTTCATAAAGAATATAAGAATCAATACACAAATAATAATCACAAGTTGTGACAAAATCAGTCCGAACAAATTATTAGGCACAATTAAATTTGGAAATGGTAAGACTGCTTGTGTATCATAATGAGCCGTACAAAATATCTTAGCTGTATCCATGTTGCCGATAATAATATTATTGTTTATACCTTTATTTTGAATAATGGGACAATACCCATATTGTTTTAGTTCGTCTACTACAAATTTACGAAATTCTTCTTTTTGTTTCCTTGTTTTTCGAATCTGATAGTGTTTAAGAACTTTACGGTTTATTTCATTCATTCTTTACCTCTACATCATTACGCGAATCAATCCACACAAAATTAAATGTCCCACATAAAACCAATAAAAGAACCACTTCATAAATGTACTTTTTCCTCTTGTTCCATCATATAAAGACATAATTGGATATACTAAAACAATTCCAAACTGCAACAAACCATAAACTACATCAATACATAAACAATAGACTATTACATACATGGAAATATATAAGGCCATACCTAATACTTGTTTTTTTAAATTACCTTGATTTTTGTAAATATGGTTTGTACAAAGAACTGGAAAGCATGACCAATCACTTGGAAATGCCAATAAACAAAGAATTAGAATACAACCTATTTTCTTTACATCTTTCCATTCTTGATCTTCTACCCATAAGCCAATCACAGATAAGAATAATGGCCAAATAATACTTGTTTGATTTAAGAAGGATTCTTTAAATGGAATCAAAGATATACCAAAACAGAAGTTATACGCAAAGTGCGCAATAATTGAAAAAATCAATAATCTTTCTAAATATTTCTTTAAACTATGCGTATGCGTATAACCTTCAACCACCATAAACCACATAATAGGTGCTGCTACTCTTCCAATTAAATGTATCAATAAAAGCCACCAATACTTTTCATAATTCGGATAAAATGTAGTTGCGAAATGATCCATAAACATCGCAATGATCGCAATCATCTTGATTTGATTTCCATTTAACTTTTTTATCATCCTGTAACACCTTCTCCTACATTAGGTTCAAAGTGCGAATAAACAACATCTGTACCAAATAAAAGAAGTAAAACTAAACAGGCAGTAGATAATCTTTTATTTAAATGTTCTTTAACCCAGTTATCAATTAGTGGTGCAATCACATAGACAAAAGCCATACCACCAACGCCAAACACCAATAAACCTTCCGCACAAATTCTTCCATGAAGATTCAAGAAGTAACCCGTATAATCCCACCATTTTTGACCATTATGCGTAAGCTCTAAAACAAGTCCAGTAAAGTATTCAATACATCCACAAAGAAGTACAGCCATACTAAATTCAACTTTTGGACGCATTCTAAATCGTTTTAATAAAAGCAAAATTAAAACACAGCCAAAACCATAAAATAGGAATCCATGGACCATGTAAAACACCGCGATTCACAAATCTTCCATAGCTAATCATAGATAGACTGACTTCCCAGATCCATCCAACAAAACACATAAAGAAGAAACAGACTAAAATAGATGTTACTGTATAATTTCGATTTGGATGTAAAACACGAAGATTTGACTTCTTATACGACTCTTCAATTGGAGATAAACGCACTGGATAACATAATAAATACACTTCGGTAATCATAGTTTCAGCTTCCATTTTATTATAGGTATATCTTTCATATTGTTTTTCTTTAGAACTCAAATGAAAAATAACCCCAAAATTATCACACAAGAACTTTTTAATACCCGTATACGCATTCTCCATTGGATTTTTCGCATTCAATGCCGCAATTACATCCGAATAGGTATTACGCATCAAAGCACTACTTGGTTTTTCAAATAAATACGTATCATTTAAGATAGCACTTTGAAATTCTTTTCTTCTTAATGTATAAAATTCACACATTACTGACATACGATACATATTTGAATAAAATATAGCACTAATCCCAAATGTACAAACATCCAAAATGTACCATCCAGCCATTGAAAATTGCCATTTAAAACATTCAAACTTATGTCCCTTCATCATATTTCGAGATAAAGAAAGTGCATCTTTTAAAGATATCGTCGGATTTTCGGCTAAGATATAATCCACTAAGAAATATACATAATAAAAGTAGACGCCTCCTACAACAGTAAAGTTCATAATTGTCAAGATAATAGATTTAACAAATTTCACAAACGCAACATGCATCTGTTTTCGAATTCGCATTAAATAAACCAATCGATCAAGTGGAAGTTTTGCGTAAACTCTTCCTTCCAAAAAGAGTCTGCGGTTAATAACCGGCAATACATTCACAATATATACTCTATAGAACACAGATATGCATAAACCTATTACGACAAAACAAATACTCGCAATATCTTTCGAATGAATAATAGTTGATAAACCTAAAAATAGTGTCTTCACAAAGGATCCTGAAGTAATTCCATTTACCACATGTGCAAATACACCGTTGGTCGTACCAAAGACGCCTTCAGGAAGTAAAGATGTCATCGACTTCACAAAAGAAGAGTGCATTAACAGGCCTGAAACACTCTTGGCATTATCTTGTTTTAAAAGGGATAAAGTCGAACTAAATTCACTTCCCATAAGTACTGCCGCAAGACATAACACTAAATAGGTCGCATAATGTGCTTTAACATTTTTATGTGCATTTTTCTTAATTTCTTTAAGTTTCATACTTAAATAATACCATATCTAGTGTAAAATATTTCCAAAAGAAAGGGGATTTATGATGAATCCAATTATTCAAAGTTTATTTGACCGCAAGTCGTGTCGCATTTTTGAAGATAAAGAAATATCCCAAGAAGAAAGAAAGTTGATATTAGAAGCTTGCATGCAGGCACCGAGTGCAGGAAATCAACAAATGTATACTATTATTGATGTACAAGATCAAAAACTGCAAGAAACACTATCTAAAACGTGTGACAACCAACCCTTCATCAATCAAGCGAAAATGGTTTTAATTTTCTGTGCCGACTTTCAAAAATGGTATGATTTATTTAACCATGAAAATTGCAATCCTAGAAAACCAGGCGTAGGCGATTTATTACTAGCAACAACGGATGCGACCATTGCCGCACAAAATGCAGTTGTAGCAGCCGAAAGTTAGGAATTGGATCTTGTTACATCGGGGATATTTTAGAGCAGCATGATATACATAAAGAATTATTAAATCTAAGTGAATATGTAGTGCCTGTATGCATGTTAGTACTTGGATATCCTGCAAGTGATCATTTTAAAAGACAAAAACCAAAGCGTTGTAAATTAGAAGATATTGTTTGTGTCAATCAATATCATAGAAAAGACAAACAAGAATTAAAAAATATGTTTGAGCATAAAGCTGGAAATAAAACATTAAATGAATGGGCAACAACTTTCTGTAATCGAAAATACAATTCGGATTTTTCAAAAGAAATGACTAAATCCGTACAAAAATATATTGACCAATTTAAAAGTGAAGCCGATTAAGACTTCACTTATTAATTTCTAATACGGCATGATAAGCATCTTTAAATGCATCTAAGGCAATACCTGCTTTTTTACAGTCACCAATGATGTATGTAGGAATACCTAAATCTGTATAGATACTTGTATCATTTGCCTTTGATCCAACAGCCATAATGACACTATCATATGGATATTCTTTGCCACTGGCAACAACTGCATGATCCTCAATTCGTTCTACAGTAGCACTTGTTTCAATTGTGATTGGCATTTGTGCATCGCAAACTGCGCTGTAATTTGACGCAATGGACCTAAATCTTGTAAAGCCTTTTCTTTCATTTCTAAAACAGTAACTTTCTTTTGTCTTGCAGCCAAAAATTCAGCTGTTTCAAAACCAACAAGACCCCCACCAATAATGACTACGTTTTCACCTGGCACTTCTACTTTTTCACTCAATACATCATGTGCAACAATGGCTTTTTCACCACCTTCAATTGGAAGTACAAATGGACTAGATCCAATCGCAACAATGAGTGCATCTGGCTTAATTTCTTCTAGCATTTCCTTAGTAACAACAGTATTTAAGTGCACCTCAATTCCAGATTCTTGAACATCCAAAATCATTTTATCTACCGCATTCTTAAAATCTTTTTTAGCCAAAATAGCACCTGCCAATAAGAATTGTCCACCAAGACTTTCACTCTTTTCAAATAAAATTGGTGTATTACCTGTTTCTTTTAAATCTAGAGCTGCTTCCATACCCGCAATTCCACCACCTAAGATGACAACTTTTTTAGAAGCAGATCCAGGTTTTAAACCTAATGTTTCCTCTTCTAATAAGCCAGGATTTCGCATACAAGTAATGTGTTTAATAGCTGGATTATATAAAGATGCACAAAATGAGTCATAACAACCTTGGTTACATCCGATGCAATAGCGAATTTGATTGACTTTACCAGCTCTAGCCTTATTACAGAAGTTGGCATCGGCAAGTTGAGCACGTGCCATGACAACTAAATCGGCCTTGTCATCTTCTAAGATTTTTTCGGCAAATTCAGGCGTATTGATACGTCCACATGGCATTGTCAACATACCTGTTTCTTTACGAATGCGCGCAGCATCTTCTACGTTAAATCCATTTTCAATATCAACTGGTGCCACTTCATATAGTGTTGCTGCCGTTAAGATATTTCCACGACTAATATTTAATACATCAACACCGCATTCTTTGGCATCTTTGCAAAATTCAATCACTTCTTCAACAGTTAGTCCACCATCTAACATATCATCATGACAATCCACACGCATGAATAGTGGCATATCTATTGGCATATTGGCACGAATCGATTTAATACATTCCAACGGGAATTTTTTACGATTTTCAAAAGATCCACCCCACTCATCACTTCGATGGTTAATTCCACCTGAAAGCATAGAGTGTGGTAAATAGTTATGTGCACAATGGAATTCTAAACAATCAAATCCAGCTTCTACTGCACGTTTTGCGGCTTGTCCAAACTTATCTATTATATCGAGCAATCTTTCATTTGTGATAGCTGGTACTGTATATTGTGGACTTAATGGTAAATCATTTGGCACTAAGATCTGAGCCGTTTGATCTGAAGCTACAGCCAATCCACCTTGCCATAATTGTACGCAAGTTTTTCCTCCAGCTTCATGCACGGCATCATTTAATTTTTTAAATCCTGCAATGTATTTGTCTTCGGCAATCGACAAGAATCCAAAAGGTGCACTCGGGGCATCTACACTTGTAACTTCAATTGTATTTAATCCATTTCCACCTTTTGCACGAGCTACATGATACGCAATCAGCTTATCTGTAACACTCTTTCCATCTTCACTTTCCGCACTTTCATGCGTTCCCATCGCAGACATGACAACACGATTTCTTAATTCCATACCACGAATCTGTATGGGTTCAAACAACTTGTCAAACATATGATTCTCCTCCTTTTCGCATGTTTACTTCTTATTTTATTATACTTCAATTGTTAGCGGTTTCACATATACAAAAGAAAAAGAGCTGTCATTCTTTGACAACTCGTACAGTCTCGATACCATAATATTTCATGACTTCTATTGCACTCTTGCTGATAACTTCTCCTGGAATCACTGGAAGAATCGCTGGAGGACAAGATACAGAAACACTGGAGCATACTTGTCCTAATGATTTAGAAGCATCCAATGTCATGCTTGGCGCAAATACAGCTTGGCGTACACTCATTACTTTTCTTGCACGTTCTAATTTAGGAAATGAATTGAATACAACAGATTTCCGTTCAATTTTACATAAACATGTCTCTAATCGTTTTAAGTCATCCTTCGTATTATATGGAGATGGCATTAATACAATATAGTCTGAATCATAGAATTCAGGATAGATATCACATTCCATTAAAAGATTTGCGATTTCATTTCCAGTATAGCCAAATTCTTTCGTTGAAATCGTAATCTTCATAGGTTCACCAGATAAAATCGTATATCCATGTTGAATCAAAGCATTTTTTAATACATCAACTCTTTGAATACATTCAGACAAGGATTTTTTAAACGTAGTATCCAACACCTCATTTGTCGCATCTAAAGATGCCATAATTAAATAGGATGGACTTGTAGAAGAAAAATATTCCATAAAATGTTTAACGTCATTTTCCATACTTGATTCAAAGAATCACTTAAGTGAAGATAAGCTCCACCGGTAAGTACAGGTAGTGTTTTATGAGCCGAATCACAACATAGATCAGCTCCCAAATCAATTGGATGTAAAGATGGTTCTAAAAAACGAAGATATGCACCATGGGCATTGTCTATGGCGAGTAATACATCATGCTTTTTACATATCGAAGCTAAAGATTTAATATCCAAAAGATTTCCTAAATAGTCTGGATTTGTCAGATATACAGCCGTTGGATTGTTTTCAAGAATTTCCTTTTCCAAAGTTTCTGTACTAATCGCACAAGATAAATAATCACTATTTCCATATAGCCATTCAATCTCAAAATCTAAAAGTGCAGCAGCATGAATAAAGCTTCGATGCGCATTTCTTCCCGCTAGAATCTTAGGTTTCTTGCCTTTACTTTTAGCATCTTGGCATAATATCGTGCACATCGTTTGAATACATAAAGTAGAGCCTTGCGTTGAATAATAGGTTGGACAGCCAAATAAAGAGGAAGCATTTTGTTCACTTTCCTTAATGATTCCCTCTGCCGCAAACAACTCATCGGCTCCATAAATTTCTGTAAGATCCATTCCTTCAAAACCAAGAATGCCAGCACCTTTATGGCCTGGCATATGCATTCTTACAGGTGATTTTTCTTGATACGATTTTAGAAAATTAACAATCGGCGTCTTCATGACTATTTTCTTTCATATCACGAATAATGGCTACGGCAAGGGCGCATTCTAATCGTTTGCAGAATAATTCACACCCCTCTTTATATACACCTTTGACAGATCCTGTCGCATGATATGCATTGGCTGCACATCCTCCAGAACAATAAAGTCTTGCCCAGCAATCTGCACATTCTTTACGTGCATATACATTACATGATGCAAATTCATCCTGGACCTTTTTGTTTGTGACACCCGTATAAATGTCTCCTAATTTAAAGGCTTCTTCTCCTACAAATTGATGACAAGGATATAGATCTCCCCATGGTGTTACAGCCATATATTCGGTTCCTGAACCACATCCTGAAATACGTTTATAAATACATGGTCCGCTCTTTAAATCAATCATATAGTGATAGAAAGTAAATGGATCTTTCTTCTCATCATATTCCAACATCAATTTCGCTAAATCTTCATATTGTTTCATAACAATTTCACGATCTGCCTTTGTTAGTGCTGCAGGATCATCTGACTTGGCAACCACAGGTTCCATACTTAATTCTCTAAAACCTAAATCTAACATTTGTTGCACATCTTTTAAGAAATCTGGATTGGCATGAGTAAAAGTACCACGCATATAGTAATTTTTACCTTCACGAGCCTTTACTAACTTTTGGAATTTAGGAACGATTGTATCAAAACTTCCCTTACCAGAATAATCCACACGATAACGGTCATGCACTTCTTTACGTCCATCTAAGCTTAATACAACATTGCTCATTTCTTTGTTCGCAAATTCAATTACGTCATCATCAATCAACATACCATTGTCGTTAATGTAAAGCGGAAATTCTTTCCGGCTTCTTTTTCAATGCTACGAGCATAGGCAACTAATTGTTTAACCACATCAAAGTTCATTAGTGGTTCACCACCAAAGAAATCCACTTCTAAGTTTCTGCGTGTCCTGAATTTTCCACCAAAAAATCAAGAGCGCGTTTACCTGTTTCAAAACTCATTAGTGCACGGTCTCCATGATATTTTCCTTGGCTTGCAAAACAATAAGAACAATTCAAGTTACAAGTATGGGCGATATGTAGACATAAAGCTTTAATAACGCCACTTGTCTTAGCTTTTAATTGACCTGCCATTGGCTCATATGTATCTTCACTAAATAAACGACCTTGTTCTTTTAATTCTAAGATTTGATCGTAACATTCTTCTAATTCAGATGTTTCAACACTAGGATATTTATCCTTCATTTCTAAAACCAAGGTATTTTTATCTTTATCTAAAAATTCAGCAATCATATCATAAGCAATTTCATCTACCACATGAATGCTTCCTGAACAAATATCCAATACAATATTCTGATCAAACATTTTATATTGATGAATCATGTATTTTTCCTCCCTCAAATTTTAAAAAATGCTGCCTTAAAGGCGGCATTAAAAATGCCGAATCACTTCGGCATTTCTTAATTACTTACTTTCTTTATTATTTTCGCAAGCTTGGTTAGCGATTCCGCAGCTAGTTTTACAAGCTGATTGGCAAGAAGTTTGGCATTCTCCACATCCACCATTTTTTGCGCTTTCACACAAGTTACGAGTATCTACTGTATTAATATGTTTCATGATTATATACCCCCATATAAATTCCCTTTTATTTTAACACGCCAAACGAATAATATCAAATTAAAAAGGCATTCCGAAGAATACCTTTATAAACTATTTAGAACTTTCTTCCTTAGTACGGAATACGTAACGACTCGTTACTGTAGCACCTTCTGGAGCACCAGAGTATGAAGCATATTCTTTGTTCATAGCTTTGATTTCATTCATTACGCTTTGTAATGTTTCAAGTTCTCCAACACCTAAATCAACCTTTTCTTTTAATTGATCCAATCCTTCAGACTTGAATTGTTCATTACCTTCGTATAATTGTTTAGCACCTGAATTCAATGTTTCAAATGCTTCACCTAGTGTATCTAATCCATCAGCCATTTCATTAAATGTTCCACTTTGTCCAGCAAGTGTTCCTGTTGCTTGTGATAATGCACTAGCACCACCATTTAATGTAGCATTGTTTGATGTTAATTGAGTAGTTCCAGCTTTTGCTTTATCAATTCCAGCTTTTGAAGCTTCGGTCAAAGTTTCAAGTTTTTCGTTTAAAGCCTTTGCTCCTGCTGTTAACTTATTTGAACCTTCAATTAATCCATCCATATATCCATTAATGTCTGTTTTGGCAGATGAAAGAGATTCAAAATGAAGGTGCTTCATAGCAGCTTGTAAGTTTACAAGATCTTCTTTAGAAGTATTTACATCCTTTTGTAATTGTCCAATTGCATCTTTTGATTTTGACACAGTTTCAGATACTGTTTTTACTGAATCATTCAAACCCTTTAAAGTTGCATTTAACTTTTCAAAAGAACCAGTCATATCTGTAAATGAAGTTAAGTCTCCCACATTTTCAATGTTATCAATAGATGCCATTTGCGCATTTAATGCTTTAATTTGATTATCAATAGCACTTGTATCAACATTTCCTTGTACAGTCACAGTATTTCCATTTTCATCTTGTTGAGTTGTTACAGCACTAGCTACCAATGCAGATTTTGCAGTATTCAAAGCATCAATACTACTCCTGAATACTTGCTTTTAATTGCCTTTTTGCTTCATCTAAATTGCCTTGGGCTTTAGCAATAGTTTTCTCATTAGCATTATAAGCTCCATATTCTTTTGTTGTGCTTGCATTACTTCTGTTTCAGCATCTTCTAAATTTTTCTGAAGTGTAGGCAAATTATCAATAGTTGATTGTACACTTTTTAAAGTTGTATCCATTTGATTAATTATACCAAAGTCTCTTTGTAAAATTGTATCTAATTCATTTATAACCACTAAAGCAGAATCTAGTTGTTTTCCTAATTTTTCCATATCTGGAGTTTCCATTTTTTTGTTTATACCCATTTTAATAGCGTTTAAATTTGCAGTTAAATCCTCCAATCCTCCAACTAAATTTGTATCTATCTTTTGTTGAATCAACTGTGTGTTTTGAGGAATACCATACAATTGATCAACACCTGCATCAAGAGCACTAACACCATTTGTATAAGCTGTTAATCCTGTTTGTAAAGCTTTAACACCATCATTTAATTGGATGGCACCTGCAGACAATTGTCTTACTTGATCAGATGAACCTGTTAATGGAGCAGCTTGTTCTTTTAATTGTGTTGTTCCATCATACAATTGTTTAGATCCATCAATCAATTGATCATCCGCTTCCATTAATTGATCAATTCCATCTGTTAATTCAGATACAGAACCAATTTCACCTAATTCACTTGCCAAATCAATTTCATTTGTCATGCCAACCATGATAGAACTTAAATCAAAATTATTGACATCAGCTTCTACTGTTACATCATCACTAATTCCTAATTGATTATTTACTTTGTCTAAACCTGCAGATTTTAATGTTTCATTCAAGCCTGGAATATTCGCAAATGCCAACATTTCATTTGTTCCATCATTTACGATCTTACCTGATTCACACTTCACATTTGTAAAGTTACCAGTACTCATATTCAACATACCACCAGCTAAATAACTAGGGTGAATCACAATGGATTTTCCATTAATATTTTTTACTTCTGAATAGTTATTTGTGAAAGAAATAGTTAATTTCAAATGACCAGACTTACCTTCCATATCTTTTGCAGACATTTCCTGACCATCTAATTCATAACGAAGCTTAACAGACACAGGAAGTTGTTTTGTTCCTGTTCCTTCATAATACACATCATTTCCTTTCGCATTCCATGTATATGTATTTCCATCTTTTGAAGGTTTTTCATTTGATTTAATATTCTTAACATCTGTTAAGTTTAAAGTTTCTTTAATATTATTAATTCCATCCTCATCATGTAACCAGCTCGATACGATTGTATCGCTGATGGAACCATCTGAGTTTAATACAGAATAAACAGTTTCTGTTTTTTCTGTAGGATTTTCATCATTATTTTGTGCAAATACAGTCACAGGCATCATACTTCCTGCCATAACTGCACTCAACACTACACTACCAACTACTTTTACTGTATGACTTAAATTCATATTTATTCTCCTTTCGCTTCCATGTTTGATTCTGGCCAATTCTTTGTCGTTTTTTCAATAAACTTGTGGCAGAAAATCAACAATGAAGGTAATACTAATAAAATACTTACGACTGAAATTAATGCACCACGTGCTAATAAAATGACTAATGATTTAATTAAATCCATCTTAGCTACAAAGCTTACACCGATACATGCGGCAAAGAATGAGAATCCACTTGTCATAATGGAAACACTCGATTTTTCCATCGCAATTAAAGCCGCTTCCTTAACCTTCTTACCATGCGATAACTCTTCTTTAAAACGTGTTGTCATTAGGATAGCGTAGTCAACGGTAGCACCCAATTGAATAGTTCCGATAACCATACTTGCGATAAATGGAAGTGTAGTTTTTGTAAAGAATGGAATACCCATATTGATCGTAATCGCAAATTCAATTGTTAGTACTAAGATGACTGGAAGTGCAAATGATTTAAATGTTAAGGCAACAATGATAAAGATCATAATAACGGATAATACGTTAACCATCGCAAAGTCTGTATCTGTTGTTGTGATCAATCACGATGTCATACTTCCTTCTCCACCAATCATACCCTTCTTATCATATTTATGAATGATGGTATCCATTTTATCTAACTGTGTATTTAATTCGTCGGTTGCAGCTTTATAATCACTGTTCACAACAATTAATTTCTTTCCACCATTTTGGAAAATATCCTTTACTACACTTGGAGTAAAGTTAGATGCAAGTCCTGGACCTACAAATTCTTCATAAGCCAATACATTATGAATTCCTTTTAAATCTTTGATTTCAGAACACATATTCTGAATTTCGTTTGTCGTTAATTTGTCATCCACTAAAACGAATGTGTTGTTGTCATATCAAATTTATCTTTTAACTGATTTGTACCAATGATACTCGCAAAATCACCTGGCATACCAGAAATCAAATCATAATAGATATTTGTATGTGACTGTCCATATCCAAATGGAATGAAAATCAACACGAAGGCAACAAGAATCTTTTTATAGTGATGAATCACAAAACGAGGTACTCTATGTAACTCATTCAAAATTGTTTTATGTTTGTACTTTTCAATCGTCTTATCAAAGAACATCAACAAGCTTGGCAAAATAAAGATGGTTGATAATACACCAAGAACAACACCTTTTGCCATGACAATACCAATATCTCTACCAAGTGTTAACTGCATTACACACAAGGCAACGAAACCAGCAATTGTTGTGATGGAACTTGAAGTAATTGAAGTAAACGTAGCTTTGATAGCCTTTGCCATAGCTTCTTCATTTGGAAGTTTTTGTTTTTCTTCTTGATATCTATGTAATAAGAAGATGGAATAATCCAAAGTAACAGCTAACTGTAATACAACAGCCAAAGCCTTTGTGATATAACTAATTTCACCTAAGAATACGTTTGTACCAAAGTTATAAACGATTGGGAAAATCATTCCCAACATGAATACAACTGGAGCAATTGTACTCTCTAATCCCAAGAACAATACGACCATACATAATACAACGGCAATGCCTGCATAAATTGGTGTATCATGTTCTGTTTGATCTTTAGTATCTTCACTGATGGCTGAAATACCACCTAAGTAACAATCATCTTTTGTATATTTTTTTATTTTACTAATCGCATTCATTGTACGCATTGATGATGTTGGCTCTTTAAATGTAACAATCATCATTGTACTGTTGCCAGAATAAAGCATATCTTGAATACTTTCTGGAATTGCCTGTTTTGGAACTGAAATATCTAATACATCATCTCTCCAAATACATTTTTCAACTCCATCAATTTTATTGATCTCTTCCTTAATTTTTGCGGCCTCTTGATCTGATTTGTTGTTGACAACCAAGAAGTCTACACTCGATAAGTTAAAATCATCCCCAAGAATCTTTTGTGTTTTCATAGATTCTGAAGTTGAAGGTAAATAAGATAATAAATCGTAATTAATATTTGTATTGAAATAACCAATTGCGCTTGGAATTAATAGTATGATGGCTACGGCCAAAATCAAATTACGATATTTAACTATCCATTTTGACATCTTATCCATATCGAATCACCTTTTTTCTATCCTTTCCTTTACTACGTGAAGAGTATAGTACCAAACTGACCACTAGTCAATAATTTTGTTTTATTTTTTTAAAATTCCCAATATACAATTGTTTTAATATGTTCAATCGGTCATTTTTATTTGTATTTTCTAAATTATTGATTATAATATGGATGGTGATATGCATGAAAAGTAAGATAATTGAAAATAAGAAAATAAAAAGAAAACAACCTCTTACAGGCTGCCTTTAATCTATTCACAAAAGAAGACATTACGAATGTCTCTGTAAATGATATTGTAAAGAGTGCAGGCGTCGCAAAAGGAACTTCTATCTTTATTTCAAAGATAAATACCAAATTCGCGATATTCTAATTCAAAAAGAAGCACATCGTCTTTTTGAAGAAGCCCACAAACAATTAGAAAAAAACGATATTCGTAATTTTGAAGACTCTGTGATTTTTTTGATCAATCAAGTATTGATTCGATTAGAAAACAATCCATTGATTTTAAAATTCGTTGAACGGAACCTATCTTGGGGCGTGTTCCATGCCCAATTAAATACGGCTATTGATAATGATAGTTTCAGCCTTATAAAAGAGTTTAACGAAATCGCAACCGCAAATGGATATGAATTTGAAAATTCAGAAGTCATCCTCTACTTAATAGTTGAACTTACAGGAAGTACTTGCTACAACAGTATTCTTCATAGTCAACCCCTTCCTATTGAAGAATATAAGCCCATTCTTTTCGATTCCATTCGAGCTATTCTTTCCCAAGGAAAGAAAAAAAGCTAGGACTCGCCTAGCGTACAATAATATAAATCATATAAATGACATATACGAGGATCATAAAGATCCCCTTTTTTCTTGTCATCGTATCTCCCTTTTTCGCAATACCATAAATCAAAAGAGATACACCAATCAAGACAAAAGTATCAAAAATATTCTGTGAAGTGGCCGCAATCGGATGAATTGTACTTGAAGCACCCAAAATAAACAAGATATTCATAATGTTACTTCCAATCGCATTTCCTAAAGATAATCCACTCTCCCCTTTTCTTGCCGCAACAACACTTGTTACTAGTTCAGGTAAAGAAGTTCCAATTGAAACAACAGTTAAACCAATCAAAGTATCACTCATACCAAGCATAGCTGCAATCTGTTTTGCACTATCTACAGTGATATCTCCACCCCAAATAATACACGCAACACCAATCACGATATAAATCAGGCATTTGATTCCCGATAAAGTTTCAACTTCTCATCCTCAACACGATTCTTTTTTAGCACTACGAATCAAATTTAAAATAAACAATACTAAACCGACTAAGAAGATAATTCCTTCAAAGCGATTCAACATTCCATTTAATACAAAAACAGAAAGTAAAATACTCACTAAAATATTGATTTTTAAATCACGATTCAAAATATCCTTATCCATTAAAAATGGAGTAATGACTGCACTTGTTCCAACCACAACCAACGTGTTGAAAATATTAGAACCCACAATATTTGAAATTGCAATTTCATTACTGCCCATTAAACCAGCTGTAATACTCACACTTGCTTCTGGTAAACTTGTTCCAAGCGCAACAATTGTCAAGCCAATAATAACTGAAGGCACTTTTAATTTACGAGCCACACTTGCACTACCATCCACAAACAAGTCTGCACCCTTCATTAAAAGGACCATACCTAATACTAATAAAAGAAATACCATTTTCTCAATCCTTTCAAAGTCACCTTATTATATCACAGACGAAAAAGAAAAGAAGAGATTTTTCATCTCCTCCTATCCATTGTTACAAACATTGAACAAAAGAACGTATCTTCTTTTTCGAAGCCATCTCTTTTCAGCTTTACCTAAGCTTTCATCAACAGCTTTTCAATCGACTCTTCACTTACTGAGAAGATAGATGCGATAGCTTTAATTCCAAATCCCTTGTCCATCATTTTTTGATACATCTCAAGCTCTTTTTTCTCACTACCCTGTTCAATTCCTTGTTCAATTCCTTGTTCAATTCCTTGTTCAATGCCTTGTTTGATTCCTTTTCTTATCCCTTCAGCTTCCCATTCTTTTGACTTTACTTCAAGCCATCTCTTTTCAGCCTCACACATTTCAATCTCCTCCTTTTCCTCTAATTCTTTTAAATCCAACCATTCTACATCCGTTAATGTCTTGACGACTTTTAATACACTGCTCTTCACAAGTCCAAAGCTATTACTCTTTCCTTCATAAATAGATTGATCATAAATACTTCGACATATATAGAATAGATTATACACGTCTTCTTCATTAAAATTATATGAAGTATTCCCCGTGATTTCAATCAGATTCATTTGGTAGTCATGGAAATAGGATTCAAATCTTTCATCCATCTCTACAAGCTGGGAAAGCTTGTTTGCAGCATTCCAAGGCTTTTCTCCTGTATAAAATACTAGGATATGCACCATGGATAGTTTTTCTTTAGCCTTATTCTTCTTTAACTTCTTTAACATTCGCTCATACGCTACAAACTCATATGCAGCCGCTCTTACAACCATCGAAGCATCCACATAACTTTGATTCTCAATAATGAATGCACTATAAAGATTTCCATCATTATACTTACGAATCACATCCACATGTTTTTCTAGATCCATATGCGAATCATTCATTTCTGAATCAAGTTCTTCACAATTCTCTGATTTAAGAACTTTTTCTCCATCAAAGAAGTACGCATTAAAGAAGTCGACAAAATAGGCATTGTTTTCTAAAAACTCCTTCATAATTTTGTCTTTGGTTTTATTCATGTGATTTACTCACCCCCTATATCTAATACGAAATAAATTGAGGTTTTTCTAGAAAACTTGCATTTTTTAAGATATTTTTACAATTAAATATAGAATTTATTAACCAAAATATGTATAATAAGCCCATAAAGGGAGTAGCCTGCACATATATGTGTTTACAGCTTCGTCAATACGATATTAAATCCGGACTGTGATGAAATGGCAAGACTTTGGTATATAAGACCAGAGTCTTTTTATTTTATCTGGTCCAGGAGGAACTATATGAACATAACTTTATTAGTATTAGGATTTATTCTACTACTTAAAGGAGCCGATTGGTTTGTCGATGGAGCTAGCAGTATCGCCTCACGTTTTGGTATACCCCAACTGATTATTGGACTTACTATCGTTGCGATGGGAACTAGTCTACCAGAAGCTTTTGTTTCTATTACTGCTGCTTTAAAATCCAATGCTGCCATTACAATTGGAAATGTTGTTGGAAGTAACATTCTAAATGTAGGAATTATTCTTAGCATTACAGCACTGATTCGTCCTTTACATATTCAAAATAGTACAATCAAATATGAAATGCCATTTATGATACTTGTAACACTTGTATTGATATTATTAGGTATCAACACAACAATTTCTCGTTTAGATGGAATTATTATGTGGTTATTCTTTCTTGGTTACTTATACTACATTTTTAAAATGTCTAAGAATCAAATGGAAGAAACTGAAATCAAACAAACAAATCCTTTATTTATTCCACTCGGACTTGTATGTTTAATGATTGGAAGTAACTTTGCGGTAGATGCAGCTACAAACATTGCCATTTCATTAGGTGTCAGTCAAAGATTTATCGGCCTAACAATCGTTGCCTTAGGAACTTCATTACCAGAACTTGTCACTTCTGTAACAGCAGCCAAAAAAGGCAATGCCGATATCGCGATTGGAAACATCATTGGATCGAATATCTTTAATATCTTATTTGTCGTAGGATCAAGTGCACTTATTACTCCCGTACCTTTTGAACCTCACTTTATTATTGATTCTTTTGTCGCAATATTGATTGGTCTTGTCCTTTATCTTTGTACTAAAAAACAAGAGTACTCGACAAAAAACCGGTATACTCTTGTTGGTTACATATTTAATTTACTTTATCTATCTTCTTTAACAAATCACGAATCTCTTCTAATAAGACAACAGTATCTTCTTTTTTAGGTTCTTTTTGATCAAGTTGATTATTTGTTGTCTTTTTAAAATGAGCAAAAAAATTCAACATTGTAAAGATGCATGCTGTCACAATCAAGAAATCCACAACATTTTGAATAAAATTACCATACGTGATTGTAGCTGTGCCTACTCGAATTTTTAAACCGTAAAATCAAGTCTACCAATAAAATTCCCACAATCGGCATCAATATATCATTTACCAAGGAAGTCACAATTTTTCCAAAAGCACCACCAATAATGACACCCACAGCCATATCCATCACATTGCCTTTGGCAATAAACTCTTTAAATTCACTGATTGTTTTATTTGTCTTCATCCTATTTTTTCTTTTTAAAATGTAAGGTCTGCTTTAATACAGTTGAACAAGCCAAGTCACCAATGACATTCACACAAGTAGCTCCCATGTCACACAAAGTATTTACTGAAATATAAACACCTAGGATTTGATTTGTTGGAATTCCTGCAATTGGACACAATGCCGCAAAAGCAGCAATAGCACCACCTGGAACGCCTGGAGTACCAACACTTAACAATACGTTACAAGCAAGGACAGTTACCATTGTTCCAATACTTAAATCAATACCTAAAGCTGTCGCAAAGAATGTAATCATAAATGACATCAAAATCGAAACAGCATCCATATTGATTGTTGCACCTAAAGGTAAAGTTAAAGATGTGATTTCTTCAGGAATACCAATCTTTTCTGAAGCACACTTTAATGAAATAGGAATCGTAGCACTACTTGAACAAGTTCCAAACGCATTCAATCCTGCTGGTGCAATATCTTTAAAAAATTGAATTGGACTATATTTTCCAAAGAATTTAACCATACCACCATAAACAATAAATGCATATAAATAGAACGTAATATACAATGCCAATAATACTTGCCCTAATTGAAGCATTGTATCCACACCATTTGAATACATAACTGTGGCAATACATGCGAATACTCCAAATGGAGTCACATACATAATTTTACTAATAATAAAAATAGAAATTTGATAAATCGAATCACACAAATTCACAAATGGATCTGCTTTTTCCTTGATTGCCAAACAAGCAAGTCCAATAATCACGGCAAAAGCTAATACTTGAAGCATATTTCCCGTTGCGAATGCCTCTACTGGATTTGAAGGAATAATATTCTGTAAAGTATCCAACAAACCATTAAATGTAGCTGCTTCTACTTGCGTCTTAGTTGCCACAATATGTGCATTCTTACCCAAATGTAATAAACGAGGTAAAACCAATCCTAAACCAGATGCCAAAGCTGTTGTACCTGTATACCATAATAAGGCATGCAAACCAACTTTACCTGTTTTGGCAATATCCCCAATACCAATAATTCCCATGACTAAACTTGTAAATACAAGTGGGAAAATCATCATTTTTAAGGCCGACATATATATGGAAGCAACAACGCTCAATGCGGTATTTGCCCATTCCGGCATAATAATTCCAACAATAACACCTGCAATCAAGCCAATAAAAATACCAATTGTTATATTATATCCTTTCTTTTTCATAACTCTCCTCCAACAATGTAAATATTTTATCATATAATTACATAAATATAAAAATTTACATGACCATTAAAAAAGACACTGCCTAAAACAGTGTCATTTGATTTTCTTCATCCAACCCCTCTAAAGCATTCATTTCAGCTAACTTTTCAACTAAAGTTTTTGAAAGTTGTGTACGCTTTAATACATCTTCCTTAGAAAGGAATGGTTTTTCTTCTCTAGCCTTTACAACAGATAAGCCTACGTTTGAACCCAAACCATCAATACTTGTAAAAGGTGGAATAATTGCTTTTGGATCATCTGGATCCACAATAAATTCGGTAGCTGCACTACGATTAATACTAATATTCGAGAATCTAAAGCCACGCAAAACCATCTCCAAAGCAAGTTCTAACGTATCATAAATAGCCAATTCTTTATCACTTGGTTTTTGTGTTTTATCCTCTTTCATATGTTTGATATCCGCCATTCTTTGACGAATGGCAGCCTCACCCTGAATCATGGTCTGCACATCATAAGCATCACAACGAATACTAAAATACATACAATAATAATGTACTGGCATATGTACCTTAAACCATGCAATACGCACAGCCATCATAACATAGGCAACCGCATGAGCCTTAGGGAACATGTATTTGATTTTTGTACAAGAATCAATAAACCATTCCGGTACATTGTTCGCCTTCATTTCAGTAACCCATTCATCTTTTAAACCTTTACCCTTACGGACACTTTCCATAATCGTAAATGATAATTTTGGTTTAACACCATATCCCATTAAATCAACCATGATATCGTCACGACAACCAATAACTTCATTTAACTTACAAGTTCCATTATCAATCAAATCTTTGGCATTTCCCAACCAAACATCCGTACCATGAGACAAACCAGAAATAGTGACTAATTCCGCAAATGTTGTCGGCTTTGTAAGTTCTAGAATACCACGAACAAATGGTGTACCAAACTCAGGAATACCAGCTGCTCCAGTCACTTCATTATATTTTGTCGTATCGATTTTTAGTGATTCTGTCGTAGAAAAAATAGCCATAGTTGCCTGATCATTCATTGGAATTTGACGAACATTGACTCCCGTAATTCGCTCTAACATTTTCATAGCCGTAGGATCGACATGCCCTAAAATATCAAATTTTAAGATATTATCATGAATCTGGTGGAAATCAAAATGTGTTGTTTTCCAAGTCGCATTTGGATTGTTTGCCGGATATTGAACTGGCGTAAAATCATGCACATCCATATCCAAAGGTACAACGACAATACCACCTGGGTGCTGACCCGTTGTTCTTTTTACGCCTTCACAACCTTTGGCCAAATCTACACGCTTTGCCTCATTAAAAGGCTCACACTCCATCTCTTCCTCATATCCTTTGACATATCCATATGCCGTTTTTTCCTGTACCGTACCTACAGTACCTGCTCTAAAAACGTGATCATCACCAAATACTTCTTTTGTGTATGCATGGGCATTTGGCTGATATTCACCCGAGAAGTTCAAATCAATATCGGGAACTTTATCCCCCTCAAAACCTAAGAATGTTTCAAACGGAATATCCTGACCATCCCCACGCATAATTTCTCCACATACTGGACAAACTTATCAGGTAAATCAAAACCAGACTTAGCTTCATCTCCATCTAAAAATTCATAATGCTGACAATTCTTGCATACATAATGAGGTGTTAATGGATTTACTTCTGTGATATTTGACATTGTCGCAACAAAACTAGAACCTACAGATCCACGCGAACCTACTAGATATCCATCATCATTGCTCTTTTTTACAAGTAAGTGTGAAATATAATAAACTACATAATATCCATGACCAATGATACTATCCAATTCACGTGTTAATCGTTTTTCAACAATGTCTGGCAAATCTTTTCCATACCATTGGTGAGCTGTTTCAAAACAAATATCACGCAATTTTTGGTCTGACCCCTCAATATCCGGTGGATACAATTTATCCTTAATTGGAAAGATAGGTTCTGTTAATAACTTTAATTTATTTGTGTTTTCCACAACAACCTCATAAGCTACATCTTCACCCATCCATTCAAATGCCTTCAACATTTCATCCGTTGTCAACAAATGCTGATTTGGATTGCTCGTAGCCTTACGCGCTTGCTTATTATAAATATATAGAGGATGTCTAGCATTCCCAATTGCCTTGGCATTGATATACACATCACGAAGACGTTTCTCATTTGGATTTACATAATGTGCATCACTTGATGCGATAACCATCTTACCCGCTTCTTTTGCGGTATCATAAATAAACTGTAGATACCATTTTAAATCCTCCACATCCGTAATGCTTCCACGATCCAACATATTCTTATAACAATCTAATGGCTGTAACTCAATATAGTCATAATAGGCCATGGCTTCAAATAATTCTTTTTTACTTCTTGTATGAGCTAGTTCAAAAATCTCACCATTTTGACAAGAAGAACCAATTAATAAGTTGCCATTAACCCACTTCTTTGAGATTTCTTCCTTAATAATACGTGGCTGCCCATTTTCTTTACCCATACTTACTAAATATTGTGTATGCGATAAAGTAATCAATTCAAATAACTCTTTTAAGCCATCTTTATTCTTGGCAAAAACTGTCATGTGATATGGACGATTTCTTTCATAAGGCTTCTTACTTGAATACTTTTCACATCCACCTTCCATATCCATCAATGTATCTAATGTTGCTTCATGGCCCAATTGATTCATCATATTATACATGACTTGTGAAAGTACATCCGCATCATAATCCGCACGGTGCGCTCCTTCACCATCATAACTCACACGATAGTGACGACATACACTTCCTAAATTAAAGCGCTTTTGCTCGTCTGGAAGCATCGCATATGATAGTGGTAACGTATCAATCACCGGATTGGTTAGTTCATCACGACCTGTTTTACGACACGCTGCATTCATAAAGCCAACGTCAAAGGTTGCGTTGTGTGCTACTAAAATGGAATCCCCAATAAATTCTAACAATTCATCTAAGGCATCTTCGATTGGTTTTGCGCAATCCACATCATTTTGTGTAATATGCGTTAAATTTGAAATATGCGCAGGAATCGTTCGTTTTGGATTAATGAACATCTGTAATCGTCCGACCTCTTCACGATTTTTGATTTTCACACCACCAAATTCAATGATTTCATCACGCGTATTCGAAAGACCCGTAGTTTCCAAGTCAAATACGACAAATGTTGCATCTTCTAATCTTCGATGATCATTATTGTAGACAATATGATATTTAGAGTCCGCCACTAACATTTCACATCCATACAACATTTTAAATTCGCGATTTGGATCTTTTTTCGATAAAGCTTCAATCTTGTGTTGAGCCATTGGAAAAGCCTGAACAACTTGATGGTCGCACACACCGATTGAATCCATACCCCAATCATAGGCTTGTTGGATAAATTCTTCGATAGCACAAACTCCATCCATTTCCGAAAAGTTAGAGTGTACATGCCACTCTGTTCTTTTCACCTTGGCATGATCTTCTCTTTTCTTTTCTTGTGTGATTTCAAGTTTTCTTATCATGAAAGAATCACACTTAGAAAAAGAATCATATACGACTTCTCCCGTTAAAACGACATGCATTCCTTTTTTTACAGATTCAATTTCTTCAATTGGACATCTAGCCCCTTCAAAACGTTTGGCAACGATCGCATCATCATAATCACTGATATATAGCATCTGTAGTGTTTTACCACTTTTCATCACACGATTATCAATATCGAAAATATGACCTTCAATTTGAACATTCGAATAGCCAACACGTAAATCCGCAATATTATATTGTGTAGCCGATTCTTTTTTATAACTATTTGAAGAAGGATATTGTTTTTTAACCGGTTCTTGTTTTACAACAGGTGCAGCTACTTGCACCTTTGCCGTTTCAATCGCAATATTTTCCTCTACTTTTTTACATACAATTTCTTGATTGATACCCACTTCTTTTAACTTTTCTACCAAGCTTGGCAATGCCAAATTTAATGCTGCAAGTCGAGACTCATCTCGTGTTGAAAAACAAATCGTATCATTTTCTAGATATGGATGTAAAAAACGGAAATCCTTCACATCACTATATTTTTCCACAAAATGATTCACATAACGATCTAATTCATCCATTTCTACCGCATTATTTTTGGAATGAATATGCAACTTCACATGTACATGCAATGCAAGCTGCAGCTTTGTGATGATCTGTTCATATACTTCTAAAGGAATTACATTCTCAAATTCTATATAAAACTCAACCATTTTATGTGTTGCATGAAAAATGGGATTCTCATAAAATGAGGCATTTTTAAAATAAGCATATAATTGGGCATCTAATAATTTTTCAAATACTTCCATTTTATTTAGCCATCTTTTCAAAAGCATCCTTAGCGGCTTTTTGTTCTGCTTTTTTCTTCGTACTACTTGTTCCTTGCCCCAATAAAATATCATCTAAATATACACCCATAGTAAATGTTGGAGCATTACTTGGACCTTTTTCTTCTAATAATTTATATTGAATCGTCTTTCTAGAGTCTGCCTGAATCACTTCTTGTAAATGTGTTTTATAGTCTGTAACAGCCTCGCTTTTTTCTTGTTTAAATACAGGCTTCATATACTTAGTCAAGATTTCATCACACACATGATATCCTTGATCAATATAAATAGCTCCAATACAAGCTTCAAACTGGTCAGCTAAAATACTTTCTCGATTTCTTCCACCCGTTTTTTCTTCGCCAACACCTAAACGCAAAAATTCATACCATCCTAGTTGTCTATTTAATACATATAGCGTAGATTCACATACAGTTTGTGCACGAAGTGTTGTCATTTGTCCCTCGCGCATTTTTGGTTCCATTAAAAATAGTTGAGTTGCACTCCAAATTTGTAAAACTGAATCTCCCATAAATTCAAGTCGTTCATTATCATCCATTTGGCGATGATGTTCATTGGCATAAGAAGAATGTGTACATGCCTCTAAATAAATATCCTCATTTTTATATTTATATCCATTTGCCTTTAACCAATCGATAAACTTTTCCATTTTATTCTTCTCCTTTTTAAGATCTTCTAATACACAAGCTGGAACAAATCCAGAAATGTCTTGTCCATATTTAAAGAGTTCTCTTACATTTGAACTTGAATATAAACTATATTCAGGTCGTGTAAATAGACAAACCGTTTCGATATTCTCATCCAATCTTGCATTCATAAACGCCATATTTTGCTCGTATGTACAATCCACACCATTACGAATTCCACGTACCAGCACAGTAGCATTTACACTTTTACAAGCCTCTACTACTAATCCAGATTGAATTTTACATGTTACATTCGACAAATGTTTTGTCGATTCATTTAACCATGCAAGTCTTCTTGCTTCAGTAAACTCATTGTTCTTGTCTGAGTTTGGTGAAATAAAAACAACCAACTCATCAAACAATTTGCTTGCCCTTTCAATAATATCCAAATGCCCATATGTCACTGGGTCAAATGTTCCACAAAATGCTGCTATTTTCATTACTCATTCTCCTCTTTTTGATAATAAGAAATACGCGTAATACCGTATGTCTTTTCTTTATATTTTGTAAAAGAAGCGATCCTTCAGGCCACACCTCTTCTTCAAGGCTTTCCACAACAATAACTCCATCCAATTTTACCATACTCTAAATCATCTAACTTCTGAATCAATTTTTCATTTTCCTGCTTTGCGTAAGGAGGATCAATATATACCACATCATATTTTAATGTTAGCCGCTCTAACACAGTAAAAATATTTCCACAAATAATCTTTGTTTCTTTATCCGCCTTTAAGTTTTTTACATTCTCCTTGATTACCGAGATAGCACCCTTATTATTATCGACTAAAGTCGCATGATCCATACCTCGACTTACAGCTTCTAATCCCATATTTCCAGTTCCGCTGTAACAGTCTAAAAAGTTACCGCCATCAAAAATATTTCCCAAACTTGAAAAGATAGCGCCTTTGATTTTATCTTGTGTAGGTCTAGTCGCATCATTTTTAGGACTCTTTAATGATCTAGAACCATATTTTCCCGCCACAATTCTCATAATAAACGATCCATCTCCTTTCGTCTAATCGAACAAATACAATTTTGTGCCAACCCCATTGTCAACATAATCGACATTAAGCTTGTTCCTCCACTACTAATAAATAAGAGTGGAACTCCTGTAAAAGGAATTAGACAAGCAACGCCTCCGGCATTTAAGAAAAAGTGCATAAATAGATAAACGCCTATTCCACCTAATATTACTTTATACATGTCTTCACTTGTTTTAAATGCATAGTAAAATAAACGAATTTCAATCATTCCATATAATAGAACTAAACCAAACAACCCAAAAACACCCGTTTCCTCAAGCAATACAGCTAGAATATAATCATTATCTGCCTGTGTTAAATAGCCATATTTTCGAGTTGAATTGCCTATACCTTTTCCACGAATATCTGAACTCGCGATACCATATAATGAATTGGCAGGCTGATATCCATCTCCATATACATCGGTATATGGATCTTTAAAATTTTCAACACGCACTGCAATATGAGCAAGCGATGTATGTTTTATAATTTCAGTACCAATATTTGTGATTCCAAATAAGGCAATGGCTGCCGCAATGGCTCCATAAACGAATAATTTTAATAATCGTTGCATACGTTGTAAAACCGCATATTTAGGAATCATAATACAAGATAGGAAAATAAAACAAATAATCACCAATGTTCCCATATCTTTTTGAATAGCCACAATTCCAGATATTAAAACAAATGAGAACCATGCCCTTTTAAAAAGTTGCCCTCTTACTTTTAACATGACTGCTTCTTTTTTTGCCCGATATAAACATGTAGCACAAATTATAATAATCAATGGTTTTGCGAATTCACTTGGCTGTAAGGAAATACCTCCAATCAAGATCCATGCATGGCTTCCTCCAATTTCCGCAAAGAAAAATGGAAGTATCAACATAAATATACTAATTCCAATAATCAGGCCTTCTACTTTAGAATACCATTTAAAGCGAAACCATCTATTCATAAACCACATTGCAATATATCCACATAGCACAAACATGCATTGTTTCATCAGTACTTTAGGAACAATATTCGGCGCAGATGTTGTTTTCCCTACATTTGTTGAAATAATCGTGAATGTTCCAGCCAATAACAGAAGCGCAACCGCCCAATTTATATATTTATCACATTTTGGATCCAATGCGAAAAACGATAATTTTGATCGCCGTTTTTGTTTGGACATGATAATCCCCCCATCATAAATTCTATTTTAGCATATTTTCAAAAATCATTTGTCAATAATTCGAAAATGCTATAGAATACTTGCGAGGATGATTACTATGAAAATAACAAGCAAAGATATTATATTAGATACTGATGAGCGAATTCGTATGCAAAGTGAGCCTGTTTCATTGCCTTTATCCAATGAAGATAAAGAACTTTTACAGGCTATGTTAGATTATGTGCGTAATTCACAAGATGATGAAATTGCCAAAGCTGAAGGTTTACAACCAGCTGTTGGTATTGCGGCCGTTCAAGTCGGTGTTTTAAAACAAATGATTGCGGTTGTGATTCCTTATGAAGATGGTGTAGATGAGGTCGCATTAGTCAACCCTAAAATTATTTCAGAATCTGTACAAAATGCATACTTAGATAATGGAGAAGGCTGTTTATCTGTAAAAGGTGAACATCCTGGTCATGTTTTCCGTCATGCTCGAATTAAAGTTCGTGGTTATGATTTGATTCAAGATAAAAATGTAACCATTTCAGCCGAAGGCTATTTCGCAATTTGCCTTCAACACGAAATTGATCACTTGTCAGGTACACTTTTCTATGATCACATTGATGCCAACAATCCTTGGAAAAGTGATGATGAGGCAGAAGTCATTTAAGCTTCTGCTTTTTTAAATTGACTAGCTTTGCTATAATAACAATAGAGTCATTAAATTATAGAAAGAGGTCGAATATGCCAAAAACACAAGAACAAACGTTTGGGCATGCATCGAACAAAAAACCATATCATGCAAAAAATCACGTTGAAAAAGGTGATACTTTGATCTATGCCTTAGGGGGATTAGGCGAAGTTGGTAAAAATATGTATTGCTACGAACACGAAAATGAAATCTGTATCGTAGATTGTGGCGTTTTGTTTCCAGGTGATGATTTATTAGGTGTTGACTATGTTATTCCTGATTATCACCATTTGATTCGCATGAACAAAAAAAGAAGTTTTTAGTAATTACCCACGGTCACGAAGACCATATTGGAGGAATTCCTTTCTTACTTAAACAAGTCCAGATTGACGCAATTTATGCACCTCGCTTTGCGAAGGCTTTAATTCTTAAAAAATTAAGCGAACATAAAGGACTAGAAAAAACAAAAATTATAGAAATCGATGAAAATTCAAGTATTACTACAAAATACTTCAAAGTAGGTTTTTTTAATACGATCCACTCAATTCCAGATTCTTTAGGTGTACATATCACATGTCCTAATGGATCTATCGTTCATACGGGTGACTTTAAATTTGATTTAACGCCTGTTGGAACAAATGCTGACTATCAAAAGATGGCATTTATTGGTGTTACACAACCCGATTTATTAATGTCTGATTCCACAAACTCTGGAGTTGAAGACTTCTCTATTTCAGAAAGAAAAGTTGCTAATGAAATTCAAGACATTATGCGTAAGACTAAGCAGCGTCTAATCGTTGCCACATTCGCATCCAACGTACATCGTGTTGCCCAAATTATCGAGGCAGCTACTAAATTTGGAAGAAAAGTCATCGTCTTTGGACGAAGCATGGAAAATGTTGTTGACATTGGAAGAAAGATGGGTACGATCAAAGTCAAAAATTCAGACTTTTTAAGTCCCGAAGAACTTGCTCATACTCCAGATGACAAAGTATGTATTATTTGTACTGGAAGTCAGGGGGAACCACTTGCAGCTCTATCAAGAATTGCCAATGGTACACACCGCTTTATTCACTTAAAACCAGGCGATACAATTGTCTTCTCAAGTAATCCAATTCCTGGAAACCAATCCAGTGTCAATCGTGTTATTGATAACTTATTTAGATCTGGTGCTACCGTACTTACAAAATCCATCTTGAATAACTTGCATACAACGGGACATGCTTCAAAAGAAGAACAAAAACTAATGTTACAATTAGTTCGTCCAACGTACTTTATGCCTATTCATGGTGAATATAAAATGTTGATGCAGCATAGACAAACCGCTATGGAAACTGGTATTCCAAAAGAAAACATTTTCGTATGTGCCAATGGTGACATTCTTATTTTAAGAGATCACAAAGTACTACAAAGTGACTGGCGATACCAAGGTGATGATATCTATGTAGATGGAAATGATATTTCCGGATTATCTACAGCCGTATTAAAAGATCGTCGTATTTTAGCAGATAATGGTTTAGTTGCCGTTATTTTAGCTATTGATTCAAAAGAAAATAAAATCTTAATGCGACCTGTTATCGTATCACGTGGATTTGTCTTTATTAAAGATTCACAAGGTTTAATCAAAGAAGCTGAATATATTGTAAATAATTCACTTCAAGAAAAGATGAAAGAAAAAACAACTTTCTCTGAAATTAAAAACTGTGTACGTTCTACTTTAGAACCATTCTTATATAAAAAGACACATCGAAATCCAATTGTAATTCCAGTTATTTTGAATTCAAAACAAACTATGGAAGAACTTCAAAAGAATCGTAAAAACTTCCATGCAAGAAAACCAATAAAAAAAGCCCATCAAATCATGTAAAATGATTTGTATGGCGCTTTTCATTTGCCAAGTCTTGTTTACATCTCTATTTAATTCTATACTTCAATTATGGACACTACTTATCATTCGAACATTCCAA
>ENA-OQCN01000040-OQCN01000040.1-human-gut-metagenome-genome-assembly--contig:-NODE-40-length-51425-cov-7.965242_pt1 | contig 51425 bp, 49 predicted proteins | sample MGYA00242497_ERZ504576 | MGnify/ENA primary metagenome ERZ504576 (study PRJEB26092, sample SAMD00036296) | human gut metagenome | host: Homo sapiens | study: EMG produced TPA metagenomics assembly of...
CTTCTGAGTTCTATTACTTCCCTTTCATATGGAGCTAATTTCCTGGAATTCGAACATTATAGTGTCCATTCGTAAATTGAAAATCAGGATTTAAATAATTTTGTATGGTTTTATAGGATGATGCATTAGAGTGGCAATCTGCTCAATGGGATATCCCGCCAAGGCCATCTGTCTTGCTTCTTCTATTTCCTGTTCTTTTTGTTTTACTGCCAGCTGATGTTGCCGTTCCCTGGCAATTTCCTTGCTTTTAGGAACTTGGTCTTCTGGAATAGCAAGATATTTTTGGATTGTTTTAGGCGAAGAATGTAGCAATAACGCTATATCCGATATGGTCAGTCCTTCCCTGCGTTTTTCATGGGCGAATTTTATACGCAATGACCGGTTTGCAGTGTTATATAATGCTTTCATTTCATCCGTAATGCTTTCTGTTAATGGTATTTCAACCCTTGCAGGAACTCACGAATATATATTTACAGATAACTTCCGAAAGTCCCTTTATCAAGTGAAAACGGTCACTAATCTGTATGACATCAGGATGAGAATTTGTAGCAGCGGATGCGTATGTAATGGCTCCATCCCTTGAAATAACTTCGATATTGTGAAACGTTTTCAACCAGTTGCAGACATCATTTGTGTCTCTTGACGGAATCATATCAATAATTCGATGATTCTCTAAATTTATCATAACTGTTCCATAAGAGAATCTTTTACGGAGCGCAAAATCATCCACACATATCATTTTTACAGAAGATTTATCCACAATGGATGGCATTTTTTTTAAGCAGATCGCAGATGCTGCTTTTACAAACTGTAATATTTTCACTTTTTAAAAGTTTAGAAGCATTCAACGAGCTTAGCTGGGATGATGTATATAAAATATTTTGGATTAACCGGTTCGTTTTTTTCGATTTAGCAGTCACAAATGGATGTTTCTCTGAAAAGTTTTGTGAGAACAGTCCGGATTCATACATCGCATTTTCCTGGTATCGACTAACAGGATGACCTTTTTCCTTGCATAGGAAGATTCTTGAATTTCTCTTTGATAAATAGAATGAACTTTAGATGTTTTGCTTCCACAAAACGGACATTCTAATTCAGTTATTGTTGATGCAATATGAAAAATCACTTTTATTTTCTTTTATGCGATATTGTATTAGTTCATAGGCTGGGTCAAGTAACTTAATAAATTCGTCCATACAGATAACCTTCCTAGTAAATATATTTTGAATATATTATATAACTTCAATACATTAATTTCAACCAATAACGGAAAGAACCATTTAAGCGCTTACTCATTAACTTTAGCAAAAAGCAGAAATCGTAAGTATTTATAAAACTATGATTCCTGCTTTTTGTTTTTTTTATATGGGCATACTTATCCCCTTCTCTTTGTACTCGTATTTTCTAGATTAGTATGCTCTTTTATGAGTATTTGAATATTTCCCTGCTAACCGCCCTTTCGTTCTGGTATAATGCCGATCAGGACGAATAGGAACCAGATTCTTACTGATGTCTTCATATATTTGCTGAAATAATATATTTTTCTTTTGATCATCCGTTTCAAGAAGTATATAAATCAGATCGTTTTTTAAGATTCCAATACTAACTGTCTGATTGATCATCATTTTATGTTTTCTGTTTGTTTCCTTCTGATCCAGTTCACGCTCTGCGTCTAATATGATATCTTCGACTAAATTGCTCAGATATATGGTGCTGTATATATCTTGTAATAACAGAATAGGTTTTGTACCTGTAAAATTTTCTAACTGCAACCGATTCTTTAGTGTTTCATACGCAGTCTCTATTCCCCACCTCATATGATATAATTCTTTTATTTCTTCTGTATGAAATTCCGTTTGTGAAAGATTTGTAGCTAAAACTTCCAGATTTCCATTTTCTAATAGGATCTTTACCATACGCAATGAAATTTCACCCAGTTCTTTCATACGTTCTCCATCCGGCGTCCCCTCGTAATGTCTGATTCTTGATTTATCAAGTTTTATTTTAACCAGCTGATCATTTTCTGTTAAACTGCTTTGCTCTTTTTTGTAATCACTGCTTTTTAAACGTACGATAAACTTAAGATCCTTATCCATCATATGTATAAACGCAGGTGTAGAAGGATATCCTCGGTCCATGATAATGATAAATGGAATATTTCCTATTGTTTCCGGTATTCGCTCTAATTGCTTTTCTGCCAGGCGCATCTCATCAAATTTTACTTTGTTACAATCACTTTCTAGTATCATGCGATTCATTACATCATAGATACAGCCTAATCCTATTTGAGCCTGGGGTTTTGTATTTTTTCGGCTTGCAGAACCATACAGTTCCAGCGTTTCAGCAGTGGTAGGAATATTAATGTCTGAGCCGTCTGCCGACAAAATGCCTTAAATTCATTAGAACTCATTTTTTCTATGTCCATGAATGTACGTTTTTGAGAATGTTTCATGAGCATCACATCCTTTTCTGCGGCAGGTTCATGGTTTCTTTTTACAATATAAGCATATCAAAAAAGCAGAAGACATCTAATTTTTTTAGAATAAATATCTTCTGCTTTAAGTTAATGACATTGCATAAAATCAAGGCTTCATAAATTTTTCACAAAATAATTAGCACTCACCTCTTGACAGTGCTAATAATGCGTGTTATAGTACATACAGAACAAAGGAAGAGAGAAAAAGAAATCTTCCGGAGAAAGTTCTTACAGAGTTTTCAGAAACAGTAAATTAAAAACGCCTGCATAATACGCAGCGAATATAGATCAGGAGGAATGAGTTATGTTAATGCCAAGTATTTTCGGAGAAGATTTATTTGATGATTTTATGGGATATCCTGCAGGCCGTCAGGCAGCTTCCAATGCTTATCCTCAGGTAAAGGATATGATGAAGACTGATATCCGTGACGTAGATGGTAATTATGAATTGGAGATCGATCTTCCGGGATTTAAGAAAGAGGATGTGAAGATCCAGCTGAAGAATGGTTATCTGAACATTCAGGCAACCAGAGAAGAGAAGAAGGACGAGAAGGATGATAAAGGTAAATATGTTCGCAGAGAACGTTATACAGGAACCTGCAACAGAAGCTTTTATGTAGGCTCGAGCATTAAGCATGAAGATATCCATGCGAAATATGAGAACGGAATCCTTTATGTAACCTTCCCGAAGGAAGAGACTAAGAAAGAAGCAGAAGAGAAGAAATTTGTTTCTATTGATTGATCGGCATTTACTTTGAAGCCAATATCCGGAACAACCCAAACGGATAGAATATAACCCCCTTTTTTTCCACCCCTCTGTCAATACCCGGCAGAGGGGTTCTTTACGTTTCGGCCTGAAGTACAGAGGTGAATTCTGATTACTGTTTACTGGTAATATTCCGCGAGGTGTTTTGTGTGAGCGAAGGTCACAGAACCCGAGACATACCGCGCGAATTTATGCGATCAGCATAATTCTGTGCATCGCGAAGCGTGTTGCTGAGAACGGAGTGAACAGTAACGAATTCTGATTAACTTTACACTACATCCTCACTCTGTTATACTTGGAACAGATAAACAGCGGAAATTCGTCAATACTATAAAATTGGGGAAAGAGTTTTTACAGAGGTGAATATATGGGAGAGATAATCAAGGTTATCATGGACTGTGATCCGGGAATCGATGATGGTATTGCGCTGGCATATGTGGCAGCGCATCAGGACGAGCTGAAGCTTCTTGCAGTGACAACATTTGCAGGAAATAATACCATTGATAAAGTGACGAAGAATGCACTGGAGCTGGTAGATTTTTACGGACTGAATGTTCCGGTGGCAAGAGGCCAGGAACGTCCTCTTGTGAAAGAGGTACTTCATGCGGAAGAATTTCACGGAGAGACAGGGCTTGGCCATTGTGTGCTGCCGGAAGCAAAATCAGAGGCTGTATCAGACAATGCAGTGCTTTTTATCCGTGAGCTTCTGAACAGACTTCCGGAAGGTGAGCAGGTAGTAATGATTGAAACTGCGCCAATGACTAATCTTGCACTTCTGTTGAAGGTTTTTCCTGAAATAAAGAATAAGATTGGAAAAATTGTATTTATGGGCGGCGCAGCAAAAGGCGGAAACATCACACCGGCAGCAGAATTCAACATTTATGCAGATCCGGAAGCTGCGAAGATCGTATTCGATTCCGGTATCCCACTGGTGATGTGCGGACTGGATGCTACCCTGAAATGCAATCTTACCAGAAACCAGATCATGAAATTATGCCAGTCCGGTGATCCGACAGCCAGAGCCTGTGGAGATATGGCTGGCTATGTACTTGAAAATTCTTCCAAATATCGCTGCGTGGCAAGTATTCACGATGCAGTACCGTTTATGTATCTCCTTCATTCGGAGTTCTTTAAGACAGAAAAAGTGCTCCTGGATGTGGATTGCTCCGATGGTGCCGGACGGGGTGCCACATTATGCGATTTCCGCTGGTGGCTTCACGATGAAGAAAAAATAAAAGATATGATTCTGACAGACGCAGATACAGAGCGCTTTCAGCAGGAGTTGTTCGAAGCGATTTATTCTGTTTCCGAGTGCAGAACCGGGAAATAACCGGGATCAGACCATGAAGCAGCTGCGTTCATAAGATATAGAGGAGCAGAACACAGTGCCTGCTCTTCATAAAGATATCTGTACACACTGTCAGATAAGAGGACAGAAAACCCATGAACTATATTGTATTTGACCTGGAATGGAACCAGAATCCGGACGGAAGAAGACATCCGGACAGCCGGCTTCCTTTTGAGATCATTGAGATCGGGGCAGTAAAATTAAATGAAAAAAGAGAGATCATCGACACCTTCCAGTGCCTGATCAAGCCCAAAGTGTACCACTGGATCCACGACAGCATCCATGAGGTGATCCATGTGGATTATCATGAGCTTGAGAATGGAATCCCGTTTCCAAGAGCTATCCGAAATTTTCTGGAATGGTGCGGAGAGGAGTACCGTTTTTTTACCTGGGGAAATCAGGATGTTATGGAACTTCAGCGGAATATGAAATATTATAATCTTCTGAAACTGATGCCCGGACCGGTACATTATTATGATGTGCAGAAGCTTTTCAGTGTGAAATTCGAAGATGGGATCGCCAGACGTTCTCTGGAATATGCCATTGACTATCTTAATCTTCCAAAAAACCGGGATTTTCACCGTGCACTGGCAGATGCCAGCTATACGGCAAGGATTCTTCTGGAGATTGACGAAGCCTGCATGATCCGTCATCCATCCCTGGATGTATACCAGAATCCGAAGTCAAAAGAGAAAGAAATCTATATTTTCTATACAGATCACGACAAGTTTGTGTCCAGTGAATTTGTATCAAAAGAGCGATTAATGAAAGACCGGAATATGATCAGTACGATATGTCCTGTTTGTAAATGTCCGGCAAAGCGAAAGATCCGCTGGTTCAGTACCAATAATTCCAAGGTATATTATTGTCTTGCGCTTTGCATGAGCATGGCCCTGTTGCAGGAAAGATCCGTATCCGTAAAACAGACGAGGGAAAATATTTCGGAGTAAAAACCCTGAAAGTGAATGATACAGAAGCAGCGGATGAGATCCGTGAAAAGCATGAATCTCTCCGCCGCAAGAAACTTTTAAGAAGAGGTCTGGAGAAGCAGGTCTGATACGACATTCCGTTCGTACTGCATTCCCCAGCCAACCAGATGTTTATTATAGTAGTATTTGCTTTTCAGACGCAGCGGGCCGGCAGCATTCGAGAGAACGGCCTGGCGTTTGTTAAGTTTTGATTTCTTGATGCCTTTTGGCAAAGTTACATAAACTTTAGTCTTGTAATAAAACGGATAAGTATTTCCGTTATCTTTAAGGATATATTTGTCACATGGGAGTACCTTAAATGGGACTGGATTCATGGAAACTTTCATATCCACTTTTTCAAAATTTTCAAAACCATAATTAAAAAGTGAAGCAGTGTCGCTGTAGGCATTTGCAGCAGAAGTAGAATTCAGGATCACTGCAACCAGAGTCATGTTTCCGCGCTTGCAGTAGGTGACAAGAGTATTGCCGGAAGCATCTGTGTATCCTGTTTTTCCGCCAAGGACACCCTCGTAGTAGTATTCGCCGTTCTTGATCATCTTGTGGTGATTGAGAAGCTGGCGTGCTTCTGCGAATTTATTGGTGGCCGGGATTTCATAATATCGCCTGGTACAGAATTTACGGTAAAGCGGATTCAGCCAGGCGGATTTTGCAATTCTGGCCATGTCAGAAGCTGTGGTGTAATGGTTCTCATCCGGAAGGCCATTCGGATTGTTGAAGTGAGTGTTTTTACACCCAAAAAGCTTTGCACGCCAGTTCATAAGTTCTGTGAATTTTTTTACAGAGCCGGAAACCTGTTCTGCTACTGCTACAGACATCTCGTTTGCAGACTGGAGCATAACAGCCATCAGTGCCTGATTTCGTGTAAATTCTTCACCAGGAGCTGCATAAATACTGGAATCGCCGGCAGTTACACTGGTTGAAGCGTTCTCGGAAACAACGATGTTATCCTTGGAACTTAAATTCTCACATGCCAGAAGTGTTGTCATGATCTTGGTAATGCTTGCAGGATAAAGCCTAGTGTCAGCATTCTTGGAGTAAAGAACTGCTTCTGTATTTACATCCATAAGAACTGCAGCCTGGGCTTCGATATTTGGGCCGGTTGGCCAGCCGTCAATGGAGTCGGTATCAGCTGCCTGGTTGTAGTAACTGGAATGGGCAGGTGTGACCTGTGCAGCCTGTCCGCTCTGGCTGTCAGGAACTGGTGTTGCGGTGACAATAGGATCACCGTACTCATCATATCCATAAGCAGCAGCTGCACATGGCTGTGCGCCTGTAATCAGGATTCCCATGCAGAGGATTCCGGCAAAGATCTGGCGCAGAGATCGTTTTTTCGTAATACTCATTTTAATAGACCTTTCAATAATAGTTGTATTGTACCCGTGAGATTCTGTAGTAGTATACCACTTTCCTTCTGGAAAAACTACTTTCAGTCTGTGAAAATTCCATTAAGATAAAATGAACATACATATAATAAGAGGAAAACAGCTGAAATCCGGCAAAAACACTTGACATATGGAATTTCCCCAACCTATAATATACAGCGTATATGAAAAAGCGAAGACGGAGACAGTAAGTCATATGGAAAGCTTTCAGCGAACCGGGGAGGGTGAGAGCCCGGGGCGAGTAAGTATGATGGAATATCACTCCTGAGCTTCAGTTCTGAAGTTGTCCGGCGCAGCCGGGAAGAGTATCTGAGATACAGATAATGATTAAGTAAGAACTGACGGATTTCCTCCGTTACAGGGAACATATATCGGCAGATACAGTAATGTCCGTCATGGAAAGACATGACACAGGAGCCTGCAGCAGAATCAATAAGAAACTGTAAAGAAAGACGCAGGAACCCGGACACAGGCCCGTATAATGTAACAGGTGGTACAGCGAATCAGACTTCGTCCTTTTACAGGATGGGGTCTTTTTTTATAAGTGCCGAGGCATTGGCACGAACAGGTATCTGTGAAGAAGTAATCCGCTGTGGCCTCATAGATGAGACAGCAGCCAGTAATCAGACACAGGAGGTAAATATTGTGTATCGTAAAGTTGACACGAATCTGAATTTTGTTGACCGTGAAAAAGAAGTTGAGAAATTCTGGAAAGACAATAAGATTTTCGAAAAGAGTATGGACAGCCGTAAAGAGGGCGAGACATACACATTTTATGACGGACCGCCTACCGCAAATGGTAAGCCACATATCGGACACGTTCTGACACGAGTTATCAAGGATATGATTCCGAGATACCGTACAATGAAGGGCTACATGGTTCCGCGAAAAGCAGGCTGGGATACTCACGGACTTCCGGTTGAGCTTGAGGTCGAGAAGAAGCTTGGCCTTGACGGCAAGGAGCAGATCGAGGAGTATGGAATGGAGCCGTTCATTCAGCAGTGTAAGGAGAGCGTATGGAAATACAAGGGAATGTGGGAGGATTTCTCCTCTACCGTTGGTTTCTGGGCTGACATGGAGCATCCGTATGTAACATACGACAACAATTTCATCGAGTCCGAGTGGTGGGCACTGAAAGAGATCTGGGAAAAAGGTCTTCTTTACAAAGGCTTCAAAATCGTTCCTTACTGCCCGCGTTGTGGAACTCCGCTTTCCGCACAGGAGGTTTCCCAGGGATACAAGACCGTTAAAGAGCGTTCTGCAATCGTCCGTTTTAAAGTTGTTGGTGAGGACGCATACTTCCTGGCATGGACAACAACACCGTGGACACTTCCATCCAACGTTGCACTTTGTGTAAACCCGGATGAGATCTACTGCAAGGTAAAAGCAGCAGACGGCTACACCTATTACATGGCAGAAGCACTTCTGGATAAGGTTCTCGGCAAGCTTGCAAAGGATGATGAGCCTGCATATGAGATCCTTGAGAAATATAAAGGAACAGACCTTGAGCGCAGAGAATATGAGCCGCTTTTTGCATGCGCAGGCGAGGCAGCAGCAAAACAGCGCAAAAAAGCTCATTTTGTAACCTGTGATAACTACGTTACCATGAGTGATGGTACCGGTATCGTTCATATCGCACCTGCATTTGGTGAGGATGACAGCCGTGTGGGACGTGAGTATGACCTTCCGTTCGTACAGTTCGTAGACGGACAGGGTAACATGACCAAGGAGACACCGTATGCCGGTGTATTCGTAAAGAAAGCTGACCCGATGGTTCTCACAGACCTTGACAAAGAGGGCAAGCTTTTTGATGCGCCGAAATTCGAGCATGATTATCCGCATTGCTGGAGATGTGACACACCGCTTATCTACTATGCACGTGAGTCCTGGTTCATCAAGATGACAGCAGTAAAGGATGATCTGATCCGTAACAATAATACAATTAACTGGATTCCGGAGAGCATCGGTAAGGGACGTTTCGGTGACTGGCTTGAGAACGTTCAGGACTGGGGTATTTCCAGAAACCGTTACTGGGGAACACCACTGAATATCTGGCAGTGTGAGTGCGGACATATGGAATCCGTAGGAAGCCGCCAGGATCTCTATGAGAAGAGTGGTGACGAGCGTGCGAAGACTATCGAGCTTCACCGCCCATACATTGATGATATCACCATGAAGTGCCCGGATTGCGGAAAGACCATGCACCGTGTACCGGAGGTAATTGACTGCTGGTTTGATTCAGGAGCAATGCCTTTTGCACAGCATCATTATCCATTTGAGAATAAAGACCTGTTCGAGCAGCAGTTCCCGGCAGACTTCATCTCCGAGGCTGTTGACCAGACAAGAGGATGGTTCTACTCCCTTCTTGCTGAGTCCACACTGCTTTTCAACAAGGCTCCGTATAAGAATGTAATCGTTCTGGGACATGTACAGGATGAGAACGGACAGAAGATGAGTAAGTCCAAGGGAAATGCAGTAGATCCGTTTGATGCACTGAACAAATACGGCGCAGATGCGATCCGCTGGTATTTCTACATCAACAGTGCTCCGTGGCTTCCGAACCGTTTCCACGGTAAGGCAGTTGTAGAAGGACAGAGAAAATTCATGAGCACTCTGTGGAACACCTATGCATTTTTTGTACTGTATGCTAACATTGACAATTTTGATGCAACTAAATATACTTTAAATTACGATAAGCTTCCGGTTATGGATAAATGGCTGCTCAGCAAGCTGAATACCATGGTAAAGACTGTCGATGAGGATCTTGGTTCCTACAAGATTCCGGAGGCTGCAAGAGCACTCCAGGAATTTGTTGACGATATGAGTAACTGGTATGTAAGAAGAAGCCGTGAGCGTTTCTGGGCAAAGGGCATGGAGCAGGATAAGATCAATGCTTACATGACACTTTACACAGCACTGGTAACTGTTGCCAAGGCTGCAGCTCCGATGATCCCGTTCATGACTGAGGATATCTACCAGAACCTTGTAAGAAGCATTGACGCAGACGCTCCGGAGAGTATCCATCTCTGCGATTACCCGGAGGTAAATGAGGCATGGATCGACAAGGATCTTGAGGCAAACATGGAAGAGCTTCTTGAGATCGTTGTTCTTGGTCGTGCATGCAGAAATACTGCAAACATCAAGAACCGTCAGCCGATCGGAACCATGTATGTAAAGGCTGAGAAAGCTATGGATAAATTCTACACAGATATCATCGCAGATGAACTCAATGTAAAAGAAGTGAAATTCGCAGATGATGTAGAGTCCTTCATTTCCTACAGCTTCAAGCCGCAGCTCCGTACAGTAGGACCGAAATACGGTAAGCTTCTGAACGGCATCCGTACCGCACTCTCTGAGATCGACGGAACCGCAGCAATGAAAGAGCTGAGAGACAATGGCGTTCTCGTTCTTGACATTGACGGAAATAAGGTCGAGCTTGCAGAGGAAGACTTATTGATCGAAACAGCCCAGAGCGAGGGTTATGTTACAGAGACAGACGGTGAGACATCCGTTGTCCTTGATACAAACCTTACACCTGAACTGATCCAGGAGGGCTTTGTCCGCGAGATCATCAGTAAGGTGCAGACCATGCGTAAAGAGGCTGGTTTCGAAGTCATGGACAAGATCATTGTCTATGCAAAAGATAACGATAAGATCATGGATATCATGAAAGCAAACCAGGATGAGATCAAATGTGAAGTACTGGCAGAAAACATTGTTCTGGGAGAAGCAGAGGGTTACACCAAAGAATGGAACATCAACAAAGAGGCTGTAACACTGGGAGTATCCAAAGTACAGGAGGAAAACTAATGATTGACAAGCAGTTTGAGAAAGAGGAATTCAAAAAAAGCGTAAAAGAAAACGTAAAATTCCTTTATCGAAAAACACTGGAAGAGGCTACACAGGAGCAGATTTTTCAGGCTGTAAGCTACACTGTGAAGGACGTTATCATTGACAACTGGCTCAAGAGCCAGAAGGCGTATGAAAAACAGGACCCGAAGATCGTATATTATATGTCCATGGAGTTCCTTATGGGCCGTGCCCTTGGAAACAATCTGATCAACCTTGGCGCATACGGCGAGGTTAAGGAGGCTCTTGAGGAGCTTGGACTTGATATTAACTGCATTGAAGACCAGGAGCCGGATCCGGCTCTTGGAAACGGTGGACTTGGAAGACTGGCGGCATGCTTCCTGGATTCTCTTGCAACTCTGAACTACTGTGCATACGGATGCGGAATCCGTTACCGTTATGGTATGTTCAAGCAGGAGATCCGTGACGGTTATCAGGTAGAGGCACCGGATAACTGGCTGAAGAACGGATATCCTTTCGAACTCCGTCGTCCGGAGTATGCAAAAGAGGTTCATTTCGGCGGATATGTACGCGTTGAGTGGGATCCGGTGAAGAACGAGAATAAATTCATCCATGAAGGATATCAGGCAGTTAAGGCTGTTCCTTACGATATGCCGATCACAGGTTATAATAATGATGTTGTAAACACACTTCGTATCTGGGATGCAGAGCCGATCGTAGACTTCAACCTTGACTCTTTTGACAAGGGTGATTATCACAACGCAGTAGAGCAGGAGAACCTTGCACGTACTATCGTAGAGGTGCTTTATCCGAATGATAACCATATGGCAGGTAAAGAGCTTCGTCTGAAACAGCAGTACTTCTTCGTATCTGCCAGCCTTCAGGCAGCGATTGCCAAATACAAAAAAACACACGACGACATTACCAAGCTTCATGAGAAGGTTGTATTCCAGATGAATGATACTCATCCGACAGTTGCAGTTGCAGAGTTGATGCGTATTCTTATGGATCAGGAAGGTCTTGGCTGGGATCAGGCATGGGATATCACAACAAAATGCTGTGCTTACACCAACCACACCATCATGTCCGAGGCACTTGAGAAATGGCCGATCGAGCTGTTCTCCAGACTGCTTCCGCGTGTATACCAGATCATCGAGGAGATCAACCGTCGTTTCATTCTTGAGATCCAGCAGAAATATCCTGGAAACTTCGAGAAGGTTAAGAAGATGGCGATCATCTATGACGGACAGGTTAAGATGGCTCACCTTGCGATCGTTGCAGGCTACTCTGTAAACGGTGTTGCACGCCTTCATACCGAGATCCTCAAGAATCAGGAGCTGAAGGATTTCTATGAGATGATGCCTGAGAAGTTCAACAACAAAACAAACGGTATCACACAGAGACGTTTCCTTGCTCATGGAAACCCGCTTCTGGCTGACTGGGTAACAGACAAGATCGGACCGGACTGGATCACAGATCTTTCCCAGCTTTCCAAGCTTAAGGTTTACGCAGACGATGAGAAGGCTCTTCAGGAGTTCATGACCATCAAGTTCAAGAACAAAGAGCGTCTTGCAAAATATATCCTGGAGCACAATGGTGTTGAGGTTGACCCGCACTCTATCTTCGATATCCAGGTTAAGAGACTTCATGAGTACAAACGTCAGCTTCTTAACATCCTGCATGTGATCTATCTGTACAATCAGATCAAGGCACATCCGGAGATGGATTTCTATCCAAGAACATTTATCTTTGGTGCAAAGGCTTCTGCAGCTTACGCACGTGCAAAGAAGATCATCAAGCTGATCAACTGTGTGGCAGATGTTGTAAACAATGATGCTTCCATCAACGGCAAGCTTAAGGTTGTATTCATCGAGAATTACCGTGTATCCAACGCTGAGATCATCTTTGCGGCAGCAGATGTTTCCGAGCAGATCTCCACAGCAAGTAAAGAGGCTTCTGGTACAGGTAACATGAAGTTCATGCTGAACGGTGCTCCGACACTGGGAACTATGGATGGTGCCAACGTTGAGATCGTACAGGAGGTTGGCGAGGAGAACGCATTTATCTTCGGTATGAGTTCCGACCAGATCATCAACTATGAGAATAACGGCGGTTATGATCCGGACTTCATTTACAACACAGATCCGGAGATCCGTCAGGTACTGATGCAGCTGATCAACGGAACCTTCTCCAGTGATACAGAGATGTTCCGTGACATCTACAATTCACTTCTTGACAAACGCAACATGCCGAGACCTGACCAGTACTTCATCCTTGGCGACTTCCGTTCCTATGCAGAAGCACAGAAACGTGTTGAGGAAGCATACAAAGATGAGAAACGCTGGGCTAAGATGGCACTTCTTAACACAGCATGCAGCGGTAAGTTCACATCCGACAGAACCATCCAGGAGTATGTAGATGATATCTGGCATCTGGATAAGGTTGTTGTGAAAGAGAACTAAGATATATAAAGTAATCTGCAAAGTATTACCATAAAATAAATTTCCACACAAAAACAGGGCTCGTCAGAAGTGGTGACGGCCCTGTTTTTTGTGTGGAAATTATGCCGGATTGATGACGATCCGGTTCCGCCTGGCCAGTGCAATGGCGATATGGCAGCCTTCTGCAATAGCGCAGGCTTTATCGGCAAAGCTGATGATCCAGGCTTCTTTGTTGCGTGGAAGAGGTCCCAGAGGGAACATATGTGAGAGTATCGCATCCAGCTCTCTGTCTGTGACATCAAAGTGTGCGGCACTGTTGTCTGCGGCAGCCTTCGGGTGATAAAACGCCTGATGCTCACCGGTCGGAGTCTCCGCCCTGAAGTCATAGGGACAGAAATCGTGGAGAAGCCCTGCCCTTGCGGCGGCTTTCTCGTCACATCCCAGCTTCCTGGCAATGAACCAGGAGAGGTAAGAAACATTGATACTGTGCATGAGCCGTGTGGTCCACTGGTGGTGGGTGTACAGGCTCAGCTTCAGGAACTCTCTGTTACAGAGGATGTTCTTCACAAGCTCATGATATTCCTGTGAGACCTCATCCGACACCGTGATATCCATCGGCAATCACCTTCTTTCTTTTGTTTATAATTTCATTATGACGATTATGGAGAAAAATGCAATAAAGTTTATATTTTTTTTATAAATTAGTTGAGACAAATTTTTTCAGAATGGAATCTTCTGTTTTTCATCTGTTTTCCATGACCGGAGATATGGTATAGTAATGAACAGAATTGGTGTCAGTGAAAATATTATGAAAAGACGGAGGAGAGAGAACGAATATGAAACCAGAAAAACTGATTGAAGTACTTTCTGTTGCAGAACGATTAAAAGATGCAGTGCGTCATTGCTATACATCCGGAGGCAGGCGGGAGAGTGTTGCGGAGCATTCCTGGAGAATTTCTCTGATGGCATATTTTGTCAGCGACGAGTTTCCGGAGGCAGATCTTCTGAAGATCATGAAAATGTGTCTGATCCATGATATGGGAGAAGCTTTTACCGGGGATATCCCAGCTTTTGAAAAAACAGTAAAAGATTCAGAAAAAGAAGCCGATGTGCTGGGTGAATGGGTGAAAACTCTGCCGGAACCATTTGATAAAGAGATGGCAGAACTGTATCAGGAAATGGAAGCACAGCAGACTCTGGAAACCAGAATCTACAAAGCTTTGGACAAACTGGAAGCGCTGATCCAGCACAATGAATCCGACATCAAAACCTGGATCCCACTGGAATATAACCTGCAGATGACCTACGGAAATGAACAGGTGAAATTCTCAGATTATCTAACGGAGCTTCGGGAGCAGGTAAGAGCAGATAGTGTGCGGAAGATTGAAAAATCTGTACACTAATTTGCACATCTCCATCAGAAACATTAAAAAAGAGGGAACCATTTTACATGGTTCCCTCTTGTAAAAATTCCGATTTTATGCGGATTTCTTATTTACCAAAGTATCTCTTAAGCAGTCCAGCGAATGCTTTGCCGTGTCTTGCTTCGTCTTTAGCCATCTCATGTACTGTGTCATGGATTGCGTCAAGGTTAGCTGCTTTCGCACGTTTTGCAAGGTCGAATTTACCTGCTGTAGCGCCGTTTTCAGCCTCTACACGCATCTGAAGGTTCTTTTCTGTGCTGTCTGTTACAACCTCACCAAGGAGCTCTGCGAATTTAGCTGCATGCTCTGCTTCCTCGTAAGCTGCTTTCTCATAGTACATTCCAACTTCCGGATATCCCTCTCTGTGAGCTACTCTAGCCATTGCAAGATACATACCAACCTCAGAGCACTCGCCCTCGAAGTTAGCTCTCAGATCTGCAAGGATGTCCTCGCTGACGCCTTTAGCTACACCTACAACATGCTCAGCTGCCCATGAGAGCTCGCCTTCCTGTTTCTGGAATTTAGAAGCTGGTGCTTTACATACTGGACAGGCTTCCGGTGCCTGCTCGCCTTCATAAACATATCCACATACTGTACATACCCATTTAGCCATAGTAATAATCTCCTTTTCTTTTTTGAAATATATTGTTTATTTTTGTTTCTTTTGAATTAATAATAGTAATTATTACTGTTTCATAATACCATGTGATCTTTATTTTGTCAAGCTTGTTTTTCTTCTTTTTTCAGGCATTCCTTGCAGATCCCATAGAAGCTTGCGTCTACGTCAAAGACTTTTCCGTGGATAAATTCTGCAGCTGCCTGTTCAAGAATTCCGTTAAGGCTGTCTGACTGCATATCGATCACCCGGTTGCATCTGGTACACATGAAATGTGAGTGTGGTGCGACCCTTCCATCGTAGCGATCCGCGCTTCCGAAATTGGTCAGCTTCCGGATCTCACCGATGTCACTGAGAAGAGAAAGATTACGGTAGACAGTTCCGAGACTGATGTTCGGGTAGATCTGTCGAAGATTCTCGTATACTGTATCTGCCGTTGGATGATCTGTTCTGGATCTCAGAAATTCCTTGATGGATTCTCGCTGACGGCTGTATTTAAGTGCTGCCATAATGTCCTCTCCTTTCAGTAATAATAATTATTACTGATATTATAATACATGACAGAGGGAGGTTTGTCAAGAGATTTTGATCTGATTATCCTGAAATATTTTCATTTTATGAGCTGGATGTAAATAAGTATTTTTACGCTGCAGGTGTAGTGGATATTTGCAACCATGCAGGGGATTTACCTGATTCGGTTAAATGGTGAGAACGGGCAGTCGGATGTCTGACAGAGTGTTTGTTATAAGGAATATTGTGCCCTTAATGATAGGATTTTATCAGTAAAAGTCCGCAAGGAAAATTTTTTAAAAATAAGTTGACAAAGACTAACTTTGGCGGTATATTTACAATAGTTAGAAGAATCTAACTAAAACGTAAAGGAGAATGTAAATGACTTGTGAAAAATTTGAATCTGTCATGGGTTATCATTGTTCCCCTGTATTAATGGGAATGAAACCGGCGAATCTTGTTTCCTTTTCCAAGGAAAAAATGCCGGAGCTGCCGGAGATCATTTCGGATTATGAGGAGAGTCTTGAACGGGAAGGTATCCGTATGGAGATCATCTGTGGATGCAGGAAGCATTATCTTCTTCTGGTGTACCGGCCGGATATGCTGCAGGAATATCTTAAGCAGGATGAAGCCAGGAAACTTTTGCTTCAGGATGGGTATAATATAGATAGTTCTTTGGATGAGATGATCGCCCGTTTGAAGGAGAGATTTTTTCATAAGACGGAGTTTCCTCATGAGATCGGACTTTTCCTGGGTTATCCCATTGAAGATGTGAAGGGCTTCCGGAAGTTCGGAGGCAGTGGCTGCAAGATGTGTGGTTACTGGAAGGTTTATGATGATGTGGAGCAGGCTCGCAGGATTTTTGACAGCTACGATAAGTGCCGGGAGTTTACTGCGGCGCAGATCCGTGCGGGGTATTCGATTTTGCAGGTTGTTGGTATGAAGCATCTCTGTACATCTCAGATGTGCGTATAATATAAAGTTTAAAAACAGGAGGTTTTTAAGATGAGCAAGGTAGGAATTATTTACTGGTCTTCCACAGGTAACACAGAGGCAATGGCACAGGCTGTTGAGGAAGGCGCAAAAGCAGCTGGTGCGGATGTTGAGATCATGGAAGTTGCAGATGCAGATGTAGATAAAGCTCTCTCTTATGATGTTCTGGCACTTGGTTGTCCGGCAATGGGAGATGAGGAGCTTGAGGATGGTGAGTTCGAGCCATTCTTCTCTGATCTGGAAGGCAAACTTTCCGGTAAAAAAGTTGCGCTTTTCGGTTCCTATGACTGGGGCGACGGAGAGTGGATGAGAACATGGTGCGGCAGAGCAAAAGACGCAGGCGCAGAGCTTGTTGAGGATGAAGGACTCATTGTAAATAACACACCTGATGATGAAGGACTTGCAGCTTGCCGTGAACTTGGTGGAAAACTTGCATAAGATCTATTAGATTTCAAATAAATAAAAACTGAGCAGAGCATTGGAGTTTCAAACACAAACACCATCCGGACAGAAGGGATAGATATCTTTTTTGTCCGGGTGGTGTTTTATTTTGAGCGAAAATATCTGCTTATTACTTTGAGGAAATATAGAAGAAATGAATATTAAGACAAAAAATCCTTGTTGATTTTAATATTTACGTGTCCTAAAATAGATAAAGATGAAATAAAGCAGGAAAGTGAGGGATGCCGGATGACGCGGGAGGAAGCGGAACAGTATTTATATTATGCGATGACAATTGGTGAACAGCTTCTTTGCTGCGGAGCAGAGGTTGGACGTGTGGAAGATACCATACGGCGGATCTGCCTGGCATATGGAGCCACCCGGGCGGATGTCTTTTCTATCACATCCAGTATTGTGACGACTATTTATGGAGAGGATTTTGGAATATGCACCCAGACGCGGCGTGTGCCGGGAATGTCCAATGATCTGGGACGGCTGGATGACCTGAACCAGCTTTCTAGATATATCTGTGAGTATCGGCCGAAGCCGGAGGAGATCCAGAAGGGGCTGGAAAAGATTCGGGATAAACAAGGATATTCTTTTAAAACGCAGATTTTGATCTATGCTGTAATTTCAGGTTCTTTTTCCGTGTTTTTCGGAGGAGATGTCAACGATATGATCGCTTCTGCGCTGATAGGTATCGCCCTGAAGCTATTTGAGGCTTTTGTAAAAAAGGGCGCATTAAACTCGCTGCTGACAGTGCTTCTTTGCTGCGGAGCCGGCGGAGTACTTTCCAATCTTACAGTTCTGATCGGGCTTGGACATCATGCGGATCTGATCAGTATCGGAAATATCATGCTTCTGATACCGGGAATTGCATTTACCAATTCATTGCGCGATATGTTTTCAGGAGATACCATTACAGGTTTGATCCGATGTATGGAGGCACTTTTGCTGGCACTGGTCGTGGGCCTTGGTTTTACGGTGGCGAATCTGTTGTTTTAACCGAATCAGGGAAATTCTCTTGAAGGTTGCGAAAAGCAATAAGCAATGAATGAGTAATTCACATACTGTATCAATTGCGGAGTAGCGAAACGCAGCAGATAATGGGAGCATTTGAGAGTAGTTATGATTTATTCAGGAGGTTATTAACAGTTAAATATAAATTATAAAATCATATAAGTACATGTTGAGTTTTATAAGATATTTGAGTAGAATATTATTGAGGAGTTGATGCTTTGAGTAAATATTATTCTATACATTAATTTTCAAAAATTATAGGCATATCCGCCCAGACATTACGAAATTAGGATGCCAATGGAAAACTTCATCCGCATCATACTACAGTAAGCGGCTATAGATATTATTGTGACGAGCAACTCAACCAGGTAATAAATGTAAAGCCTAAAAATCGCATTACAATTGGATATTGTCGCGTTTCCAGCCATAAACAGAAAGATGATCTGGAACGACAGATTGATAATGTTAAGACATATCTTGTGGCAAAAGGACAGCCATTTGAGATAATAAGTGATATCGGTTCCGGAATTAATTATAAGAAAAAAGGATTCCAGGAATTGATCAGGCGAATATTTCAAAATCAGGTTGAAAAGGTTGTTGTTTTATATAAAGATCGGCTATTGCGATTTGGTTTTGATTGATAGAATATATCGCTTCGCTTTATAATTGTGAGATTGAGATTATTGATAATACTGAAAAATCCGAACAGCAGGAACTTGTTGAAGATCTGGTTCAGATAATCACAGTATTCAGTTGCAAATTACAAGGAAAACGAGCGAATAAAGCCAAGAAACTTATCCGGGAACTGATACAGGAGGAAGCAGATGGTAAAAGCCATAAAAGCAATGTTGATACCAAACAATGTACAGAAAACTAAGATGTTTCAGTACGCAGGTGCTTCAAGATTTGCTTATAACTGGGCTTTGGCAAGGGAAATAGAAAACTATGAAAAAGGCGGAAAATTCATTTCAGATGCAGAACTCAGAAAAGAATTTACAAAGCTTAGACATTCTGATGAATACGCATGGTTATTGAGTATTTCAAATAATGTAACCAAACAGGCAATCAAAGATGCCTGCACTGCTTATAAGAACTTTTTCAAAGGTTTGCAGAAATTCCCAAGATTCAAGTCAAAAAAGAGATCAATGCCGAAGTTCTATCAGGATAATATTAAGATACAATTCAGCAATACTCATGTTAAGTTTGAAGGATTTTCTTCGAGCAGGAAAAGAAATAAACAAAAACTAAATTGGGTAAGACTTGCAGAGCATGGTCGTATTCCTACAGATGCTAAATATATGAATCCGCGAATATCCTTTGACGGATTGAACTGGTGGATCAGCGTATGTGTGGAATTGCCTGATTGCATAGAAAAACTTAATGATGATGGAATTGGTATAGATCTAGGAATCAAAGATCTGGCTATTTGCTCTGATGGAGCTAAGTATAAGAACATCAATAAAAGTCAGAAAGTAAAGAAACTAGAAAAACAGAAACGCAGATTACAGCGTAGTATCTCTCGCTCTTACGAGAAAAATAAGAAAGGAGAAAGTTACTGCAAAACAAATAATGTAATCAAAAAGGAAAAACTTTTATTAAAACGAAATCACAGATTAACAAATATCCGTAAGAACTATTTGAATCAGACTACATCTGAAATTGTAAATCGAAAACCAAGATTTATTTGTATTGAAGATTTGAATGTTAGTGGAATGATGAAAAATAGACATTTATCAAAAGCAGTTCAGAACCAGGGTTTTTTTGAGTTTAGAAAGCAGCTTGAACACAAGTGCAGCGATAAAGGGATTCAGCTTATTGTGGCTGATCGGTTTTATCCATCATCAAAGCTTTGCAGTTGTTGTGGAAATATTAAAAAAGACTTGAAATTATCTGACAGGATTTATAAATGTGATTGTGGAAATGTCATTGATAGAGATTTACAGGCATCTATAAATCTCAAGGCTTATGGAGAAAGATTTGCAAGCTAACACTAAAACGTTAGTGCAAATATGTACGGGTACGTTAATCCGGAATTTACGCCTATGGAGAGTACAAGAACTTGTGAGTAGATAGATATTTATATCATCAAAAGCATACTCGTTGAAGTAGGAATGAAACATAGAAGTTTATAACTTTTTATAAGTTTTCAGTAACGGAAAATATGCGGGAAATCATACAGCTGGTCGTATCCTTCACAGGATCCCTCGGCTTTGCGGCATTATTTAATATCCATGGAAAAAAACTCTGGTTTGCGGCATTGGGTGGATGTTTGTCCTGGGCTGTATATCTGGCAGTAGAGTTCATAACGCCAAGTCCATATGTGTGCGGTTTCTGGTCAACAGTAGCTATTACTTTGTATGCAGAATGTATGGCAAGAATTCATAAAACGCCGGTAACTGTATTCCTGGTTTCCGCGACAATTCCGCTGATTCCGGGAGCAGCACTTTACCGGACCATGAACTGGATGTTGATGAAGGACTGGGCGAAATTCCAGAAAGACGGAATCTATACGATCCTTTTTGCAGTGAGCATGGCAGCAGGAATGACGCTGACAACTATTGCGTTCCGGATGGCGTGGCGGTGGATGTACAGGCAGAGGAGAATGTAATAATGGAAAAGTAAAAAAAGAATATTGTTTTTTTATCAGCAGTCTGAGAGAAAATAGTGATACATAAAGTGAGAGGTTGGAACGATAGTGTTCTAACCTCTTTTTGGCAGAAATACAAATAGTAAATGTAATTATTGCACAAAAAATGCATATAAAATATATACAAAACGCACAAAATAAAAATGAAAAGAAAATAAAAAACATACAATATATACAAGATGTCCATAAATGACAGAGGTGTTATCTTTATATGACAAAGAACAGCATAATTACATGCTATACTCATGCATGTAATCGAGGGAAACATAAAGGAGAAAAAATGAGCTCATACATTTTCGAAACGGTAGATTATGATAAAAAGTATCCGGCAAATGTTTTTGTCACACATATAGGAAATAGTCAGTTCCACTGGCACTATGAATACGAGATATGTCTTGTATTAAAGGGAAGTATCAAGATTATTTATGATTCAGAGCCAACTGTTTACCATGAAAATGAAATTGTACTTATAAATTCCAGAGCAGTTCACAGTGTACAGGGTGAAGAAGATAATCTATGTGTATTTATACAATTAGATCCGGTGTTGTTTCAGGAAGATGGGCAGAATACAGGAAGTATCCGACATTTTTATCTGGATAGTGTTCGGAATGAGCTGGAATCACATAAGCCATACCGGTATTTTGTAAAAAAAACAGCAAAGATTGCCTATGAAACTTTGGAAGATCAGGAAAATGGATATTTTCGTGGCAGAGCAGAAATTTATACGCTGATAGCAGATCTGATCGAATATGTTGAATATGTTATTCATTCAAATGTGCAGATTGCAGAGAATGAAATGGATCTGGTTATGAAATTCTTCGATTATGTTAAAGAGCATCTTCAAATGGAAGAAGTCCTTCAGAATGCGGTAAAAGAACTGGGTGTAAGTCAGAAAACGATGATTCGGTATCTGAAAAAACATATAGGAATGTCTGCAAAAGAAGTTCTGGATATACAGAGAGTAGCAATGGCACGCCATTATTTGTCGGAAACAGATAAATCTGTCAATTATATTATTGACTGTTGTGGATTCGGTTCAGAAAAAACTTTTTACCGTATATTCAAAAAAGAAACAATGATGACACCAGCTGAATATAGAAGCAAGATTTCAAAGCAGCGCGGTGATAAGAAGAAAAAACAGGGCTATCTTTCATTTGACAGGCAGGAAACGCATCGACTGCTGAAAAAACTGCTTAAAGAGAATTAGGAACAGATTATCAGGCAGGAGGAAGAAAAATGCCAGGAAACACGAGAACACAGCGAATGCAGTATAACGGAAAAGCAAAAAAAATCATTGATTCACTTACGTTGGAAGAGAAAGTTTCATTGATGAGCGGCACTATGACATTTGAGGAAGTTCGTGGTGCGATAAAAAAGAGGACACAGGAGCATTATAATCAGTTCCCGTATCCTGCGGGCGGAATTACAAAACAGCATGTTTCTCCGGTTTTGTTTGTTGACGGACCGAGAGGTGTAGTCTGTGGCAATGGAAGAAGTACTGCATTTCCGGTATCAATGTTGAGAGGCGCAACATTTGATACAGAGCTGGAAGAAAAAATCGGAGAAGCGATCGGTGAGGAAGTACTTGCCTATGGTGGAAATCTTTTTGGTGGCGTATGTATAAATCTTCCATATAATCCAGGATGGGGAAGAAGTCAGGAAACATATGGAGAAGATACATTTCAACTTGGGGAAATGGGAGCTGCTCTTGTACGGGGAGTACAGAGCAAAGGTGTAATGGCCTGCGTGAAACATTTTGCATTTAATCAGATGGAAAATGCAAGATTTACAGTGGATATTACAGCAGATAAACGGACAGAAAGAGAAGTTTTTCTCCCACATTTCAAAAAAACCATAGATGCAGGTGCGGCCTGTATTATGAGTGCGTATAATTCATATCAGGGTAAATTATGCGGACATAATGAATATCTGCTAAACCAGGTACTAAAAAAGGAATGGGGATTTGACGGATTCATTATGAGTGATTTTGTCTGGGGTGTGAAAGATACAATCGAAGCTGTAAACGGTGGACAGACAATGGAAATGCCGAATACAAAATATTTTGGAGAATACCTTGTGAGAGCTGTTGAAACAGGAGAGGTATCAGAAGAAGTGATTGATGATGCGGCATTGAGGATTGTAAGAACCGTTCTGGCGTTTGATGATGGACAGAGTAAAGCTGACCGGAAAAAAGTCGGATGCAGGGAGCATATAGAACTTGCATTAGAAGCGGCAAGAGAAGGAATCACTCTTATAAAAAATGATGAAAACATATTGCCTTTATGCAAGAAAGAAACGCATAAGCTTCTGATTCTGGGAAAACTTGCAGATAAAGAAAATACCGGCGACAGAGGAACCAGTCAGGTGTATCCGAAACATGTTGTAACGATCCTTGAGGGGCTTATTAAGAACTGTCCGGATACAGAAGTAATTTATTATCCAGGCAAAAATGTTGAGCATAGCAAAAGAATGGCCAGGGAGGCAGATGCAGTTATTTTTGTTGCCGGATATGATTATCGGGATGAAGGTGAGTTTGTGGCACAGGATAAAGAAGATGTCTTTACCGGAGGTGTGGGTGGAGACAGAAGAAATGGTCTGAGTCTTCATAAAGATGAACAGGAGCTGATTGAGCAGGTTGGACCGGAAAACCCTAAATCTGCAGTTGTTCTGATTGGTGGAAACACAATCATGCTTGATTCATGGAGCAATAAAATAAATGCAATTCTGTTTGGATATTATCCGGGAATGAAAGGCGGACAGGCTGTTGCAGAAATCCTTTTTGGTGATGTGAATCCAGGAGGAAAACTTCCATTTACGATTCCACAGAAAGAAGAAGATCTGGCAGAAATAGACTGGAATGCAGAGCATCAGAGATATGAGTATTTTCATGGTTATAGAAAACTGGAAAAAGAAGTCATACACCGGCTGTTCCGTTTGGATTTGGTTTAAGCTATACACAGTTTGAGGTAGCGAAACCTCAAGCATGGAAAGAAAAAAATCAGATTTGTGCATGTGCAGAAATAAAAAACTGCGGACACAGAACTGGAAGTGAAGTTCTTCAGTTGTATATTGGATTTAATAATTCGAAAGTGAAGCGAGCTGTAAAAACGCTGAAGGATTCAGAAAAGTATGGCTGGAACCAGGAGAGAGAAGGACTGTAACGATAACATGTCCGACAGAAGAACTGGAATGGTATAACGAAAATACCGGCGAATTTGAGTTGGAGCATATGAATTATGAGATCTATATCGGAACTAGCAGTGCAGACAAGGATTTATATAAAATAACTCTTGATGTATAACGATTTATAAAAAACGAAAGAGAGGGATTGATAATGAAATCAGCAATAAATGTACAGGAAACACCATTATATCAGCGTTCGAAGTACCGTAAAATTATGCTTCTTACCGCGATCCTGCTTTTAGGTGTTCTGGATCAGGCACCATCTGTAGTTAATTCAACTATACCGGCCATGACAGAGACTTTTAGCGGCCATGCACTTTCACTGATTGAGTCTATAACAACAATTGTAAATCTGTTTGTTACAATTTTTGTATTAGTCAGCGGATTTCTTGTAAATAAAATAGGACAGAAACAAACCGCATTGCTTGGTATTGGCATTGCAGCGATATCTTCAATTGTACCTGTATTTTCAACAAACTTTTATGTAGTACTTGGATCACGTGCAGTACTTGGAATTGGTATCGGACTTTCCAATGCTCTCGCAGCCAGTCTGCTGAGTGCGTTTTTTAAAGGTAATGAGCTGGCAAAATATATGGGCTGGAGAACAGCTGCAGGCGGAATCGGAACTTCTCTTATGACAATGGTTGCAGGTCAGCTCCTTAAGCTCAGCTGGCATATGTCTTATTTTGTTTATATACTGTTTGTACCTACATTATTGCTGTTTATCTTCTTTGTTCCGGAACCGGAGAAATATGGAGTTTTTGTTCAGAAGAATGAAGAAAAGAAAAAAGTGTAAAAGAAGCTAATGCAGATAATAAACTTGCAGGACTTGGTACAGTTCTGGCACTGGCAGTATTATTCTTCTTTTTTCTTGTAGGAGCAACTATCTTTGGAACGAAACTTGCACAAATCTTTGTTACAAAAAATATCGGAACTGCATCAGAAGCAAGTGTTGTTGCAAGTATCTTTACATTATCACAGATGTTTGGAGGCATGCTTTTTGGATATTGCTATAAGCACTTTGGGACAAAAATGCTTCCTGTAACTATTTTACTGAGAGGGCTTCCTCTTCTTGTGATCGGAGTAGTAAACAGTAAAATACTGATTGGTTTAATGGCTGTTATATTTGGACTTGCAGGTGGAATGACAGTTTCTCTGATTTTTATGACAGTAAGTACGGTTATTACACCAAAGAATGCAACATTATACAATGCAATTCCAATGGTAGGTTCTAATCTTGGCGCATTTTGTGCACCATTCATCGCAGGATATATGGGAAGTGCACCTGATACTGCGATGAGAAATGCAGGATGGATGTACGTTGTAATGTCCGTAGTTGTTATTGTGGTTCTCACAGCTGTATCAGCAAAAAGAAAGGATAGATAAATATGTTTCAGGTAAAAAAAGATAGAATCTATAAAGACAGAAAACCATTTTTCTATTTTGCAGATACTTGCTGGAGTGCATTTACCAATATTTCCATGGATGACTGGAAATATTATGTGGATTACCGATATAAACAAGGATTTAATTGTATTCAGATCAATATTTTGAAGCAGTGGGATTCCAGTGGAGATGAACTTAATCTGTATCCGTTCCCGATCAAAAAAGAAGGGGAATGGAGAGGCGCGCATTTTGAATTTGATTATTCAACTATTAATGAAAAATATTTTGATGCAGCGGAAGAAAAGCTGCAGGTGCTGAAGGAGTATGGAATGACACCGGTTCTTGTCCTGCTGTGGGGAAATTATGTACCGGGAACATGGGAATCTAAATTTACAAATAATAATCTTTTTCCATATGAATATCTGGAACAGTACACCTCATATGTGGCGAAAAGATTTAAAAAATATGAGCCGATTTATTTTATAAGCGGTGATACAGATTTTCCGGAGGAAGAGACTGTTAAATACTATAAAAAAGTCTTTGATACAGCAAAAGCAGCAGATCCTGATGCGTTGTATACATTTCATATCTGTGGTGAAAGCATGGAAATTCCAAAAGAATTAAAAGAAGCAGCAGATTTTTTTACATACCAGTCGGGGCATTTTATTCCAGGACAGCATTTTGCATATGATATTCCGAAAGCGATGCGTAAAGAGGGATATGAGAAGCCTGTAATCAATACAGAGCCATGTTATGAACAGATTGCTGCTCCCGGGAAAATCCGTTTTACAAATCGTGATGTAAGAAGAGCTGCCTGGCAGTCTGTACTTTCAGGTGCGGATGCAGGAGTAACTTATGGAGCACATGGAGTATGGAGTTGGCATCATCATGGACAGAGCTTTGATTCTTTTATCCGAAAGGGAGCGGGATTTTCGCTTCCATTTGACTGGCATGATGCGCTGCATTTCAGAGGTGCGGATGATATGCATTATCTGAAAGAAAGCATGGAGGAACTTTTTCCGGAAGGATGTACTTCAGATTATGTAACATTCAATGATATGGAAGAAATTCGTTGTGCACATGATGCAGATAAATATGTGATCTATGTGCCGACAAATGTGGAATTGGATCTGTCTGTACTGAATATCAGTAAAGAAAAGTATCAGGTAGAAATAGTGGATCTTGAGACACGGCAAAAATATCAGGGGCAATGGAAAGAAAATGAGGCAAGGCTGCATCTTCTTTCATGCTATGAGGATGCACTTGTTGTTTTAAAGAAACATAAATAAAAAAGAGGGATAGCAATGAAACATTTTGCAGAGAAAATAGGGGGAAATGGTGGTGAAGCAGTATTTTATCTGCATGAACCGAGTGACGAAATTGCATCAAATAAAAATATCCGGTAATGGTTATTGTTCCCGGCGGAGCCTATATGTGGGTTTCTGACCGGGAGGGAGAGCCAATTGCCGCGGAATATTTTGCGAAGGGAATTTCCTGTGTTGTTTTGAAGTATGCTACGGAAGGACGACCTTTTTTCAAAGAAAATCTTTATCCGGGAAAAGAACCAGTATCAGTTTTTCCTAATTCGTTAAAAGAGCTGGCAATGACAGTTGCTATGTTAAGAGAAAATGCACAGAACTGGGCAATCGATCCAGATAAGATTGCAGTGGCTGGCTTTTCGGCAGGAGGTAATCTGGCAGGACAACTTTCCGTATACTGGAAAAAAGAATGGCTTGAAAAAGAAACAGGATATTCATCGGAAATGATGAAACCTAATATTGCAATCCTTGCTTATCCGATGCTTGACTGTGTAAAAGCTTCAGGAAGAACTGCAATCAATGCGTGGGTGAATAGGGCAATGCTCGGGGAGGATGTTACTGAGGAAAGGCTGAAAAAAGTTTCTCCGTTGTATCAGGTAAATTCAGATGTGCCGCCAACCTTTATCTGGCATACGACAGAAGATACATTTGTTCCTGTGGAAAATTCCTTGGCATATGTAATGGAACTTCAGAAAAATCAGATTCCATATGAAGTACATATTTATCAGAAAGGTGAGCATGGCTTTGCATTGGGAGATGAAAGAACAGATTCCATGCCAGATCACAGCCAGGTTAACGAACAGGGAGCAACATGGGTTAAGCTGTCATTGGGATGGATGAGGCAGATTGGATTTATGAAATAAAACACAAAATAAAGGGTACACCTAAATTATTATTGCTGTGTCTGACAGTTCTTGTTGCTGCGGTGACCTAGACAGTATATGGTTTTGAGTAGAAAATTGTATATTTGTAGGTAGACAGAAGTTCGTCAGCACATGGATAGAAGCAATTCTTGGGAGTGCTATAGAACTCTGACCTGAAATTCCCCGTTTACAAACCATCAGAAATGTGTTACGATTTTCCCATATGGAAAACTCGTGGAAGAAGAGAGTACATGTGTACACCACACTACAGGGAAATCCCCGGAGGACTTTTTATATAAGGAGTTCCGAGACTGAGAGGGATGTGCAGGCGCAGATGGAAGATGGCTTCGGAGAGGCGTTGCTGACCCGGTTTGAACGTGATAAGCGAAATGTGAATGTCCCGTTTAATGGACACCGGCAGGTAATGACAGGACCGCCTGTTATAGCGGAAAGGTATAGAAACTGCTGTACCTGATGAGGTTTTTGCCGCGAGCAGGAACGAAAAGAAGTGGTAACACGGGTAATAACTCGTCTTCTCATATCGTTATGGTATGGGAAGACGTTTTTTATTTTTATTATGGAGGAAAGAAAAAATGGAAAAGCAGAGATATTATATCAGCACTGCCATTGCGTACACATCCGGTAAGCCGCATATCGGAAATACTTATGAGGTAGTTCTTGCGGATGCGATCGCACGTTTTAAAAGACAGCAGGGTTATGACGTATATTTTCAGACAGGAACTGACGAGCATGGTCAGAAGATCGAGCTGAAGGCTGAGGAAGCCGGCGTTACACCGAAGGAATTCGTAGATAACGTTTCCGGCGAGATCAAACGTATATGGGATCTGATGAACACATCCTATGACAAATTCATCCGTACAACAGATAAAGACCATGAAGAGCAGGTCAAAAAAATCTTCAAAAAAATGTATGCAAAGGGTGATATCTACAAGGGTCATTATGAAGGAATGTACTGTACACCATGTGAGTCTTTCTTTACAGAGTCCCAGCTTGTAGACGGCAAATGTCCGGATTGCGGACGTCCATGCGTACCGGCTAAGGAAGAGGCATATTTCTTTAAAATGAGTAAATATGCAGACAAGCTGATCGACTACATTAACACACATCCGGATTTCATCCAGCCGGAGTCACGTAAAAACGAGATGATGAACAACTTCCTTCTTCCGGGACTTCAGGATCTCTGTGTATCCAGAACATCTTTCAAATGGGGAATTCCAGTAGATTTCGATCCGAAGCACGTAGTATATGTATGGCTGGATGCCCTGACAAACTATATCACAGGTATCGGCTATGACTGCGATGGAAACAGTAGCGATCAATTCAACAAATACTGGCCTGCAGATCTTCACCTGATCGGAAAAGATATCATCCGTTTCCATACGATTTACTGGCCGATCTTCCTGATGTCTCTGGATCTTCCGCTTCCGAAACAGGTATTCGGACATCCGTGGCTTCTTCAGGGTGATGGAAAAATGAGTAAATCCAAAGGAAATGTAATCTATGCAGATGAGCTTGTTGAGTTCTTCGGTGTAGATGCTGTCCGTTATTTCGTACTCCATGAGATGCCATTTGAGAATGACGGTGTGATCACATGGGAGCTGATGGTTGAGAGACTGAATTCTGACCTTGCAAACACACTTGGAAATCTTGTAAACCGTACTATTTCCATGTCCAACAAATATTTTAACGGAGTTGTTGAGAATAAGAATGTAACTGAGCCGGTTGATGAGGATCTTAAGAACTTCATCCTTCAGGTTCCGAAGAACGTTTCTGCAAAAATGGATAAGCTTCGTGTTGCAGATGCCATCACAGAGGTATTCTCTCTGTTCAAACGCTGCAACAAATATATCGACGAGACAATGCCGTGGGCACTTGCAAAGGATGAGACAAAGCAGGATCGTCTTGCAACAGTTCTCTACAACCTGGTTGAGGGAATCTGCATCGGCGCATCTCTTCTGAAATCCTTTATGCCGCGTACAACAGAGCGTATTCTTGTACAGCTCAACGCAAACGAGAGAACTCTTGAGGAAATGGATCAGTTTGGTCTTTATCCTTCAGGAAACCGCGTAACTGACAAACCGGAGATTCTTTTTGCGAGACTTGATCTGAAAGAGGTTCTTGAGAAGGTTGAGAAGCTTCATCCGAAGAAAGAAGAGCCGAAGGAAGAGGTAGAAGAGGAGAAAACAGAGGACGTGATCGATATCGAGCAAAGCCGGAGATCACTTTCGATGATTTTGAGAAGCTGCAGTTCCAGGTTGGTGAGATCATCGCCTGTGAGGAGGTTAAGAAATCCAGAAAACTTCTCTGCTCTCAGGTTAAGATCGGAAGCCATGTTCGTCAGATCGTATCCGGAATCAAGGCTCATTATTCCGCAGAGGAAATGGTTGGCAAAAAGGTTATGGTCGTTACAAACCTGAAACCTGCCAAGCTTGCCGGAATTCTCAGCGAGGGTATGATCCTCTGTGCAGAGGATGCAGACGGAAATCTTTCCCTGATGGTGCCGGAGAAAGAGATGCCAGCAGGTGCTGAGATCTGCTAAGTATGGGATTGAATCATTTTGATAAAAACGGCAATGCTGTTATGGTGGATGTGTCCGATAAACCGGTCACTCACCGTACAGCGACAGCTGCCGGTTCCATTCAGGTGAGCCCGGAGATCATGGCTGCGGTAAAAAGCGGAAATGTGAAAAAGGGTGATGTGCTTGGTGTGGCCCGTGTGGCAGGTATCATGGGTGTGAAGCGTACTTCTGAGCTGATCCCCATGTGCCATCCGCTTCCCATCCAGAAGTGTTCTGTGGATTTTGAAACGGATGAGGATGCAGGAATGATCCGTGTATTCTGCACGGTAAAAACAGAGGGAAAAACAGGCGTGGAGATGGAGGCACTGACAGGTGTTCAGGTGGCGCTTCTGACTATTTATGACATGTGCAAGGCAATTGACAAGCACATGGTTATGTCTGATATCCATCTGGAAGAAAAAACAGGAGGCAAAAGCGGAGATTTCCGCTTTGAGGAAAAATGATAGACAGGTGCGGAAGAAATATTGATTATCTCAGGATTTCCGTAACTGACAGATGTAATTTGCGGTGTATTTATTGTATGCCGGAGGAGGGAGTGCAGCATGTGTCGCGCTCCCTTATTTTGCAGGAAGAGGAAATCTTGAGGATCTGCCGGGTGATGGCAGCGCTGGGTATCCGGAAGATCAAGCTTACCGGTGGGGAACCTCTGGTTCGTTCCGGAATGCCTAAGCTTGTGGAAAAACTGAAAAATATGACGGGAATCGAGAAGGTGACTCTGACTACAAATGGTGTGCTTCTGAAAGAGCAGATGAAGGATTTAGCCGGTCCGGGCTGGACGGATTGAATATCAGTCTGGATACGCTGGATGAGGCCTGCAGCAGGAGAATTACCCGGCGTGATGAATTGAATCGTACGCTTGAAGGGATCTCAGAGGCATTGAAGTATCCGGAGATTTCGCTGAAGATCAACTGCGTGCCCCTTGGGATTCCGGAGCAGGATCTTTGCAGGGTGGCGTTTCTGGCCAGGGATTATAAGGTGCATGTGCGGTTTATTGAGATGATGCCCATTGGATGGGAAAAGAATTTCATGGGGTGTCGGAAAAGGAACTGCTTGGGATCCTTGGGGAAAAGCTACCACAGTTTTCGCCGTATGTTGGGGAGCCCCTTGGGAATGGACCGTGTCATTATTATGATGTGGACGGTTTTTCAGGGAAAATCGGGTTTATCAGTGCAGTGAGCCATAAGTTCTGTGGGGAGTGCAACCGGATAAGGCTGACTTCACAGGGGTTTTTGAAAACCTGTCTGCAGTATGCAGCCGGGAGGGATCTTCGGGCAATGATCCGCAGCGGTGGTTCGGATGAGGAGCTGAAGGCGGTGATCCTGGAAGCGTTGGCAGAAAAGCCGGATGGGCATGCTTTTGGAGGCAGCCTGGAGAAACAGAAGGAAGATAAAACGGAGAAGCTTTGTATGGCTCAGATCGGAGGTTGAGTGTTGATGAAGAGAGTTGCTGTGATCACTTCCAGTGATAAGGGTTTCAGAGGAGAACGTGAGGATCTCAGCGGGCCGGCTGTGAAGGAAATCATGGAGGCGGCCGGGTATGAGGTTGTTTCTGTGGAGGTTTTGCCGGATGACCGTGGGATGCTGAGTGCACGGATTGCGGAGATTGCGGATATGGGTTTGGCTGAGCTGATTTTGACTACGGGTGGTACCGGGTTTTCCCAGAGGGATGTAACACCGGAGGCTACGGAGGATGTGATCGAGCGGCGTGTGCCGGGGATTCCGGAGGCTATGCGGGCGTTTAGTATGACGATCACGAAGAGGGCGATGTTGAGCCGGGCTACAGCTGGGATCCGGAAGGGGACGTTGATTGTTAATTTGCCGGGGAGTCCTAAGGCGGTTAGAGAGTGCCTGGAGGTTATTGTGGATTCGCTGGGGCATGGGATTGAGATACTTGTTGGTGAGGCTGGGGAGTGTGGACGGTAGAACATAGTGTATATTAACGAACGGACGGTCCACGGAGTCAGGGCCGTTCCGCTGACACGCTGCGTGCCCTGTTCGGCTGCGTCGCCGGTTTGCTGCCATTCGCGCAAACTCACTACGCGCATAGCGCTCCGTTCAGACAGTGCGCTCGGTGGCAGCAGCTATACTCGCCTCTCGACGGGCACTCCGCTGACGTCAGCGGAACGGCCCCGACTCCGTGGGCCTGATTGTTGCATGTTGGATGTTCTACCGGACGTGTTGAGAGTTGGACGGTGTGGTTGACGTGAGTGGAGTGGCCGTGTTTATGTTTTGTCTGGTTGTTGTATGTGGTGGTTTCTACCAGTCAGGGTGAAGTTTTGCGGGCTGTGCCTCGTGGGTTTGGTTATTGAGCGTGGTGGGTTTTGTTGTTGGAAATGAGATTATCGGTGCGAGATTTGTATAGGAACAGATTTGGTAACGATGTGTAATTAATAGGAGTTTTGTTATGGGAAAAGTACTTGCGGTTTGTATCAGTGAGAAGAAGGGGACGGAGAAGCGGAATGTCGGGTCTGCGGTTTTTGTGGAGGACTGGGGGCTTGAGGGGGATGCTCATGCCGGGAAGTGGCACCGGCAGGTGAGTCTTCTTTCAAATGAAAAGATAGAGAATTTTCGCGCCAGGGGCGCAGTAGTTGAGGATGGTGCTTTTGGCGAAAACCTGGTCGTGGAGGGGATTGATTTCGCGAAGCTTCCGGTTGGAACGAGATTCCGCTGTGGTGAGGTTGTACTGGAGCTGACTCAGATTGGAAAGGAGTGCCACAATGGCTGTGCTATTTTCCAGAAGATGGGTGAGTGCATTATGCCTCGTGAAGGTGTGTTTACAAGAGTGCTGAAAGGTGGAAAAGTTTCTGTCGGTGACGAGATGACTGTGGATAAAGCCATGATTTTTGATACCCATGCACATTATGATGATGAGGCTTTTGACGAGGACCGTTATGCCATGCTGGATAGTATGCAGGAGAATGGAATCGGGCATATTGTGGATGTGTGTGCTTCTGTGGGGCATTTTGATCGGGTTTATGATCTGGTTGAGAAGTATCCTTTTGTTTATGGCGCAGTGGGTGTTCATCCGGATGATGCGGATAAGGTGGATGCAGCAGTTCTGGATGAGATCCGCAGATATTGTGATAAGGAAAAGACAGTAGCGTAGGTGAGATCGGCCTGGATTATTACTGGCATAAGGAGAAGGAAGAGCACCTTCTCCAGCAGAAAGTATTCCGCTGGCAGATGGATATTGCCCGCGAGAAAAAGCTTCCGTTTATGATCCACAGCCGTGATGCTGCGGAGGATACTCTGAATATTGTGAGAGAATATATGAATAATGGAATGTATGGCGGAGTTATCCATTGTTTTTCTTATAGCAGGGAAATTGCAAGGGAGTATCTGAATATGGGACTTTATCTGGGAATCGGCGGAGTGGTTACATTTAAGAATTCACGAAAGCTGAAAGAAGTGGCAGAGTACGCACCATTGAACCAGATCCTGTTGGAAACCGACTGCCCGTACATGGCACCTGTGCCGAACCGTGGGAAGAGGAACAGCTCCCTGTATCTTCCGGAGGTTGTGAAGACTGTCGCGGAGATTAAGGGAGTCAGCTGCGAGGAAGTTGTGGCTGTGACGGAGAGTAATGCGGTGAAGATGTTGGGAATGATGTAAAAAATTCTTTATAGTTTAAAAACAAATCCCGGATCACTGCCAATGCAGTATCCGGGATTACGACTATTATAATGTAAGCCAATCATCTAGCATTTCCGTACCAACTCCATAATCCTATCCGTAGCACAGCCATCACACGCGGACATAAATTTCTCTCTAAAGGCATGAACCTGTTCCTTATCGAACCGTGTGTCAAGATTCTGAATGTAATCAATGATCTCCTCAGTTTCAGTTACGACAGGGCCGGGGGTGAGGTCATCGTAGTTGTAGTAGAAACCTCTCCAGTCGAAGTAATCTTCCAGGTCGTAGGCGTAGAAAATCATTGGGCGTTCGAAAAGGGAGTATTCGAAGATCAGGATGAGTAGTCGGAGATGCAGATATCGCTGACGCAGAGCAGTTTATCGATATCCAGATCTGTTGTTACATCCATTGCGAAATCTTTGCAGTCCTCGGGAATTTCCGGGCGTTTTTTTACGAACGGGTGGTGTTTCAGGAGAAGAATGTATTCATTTCCAAGGGCTTTTTTCATAGCCGGAATGTCGAGGCAGTCAGGGGTTTTGGCTTTTGCGACTCTTCCGCGGAAGGTAGGTGCGTACAGGATTACTTTTTTGGAACGGGCCTGGGGGAATACGGAGTAAACAGATTCCCTGGCATTTTTAATAAAATTTTTATCATAAAAAACATCTGTACGGCTGATTCCGGTTGCTACGATTTCGGTATTAGTACCTTTCAGGTTCATGGCTTCTTCGTAAGCCCAGCTGACTTCCGGACTGCTGACTGTAACGTAGGATAAGTTCCTGTAGTTGGGGAATTTTTCCTGAGTGTGGCGGTCGGCACCAAAGATCAGGTCAGCAGTGCTCATGCCGAATTTCTTAAAAGCACCGCAGGCGTGCCACACCTGAAAGATTCGGCTTCCTTTGCGCAGCGAAATACTGCTTGTGACATCGCAGGCATCATTGAGAAAGATATAATGTGCATCCGCGATATCTTTCAGCATATGCAGGCAGCGACGGATATAAGCCGGATTGTTTGATTTGATGTTCAGAAGATATTCTTCGTGGACCTCATAGCCTTCGTCTTTCATGCGTTTGTAAATAAGCTGAAAAGCATCTGTGATCTTGTCAAAACGTGCTTCAATAAAAACGACTTTATCAGGATTCATCTTTCGGGTAAGCGCGAAAAATTTATAAGTGAAGGGATAAACGACCCGAAAGATCAGAACTTTGCGGGCCATTCGATAGCACTTCTTAACTTTCGATGGCAGTGCCCGGTAGATTTTTTTCAAAACTTTTTTTAAAATCTTCTTCATGTGTTAATTCTCCCAGATCATAATGGTTTTTCCCATAATTTTGTGGATATCGATCTCAAAAGCGCGGTGATATCCTGAATACTTCTTACATGAATCTCCGCTCCTACGATTTTTTCCAACTGATTGATCAGATCCGGATTCTGATTGTACAGTTTGATAAGACCAAGAAAATCCTCCCGGCCGCTGCGGCTGCTTCCAAAAAGACGAAGACCTTTTTCCAGGATCATGCGTGTGTTGATGGGGGCGAAATCCTCAGAGACCCCCATAATGGATATGGTTCCCTCTGGATTAATATAGTCAATGATCTGATTGATCGCTTTGGAAGAAGCGGCTCCACCCACACATTCGAAAGCATGATCCATGTGAAAATCTTCCGGAATATCTGAAATCAAATATACATCATCTGCAAAAGAAAAATCGTGAAGTTTATATTCGTTGACACCAAAAACGCAGACTTTGGTCTCAGGCAGGATAGCTTTAAGAAGAAGGGAAGTGATATATCCCAGATTTCCATCGCCCCAGACTCCGATCACATCCCTGCGGCTGTGGGAAAAGCGAAGGAATCGCTGGATCGTGTGGTAGCTGACGCTGACGATCTCTGTAAAAGCAGCTACGGACAGGTTGACATCTTCCGGCAAGGCAACAAGACGGTCAGGTTCCATGCTTACATATTCCTGCATAAAACCGTCAAAACCGCTGGCCCGAAACTGACTGCTTCTGAGATAATTTTCTGCAATGATGTCGTCCTTTTCAGTAGGAGTATTAGGAATCATTACAACAAGAGTTCCCTCTTCAAACTGGCCTGTGGGGTCGAAAGCAACCCGGCCGACTGCCTCATGGATGAGAGCCATTGGAAGCTTTTTGCGAAGGATATTTTCTGCGCGGAGACCCTGGTAATAACGTTGGTCAGCATTGCAGATAGACAGGCGGACAGGATGAACAATCACGTGAGATTTATCAAGGGTAATGTCATTAAAGACCAGTTCAAACTGACGTGGTCTGACTAAACGGTAAACAGATGTCAGCATTTATTTCCCTCCCATGATAGCTTCAGCCATGCGGATGTCGGAAGGATATGTGATTTTGATATTTGTAACATCGCCTTCCACAAGATGGACCTTTTCTCCTTTAAGAACAAGGATTTTGCAGGCATCCGTGAGAATTTCTTTTTCTGCGGAAGAAAGACCCGCATAAATATCCCGGAGTTTTTTTGCCCGGAAAGACTGCGGGGTCTGTCCCTGGTACATGGCAGAACGATCGGGAATGCTACTGATGAACTTATGATCCTGGCTTTCTACGATGGTATCTGACGCAGGGATCACAGTGTCGCAGGCACCATATTCCACGGCTGCCTGGATATTCTCCTCGATCATGCGGTGAGATACAAAGGGACGTACGGAATCATGTGTTACAATGATCGTATCGTCATCAAGTCCGAAATTCTCTTCAATGTAGCGGATTGCGTTCATGATCGTCTCGTTTCTTGTTGAACCGCCCGGGATAACGATGATGTCGGAATGGTCAGGAATATATTTGCGGATGAGATCTTTTGTATGAGAGATCCATGCTTTCGGAGAAAGTACGATAATTCTGTCAAAAGCAGAATGGATCACGAATTTTTCAATGGTATGAACGATAATTGCTTCCGGCCGATCTCCATAAACTGTTTCGGGCGTTCTGCATTGCCCATTCGTGTTCCCTGGCCGCCGGCCAGGATAATACCAAAAATATTGTTAGCCATAGATGCTTACCTCCTAGTTATTCTGGGGTTTTGTGATGTAATCTATAATTCTCTGTGTGGAGTGTCCGTCGCAGGCGGCCATATACTGTTCAAAAAATTCGAAATAATGCTGATCAATGGAAGCATCAAGAGCTGCTTCATCAGACAGCGTCTGAACGATATGTTCACTGTCGCGGACAAGTATGCCGGGCAGTGTAAAGTAATCCAGATAAAATCCCCGGTTGTCCACGTATTCTTTAAGATCCGGTGCAAACAGAATGATCGGAAGTTTGTAGATCATTGCGTCGAAAAGGATAGAAGAATAATCTGTGATCACTACATCAGCAACAGGGAGCAGTTCCTCAGAAGGAATGCTGCAGTTGGTTCCCTGTGTATGAAGCTGGGAATGGGGATGCAGTTTAATGATAAAGTAATGAGTATCTCTGAGGCGTTCCTGCGCCTTGAGGACATCTTCCAGTCCGCAGACCTGGGCAGAACCAGGTTTTCCGCGGAAAGTAGGAGCCCAGAGTACGATTTTTTTGTCCTGTGCTTCAGGATGCTGCCGGAAAAACTGTTCGCGGCAGTGCTGGTTGAAACTGTTGTTGAAGTACATGTCCGTCCGGCTGACGCCTACAGGGAGGATGCGATCCTCCGGAAGTTTCATGGCACTGGCAAAAGGTTTCACGCAGATTTCTGAGCTGACAGTTGCGATATTGCAGTTGGCCATTACATTGCCAATATAGTAGGATGGAATATCTGCATCCGTGTCATAACCGAATTTTTTGAAGGCTCCACATGCATGCCAAAGCTGTATTACCTGAGTTTCGCTGCGTTTTTTGCAGGAAGCTGCAGGCAGAAAATTGTCACATATGATCACTGTTTCTGCGGATGCATATTTTTTCATAAAAGAGGTCATATTCTGAAAAACCTTCAGAGGAGAATCGGAGTTATTGTTCCAGTACATTTCGGTGATCTGAAGCTCCGGATGGGTCAGAAGCTCCTCACGGATGGCCAGCATGCTGAATGGGATCTCGCTGTGATGTGCATCAGCCAGTATTACGGTTCCGGGTATAACCGGCTTCATGGCATGGACATTATAAACAGCCGGAAGAATAAGCTGCTGGAAAAGCATTTTTATTATTTGTTTTAGCCAAAATATCATTACATATCCTCCGGTTTTCTGTTTCTGATTTATATTGCTCCTCTGATATAGAATAGCCGATATCTATTAAAGTATAACATAATTGTTTCAGAAGTTAGTTATTTCTGCTTTCCATATTTTACATTGATTTAATAATACCTGTGAAGTATAACATATCCTATATGGAAGCACAACGCTGGATTTCATAAGGCTTTCAGTACATCTATAAGCCGTGAATTGTCCTTTGGCATCATAATACAGAATCTGATAAATTCGCCGTCAAGACACTGGAATGAAGAGCAGTCGCGAATCATGAGTCCCTGGCGGATGCAGGCCTCAAAAACATCATAGGAGGTCAGGCCTTCTTTCCGGATCCTGAGAAGGATGAAGTTGGCATAAGCCGGATAGACTTTGTAAGTTGGAACTTTTTTTAATTCGGAGATTATTCTGACACGTTCGGACAGGATCAGTTCTCTTGTGTTTCGGATGTATTCTTCATCCTGAAGCATGATTTCTCCTGCAAATGCACCAATACTATTTAATGACCATGGTGTCTGTTTCTCACGCATTTTTGCGAGGAAGTTCATGTTTCCGGTGATTCCGTAGCCAAGGCGCATTCCAGGTGCTGCGAAGAATTTTGATACACCGCGGAGTACCATGAGATTGGTGAATTCCTGTGTAAGGGGAACGGCTGTGATAGCATTGATATCCGGGGCAAATTCCACGTAAGTTTCATCAATCATTACGAAGATGTTTTTTTCCGCACAGAAACTTATGAGCTTGCGGAGATCTTCCTTTGAAATGGCAGAAGATGTTGGATTGTTAGGATTGCAGAGGATAAGAAAATCATAGCCTGAGTAAGCTTTTTACAGAGATCCGGAATATCCGGCCCGAAATCATTATTCTCCTGAAGATGATAATATTCCTGTGTACTTCCTGAGAAAGAGAGTTCTCTGGAATATTCGGAGTAGGTCGGGCCAAGGATCAAAGTGTGCTTTGGTGCTCTTTCTTCAATAAGAAGTGAGATCAGTTCGCTGGAACCGTTTCCTGGAAGTATAAAATCAGCTGGGATCCCGCAGTAACGGGAAATCGTATTGCGAAGAGAAGTGTATTCTCTGTCCGGATAGGAAGAAAGAAGATCAACGTGTTCTGCAATTGCTTTGCTGGCTTTCGGAGATAATCCGAGAGGATTGACGTTTGCGCCGAATTTGACGATGTCTTCTTTTTTTAAATTGTAATAGCTGCAGATTTTCTCTATATCACTTCCGTGAAAAACGGGTCTTGTGTCCATGTTCTGTCACCTCATTTGTTTATTTTTTTCATTATAAAAAGTAATTCTAGTATACACCAGAATTCTTTTCAAAGAAAGGCAGGATAGTATTTTTCTTTGCTATCTGATAAAATGTGATTATGAATAATTATGCGGAGATAATGGTTTTATAACCGCAGAAATACAGGACATCCGTGAAAAAAGGAGACAGATGAGATGAAGGCAGAAGAGAAAAAAATTGCAGTGATCGGAATCGGCGGTGTTGGCGGATATGTGGCAGGGATGTTGGCGAGAGCATATCCTCATGTGACAATGGTGGCACGTGGAGCCAGGGCAGAGAGTATCCGGGAGAAGGGGCTTGTGCTGCACAGTGATTATAAAGGTGAGATCATTGCAAGGCCGGAACGGGTAGTTCCAGTCTGCGATATGGGACAGCAGGATTATATTTTTATCTGTGTAAAAAATTACTCTCTTGCAGGGGTGTGCGAGAGTATCCGGGATATGGTTACAGAGGATACGGTGATCATTCCGGTAATGAATGGTGTTGATCCGGGAGAAAATATCCGTATGCTGATCGGAAAAGGAACGGTGGTAGACTCTCTGATCTATACGGTGGCTTTTGCAAATGAAGATTTTTCCATTTCTCAGCAGGATACATTTACATGGCTGTGTATTGGAATCAAAAATGCGGATGAGAAGCAGAGGGAGAAAGTTGCGGAAGTTGCAAAGATCCTGAAAGGTGCAGATATTGATTATAAAGATGAGGGGGATATTGAGGTAGAGATCTGGCGGAAATATATCCTTAATTGCGCGTTTAATGTGATGACTGCTTTTTATGACAACACGATCGGAGAACTGCGAAGTGATCAGGTGAAAGCACAGCAGTATGAAACTCTTGTGTGGGAAGCTGCAAGTGTAGGACGTGCCAGGGGTGTGGCTTTGACAGATGAGCATATCAATGAAGTGATCCATAAATTCCGCCACGTGCATGCAGATAATGCCACAAGTTCTCTGCAGAGAGATTATCGAATCTGTAAGAAACAGACAGAGCTGGAGACTTTCAGTGGATATATTGTGAAAGAGGCTAAACGTCTGGGTGTGAAGATTCCTTTATCTGAAAAAATGTATCAGGGACTGAGGGAGATGGCAGAGAAATTCTAATGGAAAATCCGGGCTGCTGCTCACAAAATGAATCGTGACAAATCCAGATATATTTTCACCGTAAAGTTGGACTTTTTTGTGGTGTATTTTTGGCGGGTTTGGTACAATGGAATCAAAGGAATATGGCTGGTGAATATCCGCGCAGCTATTGTCCAGATATTTCACATTAAATACACCGGAAGGGGGAAGCAGAAATGAAAAAAACACTCGCAATCATTGTTGTCGTGATCCTTGTACTGGCAGGTGGACTGGCTGTCAGCTATAACGGGCTGGCAGGAGACAGAGAATCGGTAGATACAGCGCAGGCCGATGTTGAGACCATGCTGCAGAGGAGGGCGGATCTGATCCCGAATCTTGTCAGCACAGTAAAGAGTTATGCGAAACATGAGACGGAAGTTTTTGACAAGGTTCTGGAAGCCCGCAGCCAGCTGATGGATGCAGATACTATGGAAGAGAAAGCGGAGGCAGATCAGCAGGTGGAGAGTGCACTGAATGGTCTTAAAGTTGTAGTGGAGAATTATCCTGAGCTGAAGAGTGATACAACATATGTCAGCCTTATGGATGAGCTGTCCGGAAGTGAGAACCGTATTTCAGTAGCAAGAAAAGATTATAATGATGCTGTGAAATCTTATAATACGAAGCTCGTGAAGTTTCCGGGAAATATTCTGGGTTCAGTCTTTGGGTTTGAGAAGCGTCGTATTTTGAAGCCAGTACTTCTGCCCAGGAGACTCCTGACGTAGGAGAGATGCTTGCCGATTGATAAGCTGTACTGTAATGGGGGAACAGCCTATGAAAAAAATACGCAGATGGATGGCAGCACTGCTGATTTTTACAATGGTGTTGTCTGGAAATATTCTGGTAGTTCACGGTGAGATCCCGTCTGCTACGAAAGAATTTTATGTGAATGATTATGCAGGAGTTTTCAGTGATTCCTGGAAAGAGACATTGTGTGAAGCAGGAAAACAGCTTCATGATGATACAACTGCCCAGCTTGTAGTGCTTACTGTTGATTCCACTGATGGGGAGGATATCAGTGATTATGCAGTTGAAGTGGGACGTAAATGGGGAATTGGATCAAAAGACAAGAATAATGGAGTTCTGGTTGTACTTTCCGTTTCTGATCGTAAAGTTTGGATCGCTGTCGGATATGGCCTGGAAGGAAAGCTGCCGGATGCGAAGACAGGACGGCTTCTGGATGAGTATGCAGTTCCTTCCTATAAAGAAGATAATTTTGAAAAAGGTACTGTGCAGCTTTATTATGCACTGTTAAATGAAATTCGTGATGAGTATGGGCTGGAAGCAGTGACAGTGCCGGAATACAAGGAAGCACAGGCAGAAGCAGATGAAGAGGATGAAGGAAAACCGTGGGAAATCGCCCTGGGATTAGTACTGATCGTTCTGATCATGGCGGGGGCGTATCTGGGGGTTGTTACGATTCCTGTATTTATTTTTGTAAATCTCGTATTACTTTTGAAAGGTCTTCTTTGGAAAATCCAGGGAAAGGATATGTCGGAATACTGGAAAAAGAATTTCAGTAAGATGATAGTTCTGCATCGTTTGTTTAATTCTCTGTTTCCGCTTAGCTGGTTACTTAACCGAGGCGGAAAAGGCAGCAGTAGTGGAAGCAGTACGAATAATAACGATGACTATGATTATGATAGCAGTTATGACAGCGGAGATTCCGGTGACGGAGGAAGCTTCGGAGGCGGCGGAGCAGGACGTGATTTCTGAATTGACAAAATTTCTCAATTTTGCTATAATGACGAAAATTAATTCCGTGAGGGAGTAATTCGCGTGTAAACGTGGTTTGTCAACATACTGGTGTGCGCACCTGGCAAATCTTAAAGAATGAGACTCATGTATATTTTATTTCTATTGTGGAGATAAGGTATACGTGGGTCTTTTTTTTGTCATAAGAAATATCTTCTGACCGGACACATATGAAAAGGAGAAAAAGAGATATGTTATTATTTATGAAGGTGCTCTTTACCCAGTTTATTGCGGAAATGGGCGACAAGACACAGCTGATGCTGGTGGCGATGACTTCCAAGTTCAAACTGAAAGACATTCTGCTTGGAACAGGTGTTGCAATCCTCGTTCTTAACGGACTGGCAGTTCTGGCAGGAGGTCTTGTCAGCACGGTAGTTCCTACCTGGCTGATTCGACTGATCGCAGGTGCGGCGTTCCTGTTTTTTGCAGCGACTACTTTAAAGAGTGACGATGATGAGGAAGAGAATGTAAAGGACAGAAAGATCAAGTTTGCACCGCTTTCTGTGTTCTGTACATTTTTTGTTGCTGAACTTGGTGATAAGACACAGCTCACAGCGATCACTTTTGGAGCAAATGAGGGCTTAAGTGCTGCTGTTGTTGTATGGCTCGCCTGTTCCCTGGGACTTTTTGCTGCGGATGTGATCGGACTTCTTATTGGTTATCTTCTGAAGAGCAAGGCACCGGAAGGAATCCTCAATACGGTTGCATTTTTTATTTTTTCCATTTTCGGAATCCTGACTCTGAGACAGGGATTCGGCCTTCTGCTTGGCGCGGAATCATCCAGGATACTGCCTCTGACTGTAGCTGTTACTGCTGTATTTGTGGTTGTCTGTCTTGTGATTTATAAGAAGCGTAAGAAGGTTGAAGGGTAAAGAAGGATAGTAATAAAGTAATACGTAAGTGTATAGAGATCATTTGTAAAGACATACCTCGAAATCCCCCGGCATACACTGTAAAAAAGCGTCTTCGGAGGCTTGGCAGTGAAGGATTATATAGAGAAACGTGCAGTTGAGATCGCAGGTATATTATTGAAACAAAGGCTACGGTGAGGCAGGCGGCAAAGAAATTTGGGATCAGTAAGAGTACGGTACATAAGGACTGTGTGGAACGTTTGAAGGTGATCAATCCGGGAATGGCTGTGGAGGTTCGTAAAGTGCTGGACTTGAACAAACAGGAGAGACATATCCGCGGGGGGCTTGCGACCCGGGAGAAGTATCTGCATGCGAGAAATTAAGTTGACATACCTGTTGAGTTGTGCGAATATTTGTATATAAGTGCGAATTGCAAAGTTATTGCGTTCATAAGCATACAGCGGAGCAATGCAACAGGATGTGAATGGCTGCTTTGTCTGCATTGAATTATACCACAAAGGAAAGAGAGGACTTTAATATGCTGAAACAGTTGTCCATATACGCAGAGAATAAGAAAGGCGTTATGCAGAATATCACAGGGATCCTGAAGGATGAGGACATTAACATTCTGGGATCTGTCACCAATGACAGTGCTGAGTACGGAATCGTAAGAATGGTGGTTTCTGATCCGGAAAAAGCAAAGGAGGCTCTGATCGGTGCCGGTTATCTCTGTCATGTTATTAATGTGATCGGAGTAGAAGTAGAAGATAAAACAGGAAATCTCAATGATCTTCTTCTTACACTGAAGGACAGTAACGTAAGTGTGGATTATCTGTATCTCTCTTTTAATCGTGATTCCGGCAAGCCGATCATGGTATTCCATACAGAAGATATCATGGAAGTAAGAGAATGCCTGAAATCCAGAGGATACACTGTTTTATAGGAATAAAACGACCATGTTCAATTATTAATGAGTTCTATATTATAAAAACTAAATATTAATTTTACAAATAAATATGATCATGCTATCATATAACCATAATAGTTCTTAACCTGTATCAGCCACCTACGGATATGCGAGTATCCGACATAAATACAGGGCAGAACTAAAAAACTCATCACATAAAGTTAATAATTACACCCATGAAGGATCCTGTGGATCAGCGTACACAGGTTACTTCAGAAAAAAGCTGTTATATCGGCGGAGTTTTCTGTGTCTCCAATGGTATGGCAGTTTTTTCTTTATGTAATATTCAGTCAAAAATTTCGCAGTATTTTCACAAACACGTGATACATTATAGGAAGTGTTATAATACATTTCGAATATAGATAAGCGCAGCGTTTGCTTTTATGAGCAAGTGCGAAGTGGATTGCGAATATCCGCATGACCCGAATGCAGATGGTGAATATCTGCCTGACGACTGATAAGAATCGACGGAAGAGGAAATACAATGAAATTACTGAAAAAACGAAATTACAGAAGCGGAATCCCGGACTGGGTTTATATCCTGGCATTTTTGTTTCCGATAATCATATTTACAGCTGGTTTTGCCCTGAAAGGTGTGTATCCCTTTGGAGAAGAGTCAGCACTTGTGGTAGACGGTGTCCATCAGTATACAGCTTTTTATAAAGAGCTTGCCAGCCAGCTCGGAAAAGGTCTGGGATGGACTTATTCTTCACACGCCATGGGATACAATTTCTATGGCTTATTCTGTTATTATCTCTGCAGTCCATTCAGTTTGCTGGTTCTTCTGCTGATGAAATTCATGTACGTAAACGAAGCCGTGACAGCTGTGATTCTGGTCAAAGTAGGACTTTGCAGCGTGTCCATGGCATGGTATTCCGGAAAAAAATATTCTGGCAGAAGCAGTATGGCAGTTTCTCTTGGCTGTATGTACGGTCTGTCAAATTTTATGCTGGGATATTACAGCAATGTGATGTGGTTTGACTGTATTATGCTGCTTCCGGTGCTGGCATACTTTATAGAACAGTTTGTACATACCGGAAGATGGAAAAGATATTGCCTGGTGCTGGGGTACTGTATTCTGACCAGTTATTATATGGGATTTATGCTATGCGTATTTGCAACACTTTATTATCTGGCCAATCTCATTATTATAGTGACAACGGAACCGGACCAGCGCGGAGCTGGGATTTTTTATTCACTGCGGACGTTCGCGGGAGCTTCCATTGCGGCTGCAGGTCTTGCAGGAATTACGCTGATACCCGGAATCATCGCAGTTTCCAGAACAGCTGCAGCAACAGAGGCAGGAAACGGACTGAGCGGTGTTTACGGAGATGTCTGGAAGCAGCTTGGCACACTGATGGAAGATTCCCTGTCTTTTGTGAAATCAGGAGAGCAGGGAGATGTGAACCTTTACTGCGGCTGCGCGGTGCTGCTTTTTGCAGGACTGTATTTTTTTAACAAAGAGATCCGAATTGTGGAAAAAATCGTGCTGGGTTTGCTGATTGTTTTATATTTTGCAGGGTTCCATGTAACGATGTTGAATCTCCTTTTTCACGGACTGCATAAGCCGGTGGGAATTCCCAACCGATTTGCTTTTGTTCTGGTGTTCCTGCTTCTAAGAGTGACCGGTGATGCCTGGGGAAAAATATCTGTACAGAGCAGAAAATGGCTTTTTGCAGGGCTGGCAGCAGCAGAAATATTTTGCACAGTTGTAGGGATCCTGAGTGGGAAAAACAGAGAAATTTTATTCTCAGCCGGTGCTGTTGCACTGATGTTTTTACCTGTGTGGACGGAATGTTTTATTTGTGGAAAACTTCCGGTAAACTATTTCGGACATGTGGAAATCCGAAAAATATGCAGCTGTATACTTATGCTGTTGATCCTTGCAGAAACCGGAATTCACGGGATTGTAAGCATTACAGATAACGGAACAGCCAGTCGAGATATTTATGTGGAAAGCGAGCAGGAAGTTAGTGAACTTATGGATTCTGTAAATGCAGATCAGGTAAATTACAGAGCTGCTATTGTGAATCCACTGGTGAGAAATGAGGAACTTCTGTATCAGCTTAATGGAATTTCAATGTATTCATCCACCAATACGGAAGAAATGTGGGATTTCGTGAAAACCATGGGTTTTGAAAATCTGGAGAACCGCTATCAATATGCAGGTGCAACAGAGGCAATGGATATGCTTCTGGGAATCCGTTATCTGACCTGCCGGAATACAAGGACGCTGAATACTTCCTATCAGAAAATGGGGGAAAGCCAGTTGTTTGACCTGTATGAAAATCCCCGTGCGCTGAAAGCCGGATATATGGTCAGCGATTCTGCCGTGGATTATGCAATGGCAGGCACAAATCCGATGGAAGTACAGAATCGGCTGCTCAGAGGCATTGCAGGGAAAAGACTCTATAATCTGAAGACAGTCAGCTCTGAGACAACACTTACCGGAATGGCAGCCTTCAATGTCCGACTGAAAAAAGACGAACATGGATATCTTTACATTCCGGGAACAGAGCCGGATACAGTTACGATTAACGGGCAGGAGCAGAAGTTAGATTACTGGAATAATAATTTTCTGGATCTAGGAACTTATGATACAGAAACAATCGTTCATATCACTGCAAATTCCGGTATACACGAGGCCGTTCTCGGAACTTATCAGGAGGCAGATCTGGATGAAATCTATGAAAAACTTTCTTTACAGCAGACAGATCTTGCAGGAGGAAAAGGGAACATAACTGTGCAAAGGGATGGAATACTTATGATCGGCAGTTTTTTCGATCCGGATATGCAGATCTACGTAGATGGAAAAAAAGCGGAAACACTGAACTTGCAGGGACTTACCGGGGTGAAGCTTTCTGCAGGACCACATAAGATTGTTATGAAGTATCATACACCTGGGTTTTGGATTGGAGCAGTTCTTTCTATATTAATGGTATTTGTGCTGGGAATTATAGAATATGCAAGAAGCAGAAAGCGGAAAAATTACGGGAGAAGGAGATATTTTACCTGGATACAGTAGATGAATAGAAAAAGACGTGATATACTTCCTGGAAGGAGCGGAGGCCATAGCGGAAAAATCAGCTGGTTCAGACTGTGCGGTACTGAATGGCTGGGAACAGTCAGCAGACAGATAGAGAGTGATCTGTCTGGAAGAAAGGGAAATATCATGGAAAAACTGTGGAAAAGACTGGAGACGCAGATGGTACAGTCTTACGAGGGTATGGTAAAGGAAGACTCCGATGTGACGGTGTGGAACCGGGCATTTGAGACGCTGGCAGAGCTCGTTGAGCATGGCCGGAAAAAATACGGGGATTTCGCACAGGAGATTTTTATCCTGGATGGAAGCACGGATTTTATGTTTGATCTGAAGGTTTGGCTGGATGATTACATGGAGTTTCTGGAACAGGAAGAAGAGCAGGAACAGCTGGAAAAAGTATGCAGAAAACTTCTGAAGCTTTTTGCATGGGAAAAGGAATCGCCGTCTGATATACGGTTCCGTCTGGCATCATCTATGCTGTCTTTAAATAAGAAAAAAGAGGCGGGGGATTTCTGCGAGAGATGGTATGGAGAGGATGAGAATGACCCGGCTGCGGCAGCTGCGCTGATTTATGCCTGGATCGCAGACAGACGGTATAAAGATGCACAGAAAGTTGTGGATTTCTGGATGGACAAAGAAGGCGGTTATACAGAGGAAAATGCAGAGGTTTTTGGAGCAGCAGCTGTTTTGCAGAATGTTTTTCCGGGAAATGGGAAAGATATACAGGTACAGTACTGCAGTTCATGCAATAAATTATAAAGCAGTCTCTTCGGAAAAGATGGCGGAGATCGGGAAAGATAAGGTTCTGGAAGTATAAGTGTCATTTTCGCAGGGTTGTGACATCTATGAAGAAAATTGCGCTGAACCCCTGTAAAATCAGCAAAAATTCTTTGTAAAACACCTTGACAAGCCGTATATTTACGGTCTATAATGAGCAAGCGTGCGAATGAAACGTTATATTTTCGCATGCCGTAATTTGTAAATAGCAACCGCAAGGCCCCATGGGATAACCCATGGAGAAATAAATCGGGAGGTGAAATGGAATGCCAACATTCAACCAGTTAGTAAGAAAGGGCCGTCAGACAGCTGTTAAGAAATCTACAGCACCGGCTCTGCAGAAAACATTTAACTCTTTAAGAAAGAAATCAGTTGATCAGGCTGCTCCACAGAAACGTGGTGTTTGTACAGCTGTTAAGACAGCTACTCCTAAAAAGCCTAACTCAGCTCTTAGAAAGATCGCCAGAGTTCGTCTTTCCAACGGTATCGAGGTAACAAGCTACATTCCAGGAGAGGGTCACAATCTTCAGGAGCATAGCGTTGTTCTTATCCGTGGAGGAAGAGTTAAGGACTTACCTGGTACAAGATACCACATCATCAGAGGTACTCTTGATACAGCAGGTGTCGCTAACAGAAAACAGGCTCGTTCCAAATACGGAGCTAAGAGACCTAAAGCTAAGAAATAATTTAAGTAGATCAGAAATCTACACCGCTTCCTGATTGCAGACGATCAGGAGGATTACAAAGATATTATTCATCTAATGTATTACAGCGGAAGACTATAAGGATTTGTACGGTATTCCATATACTGTCGGTTGCGGGTTAAATATAGGACCTTACCAGTGCGAACATGCAATAGTTTTACTGCGTGAGTACCGATGATATAATCAATATGATTAAGGAGGGAAGTAACGTGCCACGTAAAGGACATACTCAGAAAAGAGACGTTCTGGCTGACCCGATGTACAATAACAAAGTGGTTACCAAACTTATCAATAACATCATGTTAGACGGTAAGAAAGGTGTTGCTCAGAAAATTGTATACGGTGCATTTGCCAGAGTAGAGGAAAAAGCTGGTAAACCAGCAATTGAAGTATTTGAAGAGGCTATGAACAACATCATGCCAGTTCTCGAGGTAAAAGCAAGACGTATCGGTGGTGCTACTTATCAGGTTCCGATCGAGGTAAGAGCAGACAGACGTCAGGCACTTGCTCTTCGTTGGCTTACAATGTTCTCACGTAAGAGAGGCGAGAAGACAATGGAAGAAAGACTGGCTAATGAGCTTCTGGACGCAATGAACAACACAGGTGCATCCGTTAAGAGAAAAGAAGACATGCACAAGATGGCTGAGGCAAATAAAGCATTTGCTCACTATCGCTTCTAATTCGAGGAGGAAAATTCATTGGCTGGAAAAGAAGGAAGAGAATATCCATTAGAGAGAACCAGAAATATCGGTATCATGGCACATATCGATGCTGGTAAAACAACTCTTACAGAGCGTATTCTTTATTATACAGGTGTTAACTACAAGATCGGTGATACTCATGAAGGTACAGCAACAATGGACTGGATGGAGCAGGAGCAGGAGCGTGGTATCACAATCACATCCGCTGCTACAACATGTCACTGGACTCTTGAGGAGAACTGCAAACCAAAGCCAGGTGCTCTTGAGCATCGTATCAACATCATTGATACACCAGGACACGTAGACTTCACTGTTGAGGTTGAGCGTTCCCTTCGTGTACTTGATGGTGCTGTCGGCGTTTTCTGTGCTAAGGGTGGTGTTGAGCCGCAGTCAGAGAACGTATGGCGTCAGGCTGATACCTACAATGTACCTCGTATGGCATTCATCAACAAGATGGATATCCTTGGTGCAAACTTCTACGGTGCAGTAGAGCAGATCAAGACTCGTCTTGGTAAAAACGCTATCTGCCTTCAGCTTCCAATCGGAAAAGAGGATGACTTCAAAGGAATCATCGACCTTTTCGAGATGAAAGCATACATCTACAATGATGACAAGGGCGACGATATCTCTATCGTTGATATCCCGGAGGATATGCAGGAAGATGCAGAACTTTATCATACAGAGCTGATCGAGAAGATCTGCGAGCTGGATGATGACCTCATGATGGAGTATCTTGAGGGAGATGAGCCTTCTGTAGACAGACTGAAAGCTGTCCTCAGAAAAGCTACATGTGAATGTACAGCAGTACCGGTTTGCTGCGGTTCCGCTTACAGAAACAAAGGTGTTCAGAAACTTCTGGATGCAATCCTTGAGTATATGCCGGCTCCTACAGATATCCCGGCTATCAAGGGTGTTGACCTTGACGGCAACGAAGTTGAGAGACATTCATCTGATGATGAGCCGTTCTCCGCTCTTGCATTCAAGATCATGACTGACCCATTTGTAGGAAAACTTGCTTATTTCCGTGTTTATTCAGGAACAATGAACTCCGGTTCTTATGTACTGAATGCCACAAAAGATAAAAAAGAGCGTGTTGGACGTATCCTTCAGATGCACGCTAACAAACGTATGGAACTGGACAAGGTTTACTCCGGTGATATCGCTGCAGCGATCGGATTCAAATTCACTACAACAGGTGATACAATCTGTGACGAGCAGCATCCGGTAATCCTTGAGTCCATGGAGTTCCCGGAGCCGGTTATCGAGCTCGCTATCGAGCCTAAGACAAAAGCCGGACAGGGCAAACTTGGTGAGGCACTTGCTAAGCTTGCTGAGGAGGACCCGACATTCCGTGCTCATACAGATCAGGAAACTGGACAGACCATTATCGCTGGTATGGGTGAGCTTCACCTGGATATCATCGTTGACCGTCTTCTTCGTGAGTTCAAGGTTGAGGCTAACGTTGGTGCACCTCAGGTTGCTTACAAAGAGACAATCACCAAGCCTGTTGATGTAGACAGCAAGTATGCTAAACAGTCTGGTGGTCGTGGACAGTATGGTCACTGTAAAGTTAAATTCGAGCCTATGGATGCCAACGGAGAAGAGCTGTACAAGTTCGAGTCCACAGTTGTTGGTGGTGCTATTCCGAAGGAATACATCCCGGCAGTTGGCGAAGGTATCGAGGAAGCTATGAAAGCTGGTATCCTCGGAGGATTCCCGGTAGTTGGTGTACATGCAAATGTATACGATGGTTCTTACCATGAAGTCGATTCTTCTGAGATGGCATTCCACATTGCAGGTTCTCTTGCATTCAAGGATGCTATGCAGAAAGCAGCTCCGGTTCTTCTTGAGCCAATCATGAAGGTCGAAGTTACTACACCAGAGGATTACATGGGTGACGTTATCGGTGATATCAACTCCCGTCGTGGACGTATCGAGGGTATGGAAGATATCGGCGGCGGTAAGATGATCCGTGGATATGTTCCGCTTTCCGAGATGTTCGGATACGCTACAGACCTTCGTTCCAGAACACAGGGACGTGGTAACTACTCTATGTTCTTTGAGAAATATGAGCAGGTTCCGAAGTCTGTACAGGAAAAAATCCTTTCTAAGAAAGACTGATAATTATTGATCATCTGCAGTCTGCCGGTGTTTAAAGCCGGCAGGGTGTAGGAGATATAAAGTTAC
>ENA-OQCN01000042-OQCN01000042.1-human-gut-metagenome-genome-assembly--contig:-NODE-42-length-50899-cov-3.516978_pt1 | contig 50899 bp, 60 predicted proteins | sample MGYA00242497_ERZ504576 | MGnify/ENA primary metagenome ERZ504576 (study PRJEB26092, sample SAMD00036296) | human gut metagenome | host: Homo sapiens | study: EMG produced TPA metagenomics assembly of...
CGGCAGTGTTCTGCGGAGTTTGACCGTATGATGACGACACCGCAGAATACAAGCGATCATTGTTATTCGGTCGGGAGCACACGGTGGCAGCGTGGAACATATGTGGAGATAAGGTACTGCGCCTTACCATGCTGCTGCATGATGTGGCAAAACCTGTGTGCAGAACCACGGATGCTTCCGGCAATGACCATTTTACGGACATCCCAAAGAAGGCAGTGAGATGGCAAGAAAGATCCTCCGCCGGTTAAAGTTTGACAATGACACGACCGATAAGGTGTGCCGGCTGGTGTGCTGGCATGATGACAATCCGCCGCTTTCCGAGAAAAACGTAAGAAGGGCGATAAGCAGGATCGGAGTGGAACAGTATCCTGCATTATTTGCAGTGAAACGTGCGGATATTCTGGCACAGAGTGAATACCAGAGAGAAGAAAAACTCTCTTATGTAGATGGCTATGAGGCGTTATACCGGGAAATTTTAGAGAAGAATCAGTGTCTTACAATACGGGATTTAGCTGTAAATGGAAGTGATCTGATCGCTGCCGGGATGAAACCCGGAAAAGAGATCGGGGAGACATTAAAAAGTCTTTTAGAACTGGTGCTTGATGATCCAAAATTGAATAACAGGGAACTGCTGTTAGAGCGAATCTGTAGTCATGAATAAACAAACCCTCTCATATGATGAAGAGACACGGGGTAAGACCGTAATCAATCATATGGGGGGCGTTTTTTTTGTATAATCGACCGGAACAGATATTAGAACAATACGAACTGGAAGTAAAGTCCATCTCAAGAGGACGGGACAGCTATCAGTGTGATACAGAGCAGGGACGAAAATTTTGCGGGAATACAGAGGATCAAAGGAGCGGGCCGGGTTTTTAGCGGATATGCTGGATCATCTGAGTGGACAGGGAAGAACGGTGGAGACGGTAATGCGGACAAAAGAGGGTGAGCCGTTTTCCGTGAACGAGGAGGAAACAAAATACATATTATATCAGGCATTTCCGGGGGCGGAATGTGACACGAAAAACAGGGCGGATATGCTTTCTGCAGTAAGAGAACTTGCATTGCTTCACCAGTCTGCGCAGAATTATGAGGGCAGTGTGCCGGAGTTTTTAAAGTCAGGGCAGAATAATCTGCTTCTTCTCTATGAAAAAAGAAACCGGGAATTGAACAAAGTCAGAAATTATATCCGTGCAAAAAAGAAAAAGAATGATTTTGAGATGATGTTTGCGGTCTGGTATCCGGAGTATGTGAAAAAAGCACAGGAGACGACGGATATTTTAAAAGATCTGGGAATCCAGGAACAGCTGATCGGATTCTGCCATGGGGACTATAACCAGCACAATGTCATTTTTTCACGGGAAGGGATCGCGGTTGTCCATTTTGAAAATTTCCTGTATCAGGAGAGCGTCGGGGATCTTGCCAACTTTATCCGGAAAATGATGGAAAAAAATAACTGGAATGCCGGGCTTGGCATGGATCTGATCCGCGGATATGACCGGGTCAGAAAACTGTCGCCGGAGGAACTGAAATATCTGTATGTGTATCTTGCATACCCGGAAAAATTCTGGAAGATCGCCAACCGTTATTATAATTCACACAAGGCGTGGCTGTCGGGAAGAAATATAGAAAAACTGGAAAAAGTCGTTGCACAGGAGGACGCAAGGGAGCAGTTTTTACAGATGCTCTTTCACTTTACCGTATAGACAGTTTGCGGTATAATCAGGTGAGTAAAAAATTGTTCAAAGCTACAGTAGGAGACAGGAGAATACATGAAGATAAAATATCAGATCATATTACTGCTTACAGCAATGGTCATGCTGTTTGGCGGATGTGGGAAGAAAAATACGGTCGTGACAGGACGCTATTATTATCCGGATCAGGAGAAAGATGCAAAAACGGAAGAAACGTCGGATGATGCAGATGAGTCGGCGGAGACGACCGAGGAAAATGAAGCTGTGATCGGAAGTGACCAGTTTCTGATCAAAACAAATGACATGCAGGAGGAATGCCTGACGTTAGAGCAGATTGCATCCGGGAAAGAGTATGTGTATTATTACACACTTGCGACCAGGTTTCTCGATAAATACGGAAACCGCACTGCAGTGTCTTATTTTGAGCCGGGCAGAGTGATCACGGTGGGAGAAAAAGATGACCAGGGAAAAGTCACACAGGTGCAGATTTCAGATGCCGTCTGGGAATATCCGGATGTATCGCGTTATTCGGTGGATATGGATCGTGGTATTTTTAAGATTGGAGATGAGCGGTATTCCTATGATGCAGATCTTTATATCTGTGAGGATGACCTGAGAAAACAGTTGTCTGATCTGACTGATTTAGATACACTGCGCGTGACCGGTATAGGAAAAAAACTGATTTCCATTGTGGTTACGACCGGACATGGAGAGCTTGCTCTGACCAATACGGATCTTTTTGAGGGAAGCTTTATCCAGATCGGAAGCAAAATTTTTGCGGAAGTGACCAAAGATATGACAATGGAGCTGCCGGCAGGCACCTATACTGTGACGGTGGCAAATAATGGGTACGGCGGCAGTACGGAGCTTACGATCGAGAGTGGAAGAACAGAGACACTTGATCTTAATACCTTAAAGGGCGCGGGACCGAAGTTTGGAAATATTTTATTTGCCGTGGATGTGGAGGATGCGCTCATTCAGATCGATGGAAAGGTTGTTGATACGGAAGAGGCGGTTCCAATCCAGTATGGAGTGCACAGTCTTACGGTCACGGCGCCAGGGTACGATACCTTTAATAAGAAATTATTTGTTAATTCTGAGGAGGCAACGATCGTAGTCGGAATGTCGGGTGACGGCACCGGAACAGACAGCACCACGGAGGAAACGGAAACAGAAAATACTGCGGAAACAGCAAATGAAGCGGACAGTTCGGCAGAGGGAGCGGCAGGAAGCCTTGCAGGAAGTCTTGCAGGAAGTCATACGGCCGGCGAAAGCGGTGGAACAACATCGGGAAGCAGTACCGGAACAGTAGCCGGAACAACTGCAGGAAGCGGTACTGACACATCGACGGCACGGCAGCAGGAAGCGGAACCGGCACGGGTACATCTTCGGATCTTTATACAGGAAACAGTACCGGAGATGGAACATCAACAGGCAGCAGTGCGGACTATTTATCTACATTGTCAGAGCTTCTGTCAACATTATCCGGTAACAGCAACTAAAAAGGACAGAATTGTACAAATTTAACATGGAATAGTACTTGAAAAACAGGTTCGTTATCGCTAATATAAAAATAGAATCATAAGTATGGGAGGAAAGAAAAATGGGATACAAAGAAAATTATGAGAGCTGGCTGAACAATCCTTATTTTGACGAGGATACCAGAAATGAGCTGAAAAGTATTGAGGGAAATGAAAAAGAGATCGAAGACCGTTTTTATATGGATCTGGAATTTGGTACAGCCGGACTTCGTGGTGTGATCGGAGCCGGAACCAACCGCATGAACATTTATACCGTGCGCAAGGCTACACAGGGACTTGCCAATTATATCAGCAGGGTAAACGGACAGAAACGCGGTGTTGCCATTGCCTATGATTCCCGTCATATGTCACCGGAGTTTGCAGATGAAGCGGCACTCTGTCTGGCAGCAAACGGAATCAAAGCGTATGTATTTGAATCTTTAAGACCGACACCGGAACTTTCCTATGCAGTGCGTAAATTAGGATGTATCGCCGGAATCAATGTGACCGCAAGCCACAATCCGCCGGAATACAATGGATATAAAGTATACTGGGAGGATGGTGCACAGATTACACCTCCACATGATACCGGAATCATGGATGAAGTAAAAAAAGTAACTGATTACGCAGCGGTAAAGACCATGCCGCTTGATGAGGCAAAGGCAGCAGGTCTCTATCAGGTGATCGGCGCAGATATCGACGATCCGTATATTGCAGAGTTAAAGAAACTGGTGCTGCATCAGGACTGCATTGATAAAGTGGGCGGAGAGTTAAAGATCGTATACACACCGTTACATGGAACCGGAAATATTCCGGTACGCCGCGTATTAAAAGAACTTGGTTTTAAAAATGTATACGTTGTTCCGGAGCAGGAGCTGCCGGATGGAGATTTCCCGACCGTAAGCTACCCGAACCCGGAAGCAGCAGAGGCATTTGAACTTGGACTTGCCCTCGGCAAAAAGTCGATGCAGACCTGATCCTTGCAACAGACCCGGATGCAGACCGTCTCGGCGTGTATGTAAAGGACAGCAAAACAGGGGAATATCACAGCTTAACCGGTAATATGTCCGGCTGCCTGATCGGTGATTATGTGATTGGGCAGCGTAGGGAGCGCGATGGAAGCCTGCCGGCTGACGGTGCATTTATCCGTTCCATTGTTTCTACGAATATGGCAGATGCGATCGCTGACTATTACGGAATCGAGCTGGTAGAGGTACTGACCGGATTTAAGTTTATCGGACAGAAGATCTTAGAGTTCGAGAAGACTGGAAAAGGAACCTATCTGTTTGGTATGGAAGAGAGCTACGGCTGTCTGACAGGAACCTATGCGAGAGATAAAGATGCGATCGTTGCATCCATGACACTCTGCGAAGCAGCTGCTTACTATAAGACAAAGAATATGACACTGTGGGATGCAATGCTTGCAATGTATGAGAGATACGGCTATTACAAAGATGATGTGACATCTATCACCTTAAAGGGTATCGAGGGACTTGCAAAGATCCAGGAGATCATGAATACGCTGCGTGATCAGGCACCACAGGAGATCGGCGCTTATAAAGTAACTGCAATCCGTGATTACAAGAAAGACACGGTTACAGATCTTGCAACAGGCAAGGTAACACCGACCGGACTGCCGGCTTCGAATGTTCTTTACTATGAGATGACAGATGGTGCATGGGTATGTGTAAGACCATCCGGTACAGAGCCAAAAGTGAAGTTTTATCTGGGTGTAAAAGGAACATCTCTTGCGGATGCAGATCAGAAATCAGCGGATCTTTCAAAAGCAGTACATGCGATGATCGATAAAATGCTTTAATACGAATTCTGGATAGAAAATGCCGTATGATACAGTGGTGGCGGCAGATTGTGCCGATTTGGAATGCGAAGCATCGGCAAAATCCGTTACTGGAACGGGGTACGAGTGAACAGTAACTAAAAATGCCATATTTCGGGGATTTTCCTTGACAACAGAAGTAAAAACAAGTATAAATAATGAAGTAGGTATTACAGTGTACGGATATCCGTCAGGGATTGGTGCATCAGAAAACCGCAAAATTAAATTTACTGTGAAAATCCAGAGGAGGAATTTTTAACATGAACAAAGCAGAATTAGTTGCAGCAATGGCTGAGAAAACTGAATTAAGCAAAAAAGACGCAGAAGCAGCATTAAAAGCTTTCACAGACGTTGTAGCTGAAGAATTAAAAAAAGGTGAGAAGATCCAGTTAGTTGGATTCGGAACATTCGAAGTATCTGAGAGAGCAGAAAGAACAGGAAGAAACCCACAGAGCGGTAAAGAGATGGTTATTCCGGCTTCTAAAGCTCCAAAATTCAAAGCTGGTAAAGCTTTAAAAGATATGGTTAACGCATAATCATAACAGAAAAGATTCTAAGCGGGTTCCGGTTGTGGGATCCGCTTTTTTGTTGGAGGATTACTATGAGACTCGATAAATTTTTAAAAGTATCCCGTCTGATCAAACGCCGCACGGTGGCAAACGAGGCGTGTGATGCGGGAAGGGTATCTGTAAATGGAAAACCGGCGAAGGCATCGGTCAATGTCAAAGTCGGGGATATCATTGAGATCGCATTTGGAACGAAAACCGTAAAAGTGCGTGTACTCGATCTGTTGGATACCACGAAAAAAGAACAGGCAAAAGATTTATTTGAATATATAGCATAAAAGCAAGCACCTTCTAATATATTTAGAAACGGTAATAGATATTTCCGCCAATAAATATCAGGAGGTCTTAGGATGGATGATAAAAATACAAATGTGACAAAGTCACATAAGGTACTGCTTGCAAACCGCAAAAGCGGAGCTTTTTCCGGCGTGGTGGACGTGTTGTCATTTGATGTGGCAGAGATTCTGTTAGAGACAGAACTTGGCATGCTTTTAATAAAAGGACATGATCTTCATGTGAACCGTCTTACCCTGGAAAAAGGTGAAATTGATATTGAAGGAAGAATCGATTCCCTGACGTATTCCGATATCAAAAATACAGGAAAACAGGCTGAATCTATTTTAGGAAGGCTGTTCAAATGATGGCTGTCAGCGCAGCAATCAGTGAGCAGGCAGCCTCGCTTGGGGTATCCATATTGATTGGCGGTGCATTGTTTCTTTTATATGATATTTTCCGGATATTTCGCAGAGTCGTGCCACACGGGAATTTCTGGATCGGTGTGGAGGATTTTTTTTACTGGCTCTGCTGTACTGCTGTAGTTTTTGTGATGCTGTATCGGGAAATGACGGCATGGTGCGGGGATTTTCCATAGGCGGCATCATGATTGGCATGCTGCTCTACTATTTTCTGCTCAGCCGGTTTGTCATACGGATCAATGTGATGGTCTTTGGGACGGTTTTTGATCTGCTTGGCAAATATTTGGTACTATTTTACTACCATTCAGAAAACATGGGAAAAAAAATTATACATTTTTTCAGAAAACGATTGAAAAAAGTGTGCAGAGCAGTTAAAATTGGATTATGTAAACTATAGCCTGACGGGACGTTTGTGAAAAACAGTCAGGACAGCGGTATATCAGATGGAAGGAAACAGATATGGCAGGTAGGGGACGTCGGAAAAAAAATAATAACAGAGCAGGAAAGCTTTGTATTGGAATGATCGTCATTGCGTTTGTTGCGGTAATGTCTGTCCAGATCATCAGAGTTTACCAGAAAGATCAGGAATACATGCAGCAGGAGGCGTCGCTTCAGAAACAGTTAGAGGAAGAAACCGCAAGGGGAGAACAGCTGAGCAGCTATGAGACGTATACAAAGTCCCAGCAGTATGTGGAAGATACTGCAAAGAGTAAATTAGGACTTGCCTATGATAATGAGATCATCTTCAAGGAAGCGAAATGATAAAATAACAAAATGAAAAACCAGTTCCATGATGTGCGTATGATGCAGATGGAACTGGTTTTTTGTTACCTTCTATTTTACGATGGCGTCGATTTTATCCAGCTCTTCTTTGGAGAAAGAAGTATGTCCGATGATACCGATATTGTCTAAAATCTGTTCCGGTTTTGAAGCACCGATCAGTACGCTTGTCACATGGTCGTCCTTTAAGATCCAGCTTAATGCCATTTCAGCGAGTGTCTGACCGCGCTGTCCTGCCAGTTCATTTAATGCTTTGATCTGACTGAGACGTTCCGGTGTTAAGGAAGATTCATGTAAGAACCGTCCGTCTTTTGCGATACGGCTGTCCGCTGGAATACCGTTTAAGTAGCGGTTGGTCAGCATGCCCTGGGCTAAAGGAGAGAATGCAATGATACCTTTTTTCAGGTCATGGGCAGTTTCCTTTAAGCCGTTCTCTTCAATGGTACGGTCAAAGATCGAATAACGGTTCTGGTTGATGATGAACGGACATTTTAAGTCATTCAAAATAGCCGCTGCCTTCTTTAAGGTCGGTCCGTCATAGTTAGAAAGTCCGACATAAAGTGCCTTGCCGCTTTTTACGATAGAATCAAGTGCAACCATTGTCTCTTCAAGCGGTGTTTCCGGATCCATGCGGTGATGGTAGAAGATATCGACATATTCAAGACCAAGTCTCTTTAAGCTCTGGTCTAAACTTGCAATCAGGTACTTGCGGCTTCCCCAGTTGCCGTAAGGCCCCTCCCACATATCATAACCTGCCTTCGTGCTGATCAGAAGCTCGTCACGGTAAGGCAGAAAATCATCTTTTAAAATCTGACCGAAATTGCGCTCAGCGCTTCCGTAAGCAGGTCCGTAATTGTTAGCGAGATCGAAGTGGGTAATGCCGTGGTCGAATGCGGTGCGGCACATTGCCTTCATGTTATCGTAACATCCGGTATCACCGAAATTATGCCATAATCCCAAAGATACGATCGGAAGTTTTAAACCGCTTGCTCCGCAGCGGTTATACTGCATGGTTTCATAACGTTTGCTGTCTGCTGTGTACATTTTTCCATCTCCTTAAATGCTTTATTAATCCAATTCGCCGTTCGTCAATCATGCAGGCATGTTGACTCACTTGCATTCATTATACCGCAAAACCTGAATGAGGTGTGAGAGCAATGTGAAATTCCTAAAAATAATCAACTGTTTTGAACTCCCTCGAAAGGACATCGAAAAAGGGATTTTGGCGAAAACTTTTTTGAAATCGGGATTTCCTTTGACAAAGATTTTTATTTCAGACTCCTATAATGGGATGCACCCGAAAAAATCCGGCAGACAAAATGCCGTGGTTGGAGGGAGAAATAAGAAAGTGTAAGGAGAAAAGGAATGAAAAAGACGGGAGTCAGACAAATGATATTTGGAATACTCGGGAGCCTGGCATGTGGAGTCAGTGTGATGGGATGTTATCCGCTTGTGCCGGCATATTTTACCGCACTCTATTTAGAACAGGTAAACGGAGTTGTGCTGCTTGCTTTTATGTACATAGGAATGACTCTGTTTATGCCGCTGACCGCAGCGGTAAAATACGGGGTGACACTGATCGTTATGATCGGTGCAGTGAAGCTGATCGAATGGGCAAATGAAGGGTGTCCGGCATTTTTGGCAGGTGTGATGGCGGGACTTACCACACTGATCTTATCGTTTTGCGGAAGTCTCCTGGAATGGAAAAACCAGCCGGACGGGGCAGCGGTATTTTTGGAGGCAGTCTTTATTTTTGGTGCGGTAATCCTTTTAAACCGCGGTATACATTTCCTGATGGAGTGGACGCCGGTGCAACGGAAAACAGAGGAACTGCCGGAGCGGGGAAATGGCGAGCGGCTCAAAAATTATGCGGAGTCTTTTCAGGGGCTGTCCCAGATATTTTTAAATATGAGTGCAGGAAAAGAAAAATATGCTGCGGATGAGCTTGGCAGGGTACAAAACGAACTGACCGGAAAAGTATGTGCCTCCTGTGATTCCTGCGCACTCTGCTGGGAGAGGGACTGCACACCGCTTTATGGAATTTTGTCTTCAATGATCACATCCATCTGGCAGGTGGGAGAGCCGGGGGCGGAAAATGAGGCGGAGTTAAAGAAGTACTGTGCGAAAAGCCGGGATATGGTGGAGGAGGCGGTGCGTGTGTTTGAGCGTGTCAGCTTAAATCATGCGTGGTACAACCGTCTTTTGGAAAACAGGCAGGTGATCGCGGAACAGCTCGATGCCATGGCTTATATCATGCAGGACTGTGCAAGAGAAGAACGTGTGCTCGATACACAGGAGAGAAGAGCGATCTCTGAGATACGTTACCGGGCAAAAGAAAGGGGAATTTCCATTGAGGAAATACATCTGATCGAGACTCTTGACGGCAGATTAAAACTGAGTGCGGCATTAAAGAGCAGAATGGGGGGCTGTATTTCCCTAAAATCATTTGTGACTGCGGCGGGACATGCATTAGGCAGGCAGATGCGGGCGGCAGCGACACAAAAACCTTTATCTCAAAGGAACCGGTCAACTATGTTTTTTATGAGGACACGGTGTACCGTAATGTACAGGGAATCGCGCGAGTCAAAAAGGACGGGGCAAAAATATCGGGGGATAATTTTTCTTTTCTGGAGTTAGAGCGTGGAGAATTTCTGCTTGGACTTTCAGATGGAATGGGATCAGGGAGCATGGCATGTAAAGAGAGTGAGATGGTCTTAGATCTGGTTGAACGTTTTTTGGAGGCGGGATTTTCTGTTGAGACGGCGATCCGCATGATGAATTCCGCGATGGTCATGAAAGGGGCGGATGATTTGTATTCAACGGTCGATCTCTGCAAGATCAATCTGTATACGGGAATGGCGAAGTTATATAAGATCGGGGCAGCAGCTACCTTTATTAAGAGGGGGGCGGAGGTGGAATGTATCACTTCCCAGAGTCTGCCGGTTGGAGCGCAGGTACAGATGGATATCTCTGTGCAGGAAACAAAACTAACGGGCGGTGATTTTGTTGTCATGGTAACGGATGGTGTGTTAGAATATCTGCATGTGAAAAAACCGGAGGATACCATGCAGGAGATCATAGAGAGCATACAGACAAATAATCCGGGGATACTGGCAAAGAAAATCATGGAGCGCGTCATGCTTTTTACGGGAGGAAAGGCGAAGGATGATATGACCGTGTTAGCGGCATGTATCTGGGAAAAATAAATGACAGAAGATGTATTAAACTGGATCAAAAAAGAAAAACTGATGACAGAAGGGGACACCGTGATCGTGGGACTCTCCGGCGGAGCGGATTCGGTGGCACTTTTACTCGTGCTTTTGGAACTGCGCCAGAGGATCGGCTATACACTTCTGGCAATTCATGTGGAACATGGGATCCGCGGTGAGGAGAGCAGAAAGGATGCAGCGTTTGTGGAGGAACTCTGCAGGCAGAAAAATATCCCATGCAGGATATGTCCGGTCAATGTGCCGGACTATGCAGCCACAGAGGGAATCGGTGTTGAGGAAGCTGCGAGGATACTGCGTTATGAATGTTATCAAAAGGCAGCAGAAGAGCTGAAACAGAGTGGAGCTGGCCGTGTCAGCATTGCCCTTGCGCATCATGCGAACGACAATGCTGAGACCGTCTTATTTCAGATGGCGAGGGGAAGCGGTGTGCATGGAATGTGCGGTATGCACCCGAAACGGGTGCTGGGAGATGACATTTTGATTGTGCGTCCGCTTCTTTGTGTGTCGAGGGGACAGATCGAGGAGTATCTGAAAAAGTGCGGGCAGGAGTACCGGACGGATGGCACCAATCTGGATATCAATTACAGCAGAAACCGCATCCGTCATCATATTCTGCCTGAACTTTCGGTAATTAACGAGCAGGCAGTTTCTCATATCAATCAGAGTGCACTGCTTTTGCAGCAGGCGGTCAGTTATATGGAACAGGAAACAAAAAAAGCCGTGCAGACATGCTGCATTGGCGGGGGCGGTGCATATGTTATTTTAGAAAATGAGTGGAAGCAGTATCCGGAGATCATAAGACAGGAAATCGTTCATGAGGTGCTTGGAAAGACTGCCGGCAGCCGGAAAGATCTTGGCATGGTGCATGTGCAGGATGTCTGTGCACTGATGGAGAAACAGACCGGACGGGAGATCACGCTTCCGTATCAGATGACGGCGAGCCGGATCTATGAGGGGGTAAGATTGTGCCGGAATCAAAGGGACAAGGGCACAGGTGTTCCCCAGTCATTTTATGAGGTTACGGCAGATGATTTTGCAAAACTTGAGGCAGGAGAAACGGTAAGTATCACACTGCCGGATGCCAATGTAAGCCTCAGACTGCTTTTATTTTCGGGAAAAGTTGACGAAATTCCAAAAAATCAGTATACGAAATGGCTGAATTATGATAGGATAGAATGTGGCTTGCAGTTTCGGAGAAGGGCATCGGGAGATTATCTGACGGTGGATGATGCGGGACACAAAAAGAAACTGAAAAGCTATTTTATTGACGAAAAGATACCGCAGATAAAAAGAGAGCACATATGGCTTTTAGCGCAGCAGTCGCATGTGTTATGGGTCATTGGCGGGCGGATCAGCGCCGTCTGCAAAATAAAAGAAGATACAAAAAAGATTCTGGAAGTAAGGATCGACGGAGGAAATTATCGTGAAGATTAAAAACATTAACGTTCATTTTACGGAAGCAGAGATTGACAAAAAGATCAGAGAATTAGGTGCAAGGATCAGTGAGGATTATGCAGGGGAATCCGTATGCCTGATCTGTATTTTAAAGGGAGCATCTTTCTTTACCTGCGAGCTGGCAAAGAGGATCACCGTTCCGGTAGAAGTGGAATTTATGTCTGTTTCAAGTTATGGCTCCGGTACGGAATCCAGCGGAATTGTAAAGATCGTGCAGGATTTATCAACAAGCATTGAAGGAAAGAATGTCATTGTTGTCGAGGACATTATCGATACAGGAAGAACTTTAAGCTACCTTCTGGAGAATTTGAAAACAAGAAGTCCAAAGAGTGTCCGTCTGTGTACACTTCTTGACAAACCGGAACGCAGAGTTGTGGATGTGAAGGTTGACTATGTCGGATTTGAGATACCGGACGAATTTGTAGTAGGTTATGGTCTTGATTATAATCAGCAGTACCGTAATCTGCCTTACATTGGATTTGTGGAGATAGAGGAATAAAGGAGAAAAGGGATTGAATAATAAGAGAAGTGGTTTTAGAGGATTTGGAGTATATCTGATATTAGTTCTCGCTGTCATTGCAATCTGGTACTGGCTCGATGGCAATAACGTGACCAACACGTATACAAGACAGCAGTTTGAGACGGCATTGGCAGAGGGCAAGGTAACACAGGTTAATGTTGTGCCGAATCGTGAAGTGCCGACAGGAAGTGTCAACATTACATTCAGTGATTCGAGTACGCAGGTGATGCTTGTCTCAGATGTGGCAGAGATCGAGCAGTATATGCGGGATGCGGGATTTAAGACTTATACCGTGCAGAATCCGCCGGAGGAAAGCTGGCTTTTGACATTGCTTCCATATCTGATCATTTTTGCTGCAATGTTCATTTTCTTTATGATCATGACCAATCAGCTGCAGCAAACATCAGGCGGCGGAAGCAAGATGATGAACTTTGGCAAGAGCCGTGCGAGAAGAATGAGTGACGATCCGGCAAAACGTGTGAAGTTTTCTGATGTCGCAGGATTACAGGAAGAAAAAGAAGAGTTAGAGGAGATCGTTGATTTCTTACGCGCTCCAAAGAAATATACGCAGCTCGGTGCAAGAATCCCGAAAGGCGTGCTTTTGGTGGGACCTCCTGGTACCGGTAAGACATTGCTTGCAAAGGCGATTGCAGGGGAAGCAGGAGTACCGTTTTTCTCTATTTCCGGTTCTGACTTTGTCGAGATGTTCGTCGGTGTCGGTGCATCGAGAGTCCGCGACCTTTTCGAGGAAGCAAAGAAAAATGCGCCGTGTATCATTTTCATCGATGAGATCGATGCAGTGGCCAGACGAAGAGGAACCGGTATGGGCGGCGGTCACGATGAGCGTGAGCAGACCTTAAACCAGATGCTTGTTGAGATGGACGGATTTGGTGTCAATGAGGGTATCATTGTCATGGCTGCAACCAACCGTGTGGATATCTTAGACCCGGCGATCATGCGTCCGGGACGTTTTGACCGTAAAGTGGTCGTCGGCCGTCCGGATGTACGCGGAAGGGAGGAAATCCTTGGCGTACATGCGAAGAACAAGCCGCTGGGCGATGATGTTGATTTAAAACAGATCGCACAGACCACAGCGGGATTTACCGGTGCGGATCTTGAGAATCTGTTGAATGAAGCGGCAATTATTGCTGCAAAAGAGAACCGTGCGTATATCAAGCAGGATGATATCAAAAAATCTTTTGTAAAAGTGGGCATCGGCGCAGAGAAGAAGAGCCGTGTGATCTCTGACAAAGAGAAACGGATCACGGCATTCCATGAATCCGGTCATGCGATTTTATTCCACTTATTACCGGATGTGGGACCTGTCTATTCGGTATCGATCATTCCGACCGGAAGCGGTGCAGCAGGATATACGATGCCTCTGCCGGAAAAGGATGAGATGTTCAACACGAAGGGCAAGATGTTACAGGATATCGTCGTATCACTTGGCGGACGTGTGGCGGAAGAACTGGTATTTGATGATATTACAACCGGGGCATCACAGGATATCAAACAGGCGACACAGATGCAAAAGCCATGGTTACCAAATACGGTATGTCGGATAACATCGGTCTGATCTGCTATGACAACGATGATGATGAGGTATTCATCGGACGCGACCTTGCACACACCAGAGGATACAGTGAGGGCGTGGCAAGTGCAATCGATCAGGAAATCAAGCGCATCATCGATGAGTGTTACGCAAAAGCAAAGCAGATGATCATGGATCACCGTGATGTATTAGATGCCTGTGCAAACCTTCTTTTGGAGAAAGAAAAAATCAGCCAGAAGGAGTTTGAGGCGTTATTTGATAAGTAATTGTGCATATTTTTCTGTTCTCACAAAAATATAATACCAAGGTACTGTACAATATGCATAAAAACAATGATGAAAAATTGTGAACTTTGTGCACACTTATTTGCGGGGGCATGCTATTATAATAACCGTAAAAACCCCCCAATACATTATATATAGTTTTTGCTATACCCCATAGTAAAAATACCTTCTCCTAAAAATGGAACCTGACCCCAGGTTTCATTTTTTTTGTCATTTTTTAATCTGTAATCAGAGCACATCTTTTGAAATACACAACCCCATAAATAATTGAAAAAATTTTCCAATTATATCTTGACACATCAGCGAACTAAAGCTATAATCCTAGTAATCTTATAGGAAATATATGAAAAAGAAAAAATAAAGGAACAGATGATAAGATATTAAGACAGTTTTACAGGACAGCAGACACAGATTTTACCTGTGCGTGACGCAGGTTTTACGAAGTGGAGGGACAATGAGAAAGAGGATGGCAGCAATCCTTGCAGCAGCAATGCTTGCAATGGGAACATTCGCCGGATGCGGCAGTGTGGCAGATGCGGATACAGTAGAGATCGTCAATGTTTCCTACGATCCGACCAGAGAATTATATCAGGCCTACAATACCTTGTTCGAAAAACACTGGGAAGAGCAGACCGGGCAGAAGGTAAGGATCATCCAGTCCCATGGAGGTTCCGGAAAACAGGCATTGGAGGTTGCGAACGGCCTTGACGCCGATGTGGTAACACTTGCATTAGAGGGTGATATCAAGACGATCTCCGATTCCGGGCTGATCGATCCGGGATTTACATCAGAGTTTCCGGACGACAGTGCTCCCTATACCTCAACGATCGTATTCCTTGTGAGAAAGGGAAATCCAAAACAGATCAAAGACTGGGATGACCTTTTAAGATCGGATGTCAGTGTTATCACTCCGAACCCAAAGACTTCCGGTGGAGCAAGGTGGAATTATCTCGCGGCATGGTACTATTTTGAAGGACAGGGCGAGAGTGAGGAAGACATCACAGAGCATATGAAAACACTATATCAGAATGTGCTGGTCTTAGATTCCGGGGCACGCGGTTCAACGACCACATTCATTGAGAATGGCCAGGGTGACGTCCTGATTGCATGGGAGAATGAAGCATTTTTATCCATGCAGGAGGAACCGGGAGAATACGAGATCGTTGTTCCATCGGCATCGGTGCTCTGTCAGCCGACGGTAGCTGTTGTAGATGAAGTGGTTGACAGAAGAGGCAGCCGGGCTGTTGCGGAGGAATATTTGAATTACCTGTATTCCGATGAAGCACAGAAGCTTGTAGGAGAAAATTATTACCGTCCGGCAGATCAGGACATTGCAAAACAGTTTTACACGGAGGAGGGAACACATGAGATCACAGAACTTCCTTCCGATGGAAAATGGATGGTGACGGATGTTGCTATGGCAGATATCAGTCACTTTGGCGGATGGGATGCTGTGATAGAGAAACATTTTTCGGATGGCGGTATCTTTGACACGATCTATGAACGTAACAGGTAGTGAAGAGGGAGGATTGCATGCGTAAAAGTAAAAATAAAAGAGTCATACCGGGTTTTGGCCTGTCTTTTGGAATTACCATAACAATGCTTGGACTGATCGTGATTATTCCGTTATGTTCGCTGGTCGTATTTTCAGCAAAACTTTCATTTCCTGAATTTCTTGATACAATCACAAGACCGCGTGTGTTATCGAGCTATGCAGTCAGTTTTTTTACTGCATTCGTGGCGGCGGCGATCGATGCGGTCATGGGTATGATCATCGCTTGGGTGCTTGTAAGATATGATTTTCCCGGAAAGCGATCATGGATGGCATCATCGAACTTCCTTTTGCACTGCCGACCGCAGTTGCCGGTATCGCACTGACACACCTGACCACGACGGAGGGCTGGGTAGGAGCATTTTTTCAGAAGTTCGGAATTAAGATCGCGTATACAAGACTCGGAATCATCGTGGCGCTGGTGTTTATCGGAATTCCGTTTGTTGTGCGGGCGGTGCAGCCGGTTTTGGAAAAAATAGATATCCAGTATGAGGAGGCGGCAAATATCCTCGGCGCAAACAGCAGGCAGACGATGTTCCGTGTGATCCTGCCGGAGATTTTACCATCCCTGATCGCCGGATTTACGATGTCCTTTGCGAGAGGACTTGGCGAATATGGAAGCGTGGTATTTATTGCAGGAAATACCCTTATGAGACAGAGATCGCACCGCTGATGATCATGTCAAAGCTTCAGGAATTTGATTATGCGAGTGCAACTTCGATCGCTCTTGTCATGTTAGCGGCAGCGTTTGTGATCCTTTTTATCAATGCATGGCTGCAAAGCCGGGCGTCAAAGATCGTCAGCGGAATTGCATAGCAACTAGGTTGCATAGCAGCTAAATTGCAGGATAGATGTATGGAGACAGGCAGAATATCTATCAGGTTTTGCAGGAATCAGATCACAGGAAGGAGAAAGCTATGGAGATCAGAAAAAATTCAGGGCCACTTAAATGGATCTTAATCGGTATCAGCACATTATTTCTCATAGTGATGTTGATCCTGCCGCTCACCTACGTCCTTGTCACAGCGTTTGGGGAGGGCATTAAAGTATTCGTGGCGGCAGTCACCGATTATTATGCATTAAAGGCAATCGGTCTTACATTGGAAGTAACGCTGATCGCGGTGGTGGTCAACACCATATTTGGAATTGCGGCATCCTGGTGTATCACGAGATTTCAGTTTCATGGAAAAAGATCTTGTCAACGCTGATTGATCTTCCACTTACAATCTCACCGGTTATTGCCGGACTGATCTATATCCTGACCTTTGGACGGCAGAGTATCCTTTATGAGTATCTGCGGTCGGCGGGGATCAAGCTGATCTTTGCGGTACCGGGAATCGTGGTTGCAACAGTGTTTGTGACATTTCCGTTTATATCGAGGGAGATCATCCCGGTGCTCTCCACACTTGGCACCGACGAGGAGGAAGCGGCTGCACTGATGGGAGCAAACGGATTTATCGATTTCCGGAATTACCTTCCCACATATCAAATGGGCATTGCTTTACGGAATCGTGCTCTGTACGGCAAGAGCGATGGGAGAGTTTGGTGCGGTATCTGTTTTGTCCGGTCACCTTCAGGGAAAAACAAATACGATGCCGCTTTACATTGAACTTTTGTATCAGGGATATGATTTTACCGGAGCGTTTGCGGTATCGGCGATCTTAGTGTGTATGGCAGTCGTGATCTTAGTGCTCCGGAGTGTGTTGGAGCACAAGGGCAAAGAAGCGTAGACAGGGCTGCCAGAGAAGAAAAGTAACAGCAGCGCAGTTAAGGCAGCATAGCAGCTGGCGCAGCATAGCAGCTGGTGCAGCATAGCAGCTGGTGCAGCATAGCAGTAAATGCAGCATGGCAGTAAATGTACTACTGGAAATGGAGCGGATTATGGCGGAACAAAATTATGTAGAACTTAGGTATGTGAATAAAAAGTATAAAGATTTTCAGGCATCCGACGACATCAATTTTGGAATTGGAAAAGGAAAGCTGGTCGGGCTGCTCGGACCGAGTGGCAGCGGAAAGACGACGATCCTTCGAATGCTTGCCGGATTAGAACATGCGGATTCGGGGGAGATCATCATTGATGGAAGAGTCGTCAATGATGTATCGGCGAGTGAGCGCGGGATCGGATTTGTGTTTCAGAACTATGCGCTGTTCCGCTACATGACCGTATATGATAACATAGCATTTGGACTGGATGTAAAAAAATGGAAAAAGGCAGATATCAGACGGCGTGTGGATGAACTGGTGGAATTAGTCGGGTTAAAGGGATTTGAGAAGCGCTATCCGAACCAGTTATCCGGCGGACAGAGACAGAGGGTTGCATTTGCGAGAGCCTTAGCGCCGAACCCGGAACTTCTTCTTTTAGATGAACCGTTTGCAGCCATTGACGCAAAAGTACGTCAGGAACTTCGAAGCTGGCTTCGGGAGATGATTACGAGAGTCGGCATCACCAGCATTTTTGTCACGCACGATCAGGATGAGGCAATCGAGGTTGCAGATGAGATCATCATAACCAACCACGGACATATCGAACAGGCGGGAACGCCGATCGAGATCTACAGCCAGCCGAAGACACCGTTTGTCACAGAGTTCATGGGAAGTCCGACCAGAATCAGCAACATCACCAGCTTCCATGGGTATGAGGAATTAGGTGAGGGGCTTCATGCGGTGGTGAGACCGGAACATGTGAGTGTCACAAAAAAGACAGAGCAGAGCCGCTTTTCTTCTTCCGTGGAGGAAGGTGTTGTGGAGCGCGTGATGTTCCGCGGCAGAGAGGTCGAACTTCATGTAAGAGTACATGATGTGCTGCTTGTGGCAAACCGCAGGTTAGAGGAGGCACCGATCACAGAGGGCGAGCGCGTCAATGTGTTCATTTATCAGGTGTTTGCATTCCCGGCAGGTGAAAACGGCACACAAAATGTAAACATTGTAGAAAATGCCAATATTGAAACAGAGAAGCTGTTTTATATTTAAGGGGATCAGTGTGAAAAATAAGATTTTTCACACGCAAGATTTGTGCTCCGGCACAAACTTGATATGCGCAAAAAACTGCGCAGAAATGGAGAATTATATGAAAACAGAAATCATTACATCGGATGTGCTGATCATCGGCGGTGGAACTTCCGGCTGTTATGCGGCACTGACTATCGCAGAGCAAAACCCGGAGCTTAAGGTTGTGATCGCGGAAAAAGCGAATATCATAAGGAGCGGCTGTCTTGCAGCCGGCGTCAATGCCCTGAACGCATATATCACGGAGGGAAGAAAGCCGGAAGATTATGTCGACTATGCCACGAAGGATGCCAATGGCATTGTGAGAAAAGACCTGCTGCTCTCCATGTCGCAGGGACTCAACCGTGTGACAGCGAAGTTAGAGGAGTTAGGGCTTGTTATTTTAAAAGATGAAAACGGAAAATATGTGACAAGAGGTAACCGGAATATCAAGATCAACGGCGAGAACATCAAGCCGATCTTAGCGGAAGCCGTGAAAGCACAGAAAAACGTGAAAGTCATCAATCATGTGAACATCACGGATTACATTACAGAGCAGGATAAAGTGACCGGGGCATACGGATTTGACGTCAATGAGAAGATAGCATACATTTTTTCTGCAAAAGCAGTTTTATGTGCGACCGGCGGAGCGGCAGGACTTTACCGCCCGAACAATCCGGGATTTTCAAGACACAAGATGTGGTATCCGCCGTTTAACACCGGAGCGGGATACGCGATGGGAATTTTAGCCGGAGCAGAAATGACGACTTTTGAGATGCGTTTTATTGCACTCCGCTGTAAAGATACGATCGCACCGACCGGAACGATCGCACAGGGCGTCGGGGCAAAACAGATCAACTCCCTCGGAGAGGTCTATGAGACGAAATATGGCATTACGACTGAGGAGCGTGTCTACGGTACCGTGGCGGAGAATCAGGAGGGAAGAGGCCCGTGTTACCTGCATACGGAAGGCATTAAGGAAGAGCAGGGCAAAGATCTGTTAAAGGCATATTTAAATATGGCACCGAGCCAGACTTTAAAATGGATCGAGAGCGGAAAAGAGCCGAATGAGCAGGATGTCGAGATCGAGGGCACCGAGCCTTACATCGTGGGTGGTCATACCGCAAGCGGCTACTGGATCGACGATGCGAGAAGAACCACATTAAAAGGACTTTATGCAGCCGGGGATGTCGCCGGAGGATGCCCGCAGAAATATGTGACCGGAGCACTCGTGGAGGGCGAGATCGCGGCGGAGACGATTCTAAAGGATCTGAAGCAGAAAGAGGAAGGTCAGCAGTCAGAAGGACAGGCTTCAAAGGAACAGTTAGAAAAGCTGGCACAGGCAGTCGATCAGGAATATGAGTCCTGTTTTGCAGAAAAAAAATCATTCTTTGGCACGGAACAGATCGAGGAAGCCATGCAGAAAGTCATGGATGCCTACGCAGGCGGGATCGGAACGAATTACCGCTACAATGAGAAACAGCTCAATATCGCTGAAGAAAAAATTGGCCAGCTTTTCGCACTGACCAAAGATCTGACCGCAAAAGATACGGATGACCTGTTACATATTTATGAAGTAAAGGAACGCTTAGTCGTATGTAAAAGCGTCATCGCACATCTAAAAGCGCGGAAAGAGACACGCTGGCGCGGTTTCGGACAGAACATGGACTATCCGGGAACAAAAGATGACTGGGATAAAAAAGCAGTCAATTCCGTCTATGAAAACGGTAAAATCAAAATCCTGTTCCGTGATCTGACACAGACACCGGATTTTGGTCAGAAAGGAGGTACCCTGTGAGCATAGCGATCAATAAAAGTAAATGCGTAAAATGCAGACGCTGCATCGAAGTCTGTCCGGGAAATCTGATCAAGGCAGACGCAGACGGCAAGGCATACATCAAAGAGCCGAGAGACTGCTGGGGCTGCACCTCCTGCGTCAAAGAATGCAGGGCCGAAGCCATAGACTTCTTCTTAGGGGCCGACATCGGCGGCAGAGGCAGCACCCTGACCACCAGAGAGGACGGTGACTACCGCCTCTGGACTGTCACCGCACCCGACGGCAACAAGACCGTCGTACGGATCAATAAAAAGGACGCCAACAAATATTAAAACACAGCAAAATAGAGGAGGATATTTTATGAGTGGATTATCACATTTGGACGAACTGGAGGCAGAGGCGATCTACATCATCCGCGAAGTAGCTGCCGAATGCGAAAAACCGGTAATGCTTTACTCCATAGGAAAGGACAGCTCGGTAATGCTGCACCTCGCCATGAAAGCATTTTACCCGGAGAAGCCGCCTTTCCCATTTTTACATATCGATACGACCTGGAAATTCCGTGAGATGATCGAGTTCCGTGACCGCATCGCAAAAGAGAACGGCATTGAGATGTTAGTTTACACCAATCAGGAAGGTGTGGACGCCGGCATCAACCCGTTTGACCACGGTTCCGCTTACACCGACATCATGAAAACACAGGCATTAAAACAGGCGCTTAAAAAATATGAGTTTACTGCAGCATTTGGCGCGGCCGCCGTGACGAGGAAAAATCCCGTGCGAAAGAGAGAATCTTCTCCTTCCGTAACGAGGCGCAGGCATGGGACCCGAAAAACCAGAGACCGGAGATGTGGAAACTGTATAACACCAAGATCAATAAAGGCGAGAGCTCCGTGTCTTCCCGATCTCAAACTGGACAGAAAAAGATATCTGGCAGTACATCAAACGTGAGAACATTGAGATCGTACCGCTTTATTTTGCAAAAGAGCGTCCGGTCGTATACAGAGACGGCAACATCATTATGGTGGATGATGACCGCTTCAAATTCCGTGAGGGTGAGAAGCCGGAGATGAAAAAGTCCGTTTCCGTACATTGGGATGTTATCCGCTGACCGGTGGTGTGGAATCCGATGCGGAGACTTTGGATGAGATTATTGACGAGACACTTGCAGCCGTATCTTCAGAACGTACCAGCCGCGTGATCGACAACGAGGCGGCAGGCAGCATGGAACGTAGAAAAAGGGAGGGGTATTTCTAGATGAAAGGTTTACTTAAATTTATCACCTGCGGTAGTGTGGATGACGGAAAATCCACACTGATCGGACATATTTTATACGATGCAAAACTGCTTTATGCAGATCAGGAAAAAGCACTCGAATTAGACAGTAAGTCGGAAGCAGAGAGGGGGCCATCGATTATTCCCTGCTGCTTGACGGTCTGATGGCAGAGCGTGAACAGGGTATCACGATCGACGTTGCATACCGTTATTTTACAACAGACCGCAGAAGCTTTATCGTGGCAGATACACCTGGTCATGAAGAGTACACCAGAAACATGGCAGTGGGAGCTTCCTTTGCGGACCTTGCGATCATTCTTCTGGATGCGACACAGGGTGTGCTGGTGCAGACAAGACGTCATGCAAGGATCTGTGCGCTGATGGGAATCCGCTACTTTGTATTTGCGGTAAACAAGATGGATCTGATCGGCTATGACCAGGAAAAATTTAATGCGATCCAGGCAGAGATTTTACAGCTTGCCGGCGAACTTGGACTGGAGAGCGTCAAGATCATGCCGGTATCTGCGACAGAGGGCGATAACGTCACAAAGAAATCCGATAACATTCCATGGTACACCGGCGAACCGATTTTAACTTACCTTGAGGAAGTCGATGTGACTGAAAAGGCAAAAGAGCAGGGATTTTATATGCCGGTACAGCGCGTGTGCCGTCCGAACCATACTTTCCGTGGTTTTCAGGGACAGATCGAGGCCGGAGAGGTGCATGTGGGTGATACCTTAACGGTACTGCCGGGCAATGAGACCGCCAGTGTAAAGAGCATTTTAGTAGCCGGAAAAGAGGCGGATACCGCACAGACCGGACAGCCGGTTACGATCCAGTTAGACAAAGAGATCGACGTCTCAAGAGGATGTGTGTTGGAAAATGGCAGCGGCATCACGGCGGCGCAGAAATTTACGACAACGCTTCTCTGGATGGATGACAATAACCTGTCAGCCGGAGGCGATTACTTTATCAAACTCGGAACCAAACTGATCACAGGAACTGTGACAGAGATCTCCTATAAGATCGATGTCAATACCGGGGAGCATCATCCGACCGATATATTGGGAAAAAATGAGATCGCAGTCTGCAGCATTGTGTTAGACGAAAAGATACCGCTTGATGTATTCAAAAAACATAAGACCATGGGTGAACTGATTTTAATCGACCGTGTGACCAACATGACTTCCGCCTGCGGTGTCGTGGAGCAGTTTGCAAGCGGCAATGAGACAGAGGAACCGGTATTTGTTTACGGAGACTTAAAAGCGCGCGGAGATATTTTCGAGGAGTTTTACTATAACATGGAGAAATCTTCGATTGCGAAACATAAACCGGAGCAGAAGACCTACACCGTGGGAGATGAGATCCCGACGAAGAGCGAGACTTATGAATATCCGGAGTACTTTGATATTTTGATCTTAAGAGATCAGGCTGCCGTACAGGTGCGTGACAATAAGATCGAGGCGATCCTTCCATTAGCAGATTACCGCTACTCAGGAGTTCCGGTTGTCAACGGAAGAGGATTTGCCGTGAATGTGAAATCGCAGAAAGATCTGCAGGCATTCTTAGACGGATATGGACAGGGAGAGACGGATACAGAATTCTGGAACCACTGGCTGACCTTCGGAACTTACCGCAAAGTGATCTTCCATGAAAACTATTGGGAAATCTGATGTGCAATCGTTTGTGCATAATTTAGTACCAGTTTTTAAACTGGTACTAAGGTACTGTTTATTTTGTATAGTTTGGGCGGTAAAAAAACTTCAATTTGTGCACACTTATCCTGCCGCTCATGCTATTATAATTACTGTAAAAACCCCCCAATACATTATATATATTTTTTGCTATACCCCATAGTAAAATACCTTCTCCTAAAAAGATAGCTAGCCGATAGCTATCTTTTTTCTGAAAAAATAACCATGCGGTTAAAATCGCATGGTTATTTTTGTTTGTTCGCAAAAGTGCGGTATACATCATAATAGATATTTTCGCGGTTTGGTCCGATTAAAGAGGCAAGCTCTTTCTGAAGATCCGGATGATCCAGGATCAGGTCAATGATATTCGGATTATACTGTGTGCCACGACCATCCGCCAGTTCCGAAAGCACGGTATCAAAATCTTTTGCATTGTGATAGTTGCGGCTTAAGTAATCCGTAGCGGCATCCAGGCAGTCACAGATGTGCACGAGATCAATGACCGGGCGGCACGGTGAATGGAGGATGTCAAAGTCATCCGGATAACCGCCTGTGCGTCATAAGTGCGGTGATGTCCATGTGCGATATCTGCATAACACGCAAAATCAGGAACAGAGGCGAGATCCTTTGCTCCCGTTTCCGGATGCATGCGGATCAGGTCAACTCGTAATCCGTCAGCCTGCGGTGCTGCGTGTTGATGATCGGGACGATTCCGTTTTTACCGATATCGTGAAGCATCGAACCCTGCACGGCGAAATCAATGATATGCGTGCGGTTTTTCTGAATTTCAGAAACCGTCGAACCAAGAGCCGGGCAGATCAGAAGCTCTGGCTTATCATCGAAAATATATTTTAAAAGCGCCTCCGCCAGATAGGAAACCATAACGGAGTGTGTCAGTGTTGCCAGATGACTAGAAACGATCAGATCAAGGATAAGTTTGTCTTTTCAACCGGGTGGTGGAACGTATCAAGCACGATTGGATGAAAACATGCCATACGCATACCATCATACTGCGAGTATGTGTGCAGACGGTAATGTCTTGTCGACAGAAAATGAATGACCATACTGCGGTAAGTGAGGTTTCTGCGATCTTTTTCTGCCTCGGAAAGGGTGGTATGGGACAGAAAGTGCATCAGAAGAATTGGAAGATCCACATAAAAGGACAGATAATCCAGTTCTGTTTCATCCGGAATCATTTCTTTTTTTCGGGTATAATAATCATCTACGACCGAATAAGCTTCGTCCCAGCTTAATGCCTCTTCTTCTGCCATGAGACGATAATATTGAAATACGAGGGCGGGCGGACAGTCGTAAATGGAACCTTGTGCTTAAGGACTTGGGTATAATGCTGCAGTGTCAGTTCAGATAAATGCAGCCGCAGTGAATCCGGAAATTCAATATCAAAAAGCAGCAGGTCATTTTCGCAGGAGAGAAAATTGTTGATCGTTTTATTTACAATTTTGGGAATGCGCGGATTGACGTATCGTAACGGCAGAACTTTTCCTGCTTGCGCAGTTCGATCAGTCTAAAAAGAACTGATATGCCTCCTCAATCGGCAGATTGTGAAGAAACGGCTCAACACGGATCAGGTTATCATAGGCGACAAAAATATAATCGCGGCTTTCCGGTACCTGAAATGTGTCGATCTTATCGCGCAGTGCTACAACTTTTTTGTAATAGTCACTTGAGCGCAGCCCCATCTTATGATCGCCTGTGCGGGAAAGCTGAAGTGCGGAATAGGCGGCGCAGGTGTAGAGAAAAATAAGACTCTCCACATCTTTATTTGCTTCATAATGAGAAATCAGCTCTTTTGCAAAACGAAGCTGCAGGGATGGTTCATTATACTGGCTGTAATAAAGTTTACGGCAATAGCTTAAGACCAGATCATACTGGCTGTTGCTTAAAGTAGATTTATCTTCTTTTAAGTGCGTGAAAAATGAATGGAATAAAAGATCATCCTCGATACAAAGCTGATATCTTGAACGCCCACAGTTTTTCAGGCATCTGATCCATTCTTCTTTTGCAGCCGGAGCATGAATCTGTTCATCCCAGGAAATGCTGGTGATAAAATTATTAAAATAGACATCGAAAAAAAGCTTGATATCACTGTCAGTCAACCTGAGATCCTCCTTTAAATTAAAAATTCCATACGAAAATTATATAACGCGAAATTATCTGTGTAAATAGATTTTAGGTCCTGGTATTATGTATATCTAACAGGATATAAGGTTTGCAGTGTCTTTCAGATTTTTATGGTCAGTAGACTTTTTTGTGTGTTATTATTTGTATAAATGCAGTTTTAGACGTTGCGAAAGTACCATTCTGTGTTATAATAAATGAAGTGTTTTCGTAAATTTTCGCAAAGAAAGGAAAATAGGGATTACATGAACCAGGAAGAATCAGTTTATGAGTTAAACCGTATACAGAGATATATTATGCAGATGCGTCCGCTGTTAAAAAAGAATGCACTTTTTTCGGATGGAACGGCAGATTACAGACAGCCGGTGGAACCGGATGCAGGGGATGAAGTGACTGTCCGTTTCCGTACAGCGCGCGATAATGTCGATATCGTATGGCTGTGTACCGGAGATAAAAAATATAAAATGAAAAAGACAGAGACCGGGGGAGCCTTTGATTATTATGAGGTAAAATTCACACTCGGAGAGGAGCCGTTTTACTATTATTTTAAAGTGGCAAGCGGTCTGTTAAATGTATATTATGACCGCTATGGTGTCAGCAAGGAAAAACGTGACGAATACCGTTTCTGCATTATTCCGGGATTTTCAACACCGGAATGGTCAAAGGGTGCAGTTATGTACCAGATCTTAGTCGACCGTTTTTACAACGGCGATACGTCGAATGATGTGCTGACCGATGAGTACTATTATATCCGTTCTACCAGCAGAAAGATGGACAGCTGGGATCAGTGCCCGTCTGATTTTTCCGTGGCAGAGTTTTATGGCGGTGACTTAGAGGGTGTCAGACAGAAACTGGATTATCTGCAGAATCTGGGTGTGGAAGTAATTTATTTTAACCCGTTATTTGTGTCCCCATCCAATCATAAATACGATATCCAGGATTATGATTATATTGACCCGCATTATGGAAAAATCGTTGAGGACGGCGGCGGGCTGTTAAAAGACGGTGTGAGTGATAACAGAAAGGCTGAACGCTATATCAACCGTGTGACCAATAAGAAAAATCTTGAGGCGAGCAACCGTTTTTTTGCAGAGCTGGTAGAAGAGATCCATGCGCGTGGCATGAAAGTGATCTTAGACGGTGTGTTCAATCACTGTGGATCATTTAATAAATGGCTTGACCGCGAGGAAATCTATCAGGTAAGCGGCGATTATGAGGATGGAGCCTTTGTTTCCAAAGACAGTCCGTACCGCAATTTCTTTGGCTTCCAGGATCAGTTTGCATGGCCGTACAATACGACCTACGAGGCTGGTGGGGACATGATACGCTGCCAAAACTCAACTATGAAGGCTCTGAAAAACTGTATGATGATATTATGCGTGTTGCAGCAAAATGGGTATCTCCGCCATACAATGCGGACGGCTGGAGACTTGATGTTGCTGCAGATTTAGGACATTCCCCGGAGATGAACCATAAGTTCTGGAGAGATTTCCGTAAATCAGTGAAAATGGCAAACCCGGATGCAATTATTTTAGCAGAGCATTACGGTGACCCGAAGGAATGGCTCCAGAAAGGTGACCAGTGGGATACCGTTATGAACTATGATGCATTCATGGAGCCGCTGACCTGGTTTTTGACCGGTATGGAAAAACACAGCGATGAGGCAAAACCACAGTTAAAGGGAAGCGTGAAAGATTTTGAAGACTCCATGCGTCATTATATGGCAAGTTTCCAGACATCGCAGCTTTTGTGTGCCATGAATGAGCTTTCAAATCATGATCATTCCAGATTCATGACAAGAACTAACGAAAAAGTGGGACGTGCAGCAACACTTGGCACGGCAGCTGCTGAGGAAGGAATTAAACCGGCGGTGTTTCGTGAGGCAGTGGTTGTCCAGATGACATGGCCGGGTGCACCTACCATTTATTATGGTGATGAGGCAGGCTCTGCGGATTCACGGACCCGGATAACAGACGTACCTATCCATGGGGGAAAGAGGACATTGTCCTGATCGATTTTCATCGTGATATTATCCGCATTCATAAAGAACATGAAGCACTCCGCACCGGTTCCCTTATGTTTTTAAAAGGAGACGATAATCTCCGAGGAGATGATAATCTCCTTTGTTACGCGAGATTTAACCGCAGGGAGCAGTTTGTTGTCCTTGTGAATAATAAGGAACAGGAACGTGATGTGGAACTTGAAGTATGGCAGTGCGGAATACCGAAAAAAACAGTGTTAGAGCGTGTGATCATTTCAAATGAGACGGGCTATTCACTGATGCCAAAACAGTATGAAGTTGCGGATGGAGTACTCAAAATAAGCCTGCAGAAATATTCCGCAGTTATTTTGATGTATGACAGATCAGAAAATTAGTTTTCAGGTTTTAAGGTAAGGCTTTCGGACAAAAAATACTTGCATAATAGAAGCTGCTATGCTATAATCTTTTCTTGTCAGAGCGCATTTTGCGTATCTGATAAATGGGCAGATTCCCGAGTGGCCAAAGGGGACAGACTGTAAATCTGCTGCAATTTGCTTCGGTGGTTCGAATCCACCTCTGCCCATTCTCTTTTCAAGAGATTAATTATTATCGCGGGATGGAGCAGTCTGGAAGCTCGTCGGGCTCATAACCCGAAGGTCATAGGTTCAAATCCTATTCCCGCAACTCAAATTTTAATATCGTATTTGCCCAGTTAGCTCAGTTGGTAGAGCAGAGGACTGAAAATCCTCGTGTCTCTGGTTCGATTCCGGAACTGGGCATTCAAAAGAAAAATATGGGATATTAGCTCAGTTGGTAGAGCACTTGACTTTTAATCAAGTTGTCCGGGGTTCGAATCCCCGATGTCTCATTACTTAAAAGATTGGAAGTGTTGAAAAATCAGCACTTCCGATTTTTTTATGCTGTTTTAAGTGGGTTGACTGTGGGTTGGATAAAAATGCCCGCAAAATCAAATTTACTGAATTTCTAAATAATTTTATGACAAGATAAATCAAAAATATAAGGTGAATAAAAAAGGAGGAGCCAGTAAAACGGGGGATGTTTTACTGGCTTTGTTATGAAAAAAAAGAAACTGTTTTATGTGAAAAAGGTTTATTTCCTTTTGACATTATTTATAGTAAACGAAGTTCATGATGGAATTGTGGTAAATTTTTGAAAAAAGTGTGATGTCCTGGTAAAGATTCGGTTACAATAACTGCACATGAAACGCTATTGTCTGAGGTGGGATGCTTGCGGTCTGTGTGGTTGCATGTGTAATGCGGACGCGCTGGCTGGGGCGGAGGGATGAAAGTGTGATCGGGCGGCCGGATGGATCGGAGAAGGTGGAATTTGAGACGACGTAGCGGACCTGGCTGTTGATGTCGTTTGGATTGCCGGTGTACAAAAAGCCATTTGCGGCGTCGATACTTGCAATCCTGCCGATCGAGGTTGCAATTTCAATTTGAGGGCGCCGTCTCTGTACCATGATCAGAAATGCATTTGCCTGTGGAGGGATACTCCGTGTCATTGCAGAAGAGAAAACTGCATTGATCCATGTTTGCGGGCGGATTTCCGACAGGGATATGACCTGACCGGATGAATCGAGGATGACAGTGTTCCGGTTGATATTTAAACGGAGCATCTGGATGTTGTCGGATTGCTGTCCGGGCGAGGCTGCATAAGATACGATGATATATCCGGTGGAAGTGTTGGAAAAAGCATTGACCTCCTCCACGAAAGCATTTGTGATCTGTGAAATATTACCCCGCCGGGAAAGTGTTCCTCTGGTCTCTGTGTTCATTGAAAGTCTCCAGTACAATAAGCTATTTATTTTAGTATATGATGTGATGAATCAATGTGCGAGTATAAATTACGAGTGACAATAGTCGGTTGAGAATCAATAGAGAAGTTGTTGAGATAAATGATCAGAAAAATTTTTGAGTGATTTGGGGGGAGGGATATAGCGGAATGCAGCGCAATATGTAATTTATTAAAGAACCGTAAAAGATATTGCATAAGAGATGTAAACTTTTTTAGGTATTTTATCCTATATTTTGGAAGCAATTCAATGTAAAAATAAAATAATTATAAACAAATGAAATATTCAATTCCCAAAACATAAAAAAACTTACAAAAACCATTAATAGAATTTATATAAAATTACCAAAATGGGAATGGAAAATTTGGCTTTGACAAAAAATTGACAAGTGGAAAATTTTTAAATAAAATACAGCAAAGTGTAGGAAAGAAGGGAAGTGAGAATACGGAGGAATTATCGAAAGCGCTGATGGAAGAACTTAATTGTGAGACAGCATTCACGATTCCGGTATTTGGAGGTATTCCGGTTGCCGAATCAGTGGTAGTGACATGGATCATTATGGCAGTTCTTTTGGTAGCAGCATTTTTCTTAGGAAGAAACCTGCGTGTAGAGAACGTAGGAAAACGTCAGCTGGCAGTGGAGACAGTTGTTGGTGGACTGCATAACTTCTTTTACGATTTGCTTGGAGAGGAAGGAAAACGTTATATTCCTTATTTAATGACAGTAGGAATTTATATTGCAGTTGCTAATATGATCGGGCTGTTCGGATTGAAATCCCCGACAAAGGATGTCGGTGTTACCGGTGCGCTTGCTTTAATGAGTATTGTACTGATCGAATATTCGGGAGTACATGCAAAAGGAGTGAAAGGTTTTCTGAAGAGTTTCGCCGAACCGATACCACTTATGTTACCAATGAATATACTGGAGATTTTTATTCGTCCATTATCATTGTGTATGCGACTTTTTGGTAACATTTTAGGGGCATTCGTCATTATGGAGCTGATCAAGATCGTGGCACCGCTTTTAGTGCCGGTTCCGCTCAGTCTGTATTTTGACTTGTTTGACGGATTTATTCAGGCATATGTATTTGTATTTTTAACATCCTTATTTATTAAGGAAAGCATCGAGTAGAAGTTAAAGCAAAATTAAAAACGAAAAAGGAGAATTTTATCATGACATCATTAATCGCTATTGGAGCAGGAATCGCAGCATTAACAGGTATTGGAGCAGGTATCGGTATCGGTCTTGCAACATCTAAGGCAACAGACGCTATCGCAAGACAGCCGGAAGCAGACGGAAAGATCACAAAAGCATTATTACTTGGTTGTGCACTTGCCGAAGGTACTGCAATTTTCGGTATGGTTGTTGCAATTTTAATTATCTTATTCTTAGGTTAAGGAAAGGGTCTGGTAGAGAATGCAATTATTAAGAATAGATTGGAACGTCGTCTTTACCATCATTAACCTGATCGTTCTGTATCTGGGACTTCGTAAGTTTTTAATTGGTCCTGTCACGAATGTTATGGAGCAGCGTAAGCAGATGATCGAAGGTCAGATGCAGATGCCAACAAATTAAAGGCAGAAGCGGGAGACTTAAAGAAACAGTATGAGGGAATGCTTGCACAGGCGCATGAGGAATCTGCAGAACTGCTTGAGAAAACTCGTAAGAGTGCACAGGCAGAGTATGAGAACAGAATCAATGTGGCGGATGCGGAAGCAGAAAAGATCATCGAGAATGCCCATAAGACCGTGGAACTCGAACGTGACAAAACTGTGCAGGATCTTCAGTCACAGATTGCAGTTCTTGCAGTGGCAGCAGCAGGAAAAGTACTTGGTGAGGCAAGTACGAACGAGAATAACCGGTTACTGTATCAACAGTTTTTGACAAAAGCAGGTGGTGTGAATGACGCAGACAGCAAATAATTATGCAACGGTTCTCTTAGAGCTTGGTGTGACAAGAGAAGCGGTTGATGAGACAAAAGAGATTCTTTCTCTGACCCAGGATCTGCCGAAGAGTTTAAAAGCCCGGTTGTGTCAAAACAGGACAAACATAAGCTGATCGACCGGATTTTTCCGGAATCAATGAAAAATTTTCTGAAGGTGGTTTGCGATTACGGTGAGGCAGATCTCCTTGAGGAAATTTTTGCCGCATATGATGTAGTGGAAGCGGAGAAAAATGGTATCCTTCAGGCAAAACTGGAGTATGTCTTAGAGCCGACAGAGGATGAAGTGGCACAGATGAAGGCATATCTTGCAAAGAAATATCAGAAAGATAAAGTTGCGCTTGCATTGGAAAAGAAGCCGGAACTGATCGGTGGATTTGTACTGCGGGTAGGAGATATAGAAGAAGATTACAGCATGAAAGGGCGCTTAAATCGGTTAGAGAGAAGATTAGCGTGGAGGTGATAACGTGGGTTCTATCAGTCAGAAGAGATTATATCTATCCTGAAAACAGAAATAGAGAACTATGACATGGTAAGCAAAGACCAGGAAGTCGGAACTGTCATCTGGGTCGGTGATGGTATCGCAACGATTTATGGTATTGAGCATGCGATGTATGGTGAGATCGTTATCTTTGAGAACGGTGTCCGCGGAATGGTACAGGATATCAAACGCGATCAGGTAGGCTGTATTATTTTTGGTAAAGACACAGAGATCAAAGAGGGAACGAAAGTAACCAGAACTAAGAAAAAAGCAGGTATTCCGGTAGGTGATGCTTACCTTGGAAGAATTATCAATGCCCTTGGAGCCCCGATCGATGGAAAAGGTGAGATCAAAGCAGATGATTACCGTGCCATCGAGCAGGAAGCACCGGGTATCGTAGACAGACAGTCCGTAAAACAGCCAATGGAAACAGGTATCCTTGCGATCGACTCCATGTTCCCAATCGGACGTGGACAGCGTGAGCTGATCATTGGTGACCGTCAGACCGGTAAAACATCGATCGCAGTAGATACCATCTTAAACCAGAAAGGCAAAGATGTTGTCTGCATTTACGTTGCAATCGGTCAGAAGGCATCTACGGTTGCAAAATTAGTGAATACACTGACAAAGAACGGTGCCATGGATTATTCCATCGTGCTTTCCTCGACAGCGAGTGAATCTGCATCCTTACAGTACATCGCTCCGTATGCAGGAACAGCACTTGCAGAGTACTTCATGTACAAAGGAAAAGATGTCCTGATCGTATATGATGATCTCTCCAAACATGCAGTGGCATACCGTGCACTGTCATTACTTTTAGAGCGTTCACCGGGACGAGAGGCATATCCGGGAGACGTATTCTATTTACATTCAAGATTATTAGAGCGTTCCAGTAAGTTAAACGACGAGTTAGGCGGAGGTTCCATTACCGCACTGCCGATCATCGAGACACAGGCAGGCGATGTTTCCGCTTATATTCCTACGAACGTTATTTCCATTACAGATGGTCAGATTTTCTTAGAGAGTGATCTGTTCAACTCCGGTATGAGACCGGCGGTCAACGTAGGTCTTTCCGTATCCCGTGTAGGTGGTGCAGCGCAGACAAAGGCAATGAAAAAAGCATCCGGTACAATTCGTATCGACTTAGCACAGTACCGTGAGATGGAAGTATTTACACAGTTCAGCTCTGATCTTGATGATATGACAAAAGAGCAGTTACAGTATGGTAAAGGATTGATGGAACTCTTAAAACAGCCGCTCTGCCATCCGATGAGCCTTGCAGACCAGGTAATCACACTGGTTGCGGCAAACAAACGTCTGCTTTTAGATGTAGATATCAAACAGATGAAAGAGTTCCAGGGTAGATTACTTGATTTCTTTAAGATTGAGCATAAGGATGTCGTTGATGCCATCAACGAAAAGAAAGTGCTCGATGATGAGATTACAGAGAAGATCGTAGAGGCAGTCAAAGAATTTAAGAGCAGGTGATAGAGCATGGCAAATACCAAGGAAATTCAGAAACGAATGAAAAGTATTCAGGATACGATGAAGATTACGAGTGCCATGTACATGATTTCCTCTGCGAAGTTAAGAAGTGCAAAGCAGAAGCTCGAAAATACAGAGCCGTATTTCTATGCGTTACAGTCTGCGATCTCACGACTGCTCCGTCATATTCCGGATGCAAAAAGCCGGTATTTTGACCAGCGTGAAGAGATTCCGGATGACAGGAAACGCAGAGGCTACATTGTGATCACTGCAGATAAGGGACTGGCAGGTGCGTACAACCATAACGTCATTAAAATGGCGCATGAACTGTTTGAGCAGGGCGAAAACAACAAACTGTTCGTCGTCGGAGAGCTTGGAAGACAGTATTTTACCAAGGAAGGGTTAGAGGTAGATACCGAGTTTAAATATACGGTGCAAAATCCTTCCCTGCACAGAGCCAGAGTTATCACAGAACGTATTCTGGAGTTATACAATAACAACGAATTGGATGAGGTATACATCATTTATACGAAAATGGAGAATTCATTTTCCATGGAAGCGGAAATGATGAAACTGCTTCCACTGGTAAAAGAGGATTTCATGGGGAAAGCTCCTGTTGATATTTATCAGGAGGAGATCAAGGCAGATACGACCATGCAGGATATTTTAGAGCATGTGGTGCCGAACTATGTCAACGGATTTATTTACGGTGCACTCGTGGAGTCATTTGCCAGTGAGCACAATTCACGAATGATGGCGATGCAGGCGGCAACAGACAGTGCAAAAGAGATGTTGCAGACTTTGTCCATTGAATACAATCGTGTGCGTCAGGCTGCGATTACCCAGCAGATCACAGAGGTAATCGGCGGTGCGAAGGCACAGAAGAAAAAGAAGAAAAAATAGGAAGGGGATGTGAAAGCGGAATGAAAACAGGAAAAATCGTGCAGGTCATGGGACCTGTAGTAGACGTTGAATTTGAAGATAATGACCTTCCGTTTATCAAAGATGCGCTTGAAGTAGACAACGGCGGAAAACGCTGTGTATGGAAGTTGCACAGCATATCGGCAATAACACAGTACGTTGTATTATGTTAGCTGCCAGTGAGGGACTTCACAAGGACATGGAAGTTGTTGCTACGGGAAGCGGTATTACGGTTCCGGTCGGACAGGGCACATTGGGGCGTCTGTTCAATGTATTAGGAGATACCTTAGACGGCGGCAAGACTTTAGAGGGAGAGAAACACTGGTGTATCCATAGAGATCCGCCATCTTTCGAGGATCAGAGTCCGGTCGTTGAGGTACTTGAAACAGGAATCAAGGTCATCGACTTTTAGCACCGTATGCAAAAGGTGGTAAGATCGGTCTGTTCGGTGGTGCCGGCGTTGGTAAAACGGTATTGATCCAGGAGCTGATCCGTAACATTGCAACCGAGCACGGCGGATATTCCATTTTTACCGGTGTCGGAGAGCGTTCAAGAGAGGGTAATGACCTCTGGTCCGAGATGAAAGAATCCGGCGTACTCGAAAAGACAGCTTAGTGTTTGGTCAGATGAACGAGCCGCCAGGAGCACGTATGCGTGTTGCTGAGACAGGACTTACCATGGCAGAATATTTCCGTGATGAGGAGCATCAGAACGTGCTTTTATTCATTGATAATATTTTCCGTTTTACACAGGCTGGTTCTGAGGTATCCGCTCTGTTAGGACGTATGCCGTCAGCCGTTGGTTATCAGCCGACACTGGCAACGGAAATGGGTGAGTTACAGGAACGTATCGCATCTACAAAGAATGGTTCTGTTACTTCTGTACAGGCAGTTTATGTGCCGGCAGATGATTTAACTGACCCGGCTCCTGCAACGACATTCGCACATCTGGATGCAACGACCGTTCTTTCCAGAAAGATCGTAGAGCAGGGTATTTATCCGGCAGTTGATCCGTTGGAGTCAAACTCCCGTATCCTCGAGGAGGATGTTGTCGGAAAAGAGCATTATGAGACAGCAAGACGTGTTCAGGAGATCCTTCAGAAATACACAGAGTTACAGGATATCATTGCAATTCTTGGTATGGAAGAGCTTTCCGAGGAGGATAAACTTGTTGTTTACCGTGCAAGAAAGATCCAGAAGTTCTTATCCCAGCCGTTCCACGTTGCAGAGAACTTTACCGGTGTACCGGGCAAATATGTGCCGTTAAAAGACACCGTACGCGGATTTAAGGCGATCGTTGACGGTGAGATGGATGAATATCCGGAAGCTGCTTTCTTTAACGTAGGAACGATCGAGGATGTCATTGAGCGGGCAAAGACAATGGGTAATACCGGTTCCGCCAGCTAGGAGGGAGGAACATGAATACATTTAGCTTAAAAGTAATTGCCTGTGATAAGGTATTTTACGATGGAAGATGTGCACAGGTAGTCCTGCCGCTCCATGATGGTTTAAAGGCGATCCAGCGCACCATGAAAATATGGTGTTTGCCGTGGAGGTCGGAGAGATCCGTATCTTAGAGGAAAACGGAAACACGATCTACGGTGTTACGGGAACCGGGTTTGCGCAGATCATCAACAACCGTGCAACAGTCATTGTAGACACCTGTGAATCACCGGAGGAGATCGATGTAAGACGTGCGCAGGAAGCAAAAGAGCGTGCGGAAGAACAGCTTCGCCAGAAACAGAGCATTGAAGAGTATCATCGCTCCAAAGCCTCATTAGCGCGTGCTATGGCACGTCTTAAGGTGGGAAGCAAGGATCAGCCGATCGGTTATTAATGACGGGCATCTGAAGGCAGACAGCCGGTTGGTTACTGATGGCGGACTTTCGAGGGCAGACAGCCGTATACTTCTTTGAACATACGGTTGAATACCTTATAGTTGATAAAACCGTGGCGTTCCATGATCTGTGTAATGCTGTCGCCGGTCTGCATGAGGTCAGAATAAATATGGGAAAGCCGTACCATGTTGACGTATTCTAAGAAGGTGAATCCCATGTTTTTCTTAAAGAAACGGCAGAAGTATTCGGGATTGAGTGCAAAACGGTCTGAGATATCCGAGAGGGAGAGCGGTTCCATATAATGCCTTTCCACATAAGTTATGATATCTTTCAGCCTTGTGAGCGTTTTGGTATCCTGCGAGACGGTACTCTGTGACTGTGGCAGGACGTAAGAAGTATAAAGTATATAAAGAAAATGATGAAGGTGGCTGCCAAATAAAAACTGGTAGCCATTTTTTTCATTTTTATATAAGTAACCCATGGTCAGTAAGTGATCCCGCATTTCGCAGAATACGGGGTCATTTTTATATTTTTCCGCAGAAAAGTATTCCTGAAAACGGATGGAGGCAAAACCGGGAAGCATCTGGTTAAAGAAGTCAAACGGGATCTGCAGCAGGTAGGTTTCCGTTCTGCCGATCGTGCGGGTGTAGTGGATATCGCCGGAGTTTACCAGAAAGATATCTCCTGCGTGCAGCAGAAAGGATTCCTCGCGGCAGAGGACATGCATGGAGCCGGAGGAGATGTAGAGGATCTCGACATGTGCGTGCCAGTGGCTTGGGACGAGCTGGTTGTCGGACTGGTAGATGTCAAAATAGACGGGGAGTTTAGGTTTGGAGGTGATGATCTCGTGGGTGGTCATGGAGGTGGGGATTCCTTTCTTTTGAGGTAAAGTGTTTATGGCATGCGTGGGTTTTGGCGAGCCTTCCTGCGGTCTGTATGGCGCCGGAGTGTCCGGGTAAGGCTGAGCCGGTTACCGCTTTTTCGTGTTCCTAAGCGGGCACCTGAACAAAGTGGCGATTTCATGCTGCTCCCAGAACTCGCTTATTCGTTTATGGAAAGCCAAAAGTGCATTGAGCTCGGACAACTGTCCGCAGCATGACTTTGTTCATGTGCCCGCTAAGGAACACACAAAAAGCGGTAAGACGGCTCCACCTTACCCGGACACCCCGGCGCCGTACAGACCGCAGGGCATGTTGGAAAGCCTTCCGGAAAATATGTGCGGCAGTCCTTGTAAAATACGATAGGACTGATTCTGCCAACTTTGTTGTTAAGCTCATAATAAGTCAATATCGACCGAAATACAAGTCATTATCTGCCTTGAAATTAAGGTGTGGGGTAAGTATGATAAGAACATAGAAAATGATAAATAATCAGAGACGTAGAGAGTTGTAAGAAAGACAACTTATTTGGAAAGAAGTAAAAAAATTTATCAGTGGACGTAGTTGGAAGTAAAATCTTCTAATTTCATCAGGAACCTAACGTCGTTGGAAGCAAAACTCTCCAATAACCTGAACTCGTTGGAGGCAAAACTCCCCAACAACCTGCATCTGTTGCGAGGGGGACGCAGATTTAAAAGAAGGTGCTGGGGAGCCGTCGGTCCTTAGCGACCGTATTTTGGTCGCTTAGTACCGCTACGAGCGACACGCAGCGAGAGCGTGCCTTCGTTAAATCTGTGTATGCCTCACAACATTCACAGCCTAAAGAGGAGTTTTGCCTCCAACGCTCACAGCCTAAAGAGGAGTTTTGCCTCCAACGCTCACAGCCTTCGGAAGAGTTTTGCCTCCAACGCCCACCCACCAAATATTTCAAAAAGGAGCCCACAATTATGGAAAAATGGCAAAGATCACTTTATCAACCCAACCTCCCTCTCGGAGCTGACGGCACCAAAGTCACCGCCTCAAAAGCACACATCACCCTGTCAAAAGAAGCCGCCAAAGAAGGCATGGTTCTTCTAAAGAACAATGAAAGCCTTCTCCCATTTCAGGCAGGCACCAAACTCGCCCTGTTTGGAAAAGGCAGTTTTGACTATGTCAAGGGTGGTGGCGGAAGCGGAGATGTAACCGTTGCTTATACGACAAATTTGTATGAGGGATTCAAGAAGCTGCCGGAAAAAGTAGAAGTGTATGAGCACTCTCTGATTATTACCGTAAAGAGGTAGAAAAACAGTACGAGGCAGGAGCAGAACCAGGAATGACAGTAGAGCCTGCGTTTCCGGAAGAAACTGCAAAAAAAGCGAGAGCGTACACGGACACGGCAGTGATCTGCATCAGCCGTTTTTCCGGGGAAGGCTGGGACAGAAAGAGTTCTTATGATAAGGAGATGGATGAGTCGGTACAGACAGATCCGCTGCTGGAAAAGGCAGAGCGCATTTTTCCGGACGGAGACTTTTACCTGACGAAGGAAGAGCGCGCGATGGTGGAACAGGTGCAGCAGTTGTTCCCGAAGGTGGCAGTCGTTATGAATGTCGGCGGCATGGTCGATACGGACTGGTTTGCAGAAAATGAAAAAATTCAGGCGGTGCTGATGGCATGGCAGGGGGGTATGGAAGGCGGAAGCGCAGCAGCAGAGCTTCTGTGCGGCGTCGGCAGTCCATCCGGAAAACTTTCCGACACATTTGCAAAGAAACTGGAAGACTATCCGTCATCGGAGACATTCCATGAATCGGTAAAATATGTCGATTATAAAGAAGATATCTACGTCGGCTACCGCTATTTTGAGACAATACCGGGGGCTGATAAAGCCGTCAATTATCCGTTTGGCTACGGTCTTTCCTACACGACTTTCGAGCGTGCGTTAGTATCTGCGGAAGAAAAACAGGGTGTGATCCGCGTGCGTGTCAATGTGACCAACACCGGAAAATATCCGGGAAAAGAAGTCATGCAGTTATATGCGCAGGCACCGCAGGGCGTACTTGGAAAGGCAAAGAGAGTCCTTGCAGCATTTGAAAAAACACGACTGTTAGCACAGGGAGAAACGCAGCTTCTGACGTTAGAGGCACCGGTGGCACAGCTTGCATCCTATGATGATCTGGGAAAAATTCAGAAATCTGCCTATGTGCTGGAAAAAGGTAAGTATCAGTTTTATCTTGGCACGTCCGTGCGGGAAACAGGCAGGTATTTTGTTTTACAATGCCAGAGGATACCGTAACAGAGCAGCTTACCGCAAAACTGGTTCCGACTTCACTTGCGGAGCGCATGCTCTCCGATGGAAGTTTTGAAAAACTGCCGCAGTCCGAACCGAATGATCCGGATTACTCCGCAATCAAACGTGTTCCGAGGGAGGAAAGCGATGGATTTTCACCGGCTGTCCGCGCACTGCCGGGACATCAGATCTGGTCACAGCCGTATAAGAAAGACGCACATATTTTTATGGAAGTTGCAGAAGGAAAGATCACACTGGATGAATTTGTGACACAGATGACGGATGAGGAACTTGCGCATATTTTAGGCGGACAGCCGAATACCGGTGTGGCAAATACATTTGGATTTGGAAATATGCCGGAGTATGGAATCCCGAATATTATGACGGCGGACGGACCTGCCGGACTCCGCATTGAGAAAAAATGCGGCGTAGTTACGACGGCGTGGCCGTGTGCGACACTTTTAGCATGTACCTGGAACCCGGATGTGTTATATCAGGTTGGTGCAGCAGGTGCCGCTGAGGTGAAGGAAAATAACATTGCCGTCTGGCTGACGCCTGCGGTCAATATCCACAGAAGTCCGCTTTGCGGAAGAAACTTCGAGTATTATTCGGAAGACCCATATCTGACCGGAAAAATGGCTTCTGCAATGGTAAAGGGAATCCAGTCAAAACATATCGCTGCAACGGTCAAACATTTCGCCTGCAACAATAAGGAGACGAACCGTAAGGAAAGCGATTCCAGAGTGTCCGAGCGGGCAGCAAGGGAGATTTATCTAAAGGCATTTGAGATCATTGTAAAAGAGGCAGATCCGTGGTGCATCATGTCATCTTACAATATCGTAAACGGACACAGAACCTCTGAGAACCGTGAACTTTTAGAGGACATCTTAAGAGGCGAGTGGAACTATCAGGGCATGGTCACGACCGACTGGTGGACAAGCGGCGAGCATTATAAAGAAGTAAAAGCAGGAAATGACATCAAGATGGCATGTGGATTCCCGGAGAGCCTGCTCCGCGCGAAAGAGGCAGGAGTACTGACAAGAGAAGAGATGGAGATCTGCGCAAAGCGTATTTTAGGATTAATACTGAAAATTGACTGAAATCAGGCGAAAAACAATCATGGACAAAAACAATGACAGGCTGAAAAGATAACAACAGATATATAGTGTGAAAAATAAGATTTTCACACGCAAGATTTGTGCTTACGCACAAACTTGAGATGCAAATGAAAACGTTGTTTTCATTGAAAGACAGCGCAAGAATGGAGATTAAAATGGAGGATTATCATGGGTAACAGTGGAATCGGTGTTCCGCTGCCGGAACTGGCAGCATACTGTAGAGAGGCAGCAGCAGAGGGAGCCGTGCTTTTAAAGAATGAGGGCATATGCTTCCGGTCAAAAAGGATGAGACAGTTTCTATTTTCGGAAGAAGCCAGATTGAGTATTACCGGAGTGGAACCGGTTCAGGTGGAGCGGTCAATGTGCCGTATGTCAAAAATATTTTAGACGGAATCAAAGAAAATAATGCTTTTCCTGTAAATGAGGAACTGGTAGAAACCTATAAAGAATGGTTAAAGGAGCATCCGTTTGACAATGGAGGCGGTGGATGGGCGGCAGAGCCGTGGCATCAGGAAGAGATGGAAATCACGGAAGAGATCGCACGCCGCGCAGCAGAAAAGTCTGAAAAAGCTATTTTTCTGATCGGAAGAACTGCCGGTGAGGATAAAGATTACGAGGACACGGAAGGCAGTTATCTTCTGACAAAACGGGAGAAAGAAAATCTTCGCATCGTAACAAAATATTTTGACGAAGTGGCAGTGCTTTTAAATGTGTCTAACATCATTGATATGAGCTGGACGAAAGATGCGGCATATCAGGATCACATCAAAGCGATTCTTTACATCTGGCAGGGTGGTATGGAAGGCGCGAACGCCGTTGCAGATCTGTTATCGGGCAGAGTGACACCATCCGGAAAACTGACGGATACGATCGCGGAGAAACTTTCTGATTACCCGGCAGCAGACCATTTTGGAAGTAAGACAGAAAATATTTATGCGGAAGATATCTATGTCGGCTACCGTTATTTTGAGACATTCGCACCGGAAAAAGTAATGTATGAGTTTGGTTTCGGTTTATCTTATACGGAATTTTCCATGGAGACGGTAAAAGCGGAGAGTACAGGAAATGGAAAAGATGCAAAGATCGCACTCAGTATCCGTGTGAAAAATACCGGGGCAGCAGCCGGAAAAGAGGCTGCACAGGTTTATGTGTCCGCCCCACAGGGACAGCTTGGAAAACCGGCAAAGGTATTGTGCGGATTTGCAAAGACAAAACTGCTTGCTCCGGGCGAGGAGGAAGTACTTGAACTTACCATTCCGGTAAGCCGGTTTGCTTCCTATGACGACAGCGGTGTGACTGGTCATAAGTCCTGCTATGTCTTAGAGGAAGGTCTGTATAAGATCTATGTTGGAAACAGCGTCAGATGCACAGAAAAAGCCAATGTGGACGGAAAAGGCGGTTATGAGGTTTCTTCCTGTATCGTCACAGAGGAGTTGGAGGAGGCGCTTGCGCGACAAAAGAATTTTTGCGTCTTAAGACAGGCAGACAAAAGGAGGACGGGGTGTTTGCCCGTGCATATGAAAAAGCACCACAGCAGATGGTTGATCTGGCAGAGCGGATCAAAAGCCGTCTGCCAAAAGAACTGCCACAGACCGGAAATAAAGGAATTACCTTACAGGCGGTTGCAGAGAATATCAAAAATGGCAGCAGTGTGGAAGAAGAATTGGACGCATTTGTAGCACAGTTTACCAACGAGGAGTTAGCCGTGATCGTCCGCGGCGAGGGAATGAGCAACCCGAAGGTAACACCGGGTACAGCATCCGCATTTGGCGGTGTCAGCGACAGCTGCATGGTTATGGCATCCCGATTGCCTGCGCATCCGATGGCCCGTCCGGCATCCGTATGGAGAGCGGATTAAAGGCAACACAGCTCCCGATCGGAACACTCCTTGCATGTTCCTTTAATATTCCAATGATGGAAGAATTATATCAGATGGAAGGCAGGGAATTAGTTGGAAACGAGATCGACACCCTGCTTGGACCGGGAATCAATATCCACCGCTATCCATTAAATGGACGTAACTTTGAGTATTTCAGTGAAGATCCGCTTGTGACAGGACAGTTTGCGGCGGCAATGATAAGGGGAATCCGAAGTGCCGGTTCTTCTGCGACCGTGAAACATTTTGCAGCGAATAATCAGGAGACGGAAAGACATAATGTAACTCCGTTGTATCTGAGCGGGCACTCCGTGAAATCTATCTGAAAGGCTTTGAGATTGCCGTGAAAGAGGGAAATGCAAATTCGATCATGACCTCTTACAACCCGGTCAACGGACACTGGACGGCATCCAATTATGACTTAAATACGACGATCCTGCGTGGTGAGTGGGGATATCAGGGAATTGTTATGACAGACTGGTGGGCAAAGATGAATGACGTTGTAAACGGCGGGGAGGCAGACCGCAGATACACCTCATTCATGGTTCGTGCACAGAATGACTTATACATGGTAGTCAACAATAATGGTGCTGCCATCAACGCAGCGGGCGATGATACCGTAGAAGCGTTGGAGGCGGGAAAACTCACTGTTGGAGAGTTACAGCGCTGTGCGAAAAACATCTGCCGTTTCCTGCTTGGAACACCTGTGATGAAACGTCCGTTAAAAGATTTTGATCCACTGCTTACAGTTACTGCAAAAGAAGCAGTAAATACAGACGGAAAGCAGGTCTGTGCACTGCAGAGCGGAAACCGGATCGAGGCAGGAAAGTTTGAAAACACAGTCCTTTATGTGGAAAAAGAAAGCATTTTAAACGTTAATGCACATTTCTGTTTCCCGGTGGAAGGATTAGCACAGGGAGCCGCCAATCTGTATCTGAATGGAGAACTGATGGCAACCGTCCAGACAGGTGGAACCGGAGAGCGTTTCCTGACACAGCGGATGTGCCGTGTGAAATTTATGCCGGGGTATTATGAACTGAAAGCAGAGTATGTGACACCGGAACTGAAGGTGGACTGGATTGAGTTAGAGTAAAATTTATTATCTAAATTTATAAAGTAAAAGTATACAATTTTAATCTCATAAAACAACTTAAAAAAGCAAAAATTAAGTAAAAACTCTGAAAATTTACAAACTAATATAAGCTTAATTGACAATGTTTTTTAAAGTAACATATAATTAAAAGACAAAGTGCATAAAGCTAATAAATGTATTGGAGGTAAGTTTATGAGAAAACGTTTTATGGGAAAACGACTTGCAGCCGCTCTTTTAGCGGCTGCAGTTGCGTTTTCGAGCGGCAATTTTGCAGGGGGATACGAGTATGTCTATGCGGCAGAAGCGAGTGTGTTTTATACCGGGACAAACACAGTAACAAAAGACAAACTGGATCTTGCAACAGAGGATTGGGATAATCCGCCAATGATCACTTATGATGAAAGTATTGCAGATTGTGTGACAACGAAAGATTTCACAATGAAGGCAGATATTACACTGGATGATGAGGCGTACGCATCATTGGGTACCGGGGAAAGTTACTTAAAGGTTCAGGGTATCGTGAAGCTGGGAAGTGAGTGGACATGGACAGACAGTCAGGATATCCCGTATTTACAGCAGAGCAGTTTTTCAGAAGATACACATAAAACAACGATTACGATCAAGTTTGAGGATAAGGATGCAGATGATTTAAAAGGTGTATATTTCCGACTGATTGGTCAGGGCTTTTCAGGAACATGTACATTTTCCAATGTTACATTAAGCGGTGTGGCAGAAGCGCAGCCGGAACTGCCTGCAAAAGATCCGAGTGTGATCGATGATTTTGAATCAGCAGAGACAGGAAGCAGTGCAGGCTGGGAGCAGGAAGGCGGCTGGCAGTACGACAATGCGGTAGGAATCAGTGTAGCTGAATTTCAGGGAAGCAAAATGTTAAAGGCAGATCTCGATTATACCGGTTGTGAAGGTTTTACATGGAGTGAGGCAAAGATTAAAAAGTCGTTTGCAGAAGGACTCGATGTATCGGCTTATAATGTTTTAAGCTATGAAATGATCTATCCGGAAGCTTTTGACGGTTCTTTTAAGGCAAAGATTTTTGCAAAAAACGGAGCAGATGATGTGGAGATCATCAACAAAGAAGCAAAGATCGAAACGTCAGATCTCGGTGACGGATATAAGAAAGCAGTGGTCACTGTCAAATTCTCACCAAACACTGCAAAGATCACGGATCTGATGATTGGAACAGTTGGTGTGAGCACTGCCTTTTTGGGAAGCGTATATCTGGATAACCTGACTTTATCCCAGTATAATGCAGCGGGCGATTATACGGAGATCACAGAGACGGCAGGAGAGGCTGTGCTTGCAGATACGTCCAGTATGCCGGAAGAAGTAACACTTTCGGATGTGAATGCATCAGGTTCAGCAAAAGCGTTATATGCATATTTAAAAGGACTGGATGCTGCTGACCAGGTATTATTCGGACATCAGAATGACACAAGCAAGCATGTTTCAACCAGAGACGGTGTCTATTCGGATACAAAGGACGTGACCGGAAGTATTAGTGGTCTGGTCGGAATCGATTCGCTGGCACTGACAGGCGTGGAACTTGGAATTGATAACGTAGATGATGCAGTTCAGAAATCTATCGAGATCAGCAAGGCAGCAGCTGCAGAGGGTGCAATCATTACATTATCCACCCATATGCCGAATATGAGCAATGAAAAAATCATTGCAACACCGGATGCGGCGAGAAAATATGATTTTTCACAGTGTGATTTTTCGGAGGCAAAAGACCTGAGCAATAACTGCTCCGCAGAAGTACTTCCGGGTGGAAAATACAATGCGCAGTTTACAACCTATCTTGATATCATTGCAGATTACGCAAACGGACTTGGCGATATCCCTGTTTTATTCCGTCCATTCCATGAAAATACAGGCGGATGGTTCTGGTGGGGTGCTGCGACAACCGATAAAGAGACATACCGTGCGCTGTTCCAGTACACACAGGATTATCTGGCATCAAAGGGAGTACACAACTTTATTTATGTATATTCCCCAAATGGTCCGTTAACTTCAGAGGAAGAGTATATGGACCGCTATCCGGGCGATGACTGTGTGGATATCGTTGCATTTGATTACTATGATGATTACAATACTTATCCGGCAGAATATTCCGGCGAGTTTGTGGACAATTTAAAGAAAACCTGTCAGGTGGTAAAGAATATTGCAGACGCAAAAGGAAAAGTAGCTGCAATTTCCGAAACCGGTGTAAGGGTGATGAAGGCCGATGGATCGGATAATGAAGGAATTTTAGTAAAAGGAAATCCGATCGCAGGACACAACTGGTACAAACAGGTTAATCAGGTGGCAGTTGACACCGGAATGCCGTACTTCTTACTGTGGGCAAATTTTGGAGACACCAACTTTATGTCCCATATAAATATGATGATACCCACGGACAGGAACTGATCAACGAGTTTATTGAATTCTACAATGAAAAATCTTCTGTTTTTGCGAATGGAACAAACTTTTACGGAAATGCAGACCAGAAAGAAGTAAGAAATGTAAATCAGGGAAATGCAGCAGGTTATTTTGCCAATGTTTTCTCTAAGATGGCAATCACAAGTGCATTTACTTTAAAAGCAAATGTGAGAAATGCACAGAGTGTAAGTTTTGTGCTGACAAACCCGGATACAAATACAGAAAAAACGATCACGGCAGAGAAAACGGAAGAATCCGGTGCTTACGAAGGTGTGCTGTCTGCGGATATTCTGAGTGCACTTGGAACAACGGATACCGGTAAGATCAGCCTTGTGGCAGATGGCAAAACACTTGTGACTGTTTCCTATATCAGTTTTGGAAAAGAAAAGGAAACACTTGCAAAGAATGTCATTGAAAATTTTGAATTATACTATGATGACAATGACTACCTGAATGGAACTTTTACAGAAAATTCAGCAGCAAACTGCAGTTCTTCCTTTGTATTAGATAAGGATCATAAAGCAGAAGGTGTTTACGGAGGTGCATTTACTTATCAGCTTAAGACGAGCGGACCGGAAGTATGGACCGGGCGTATGAAAGGTTTAAGCACAAACGATTACAGCGAATACAATGCGGTCAGCATGTGGGTAAAACCGGATGGAAAAGGACAGAAACTGGTAGTTCAGCTTGTTTCCGGCGGAGAGGATTTCGAAGTATTTCTGACTGACTTTGTAAAGACGACAGAGGCAAAATATGTTACGATCCCATTTAACAAATTAAAGGGTAAACAGAATGGAACTTTTGATCCAAAGAATGTTACGAAGTTTGCAATCTGGTGTAACAGCATTTCAGAAGACGGAAATGGGGTTGATATCCAGTCGAAAATTGTTTTTGATGATATCCGCTTTGTAAATGTGGATGAATCAAAGTTAAATGTGACAGAAGGTGGATATGTACTGACAGATCAGTCACTCGTGTCCGGAGGACAGAAACCGGGAGATACGGAGAAACCGGGAGATACAGAGAAACCGGGAGATACAGAAAAACCGGGAGATACGGAGAAACCGGGAGATACAGAAAAACCGGAAAATACAGAGAAACCGGGTAATACAGATAAAACGACAGTTGCACAGGTTTCCGGCTTCAAACAGTCCGGGGCAACGAAGACTTCCATCCGCTTAACATGGAAAAAAGTAAAGAAAGCAGATGGTTATCAGATATACCGTTATAACAAATCAACGAAAAAATATCAGAAGGTTGCAACGGTAAAAACTAATACCTATACGGATAAAAAGCTCAAAACAGCAACGGTTTATCAGTATAAAGTGCGTGCATACAGGAAAAGCGGTAAAAAGACGGTAACCGGAAAGTACTCCAATGTGATCAAGGCTGCGACCAGCCCGCAGAAGGTGACTGCGGTTAAGGCAAAACGTGTGAAGTCCAAGGTAAAATTAACCTGGAAGAAGGTAAAAGGTGCAGATGGATACGAGATCTACCGTGCAACATCCAAAAAAGGAAAATATCAAAAGATAAAGACGCTGAAAAAGGGCACTATTGTTTCTTACACAGACGGTAAAGCGAAGAAAGGAAAAACATATTACTATAAAGTAAGAGCCGTAAAAAATGCCGGAAAAACATCGGTGAAAGGAACTGCTTCAAATGCAGTGCGCTGTGGAAAATAAAAAGATTTATCATAATAATGATTATCTGGAGCGTAGATAAGGCTGACAGCAAAAAATCCGTGCAGATCAAAACTGATCCTGCACGGATTTTTTACTTATTCATGACAACAGGTTTCCTGTGAGGCGGTCTATTGTTTAGTTCAACATATTTAAGAACTGTGTGATCCTTGGAATGTTACTCTGCTCAAGTTCGGTGTAAGTTCCCTCTTTTAAGATTTTTCCCTCATCGAAGAAAACAACTTTATCTGCCACTTCTCTTGCGAAAGACATCTTGTGTGTAATGATCACGATGGTCTGTTTCTCGTCAACCAGTCTGCGGATGATATTTAAAACTTCCACTTCAAGTTCCGGGTCTAAGGCGCTGGTAGGCTCATCAAAAAGAAGTAGTTCCGGTTTCATGGCGAGTGCCTTGCGATGGCGATTCTCTGCTGCTGGCCTCCGGAGAGCTGTTCCGGATAAGCGTCGCGCTTATCGGATAAACCGACTTTCTCTAAAAGAGATAACGCTTCTTTTTCGCATTCACTTCGGTCTTTCTTTAAGACGGTGATAGGACCTTCCATAATATTTTCCAGCACCGTTTTGTGAGGAAAAAGCTGAAAGTTCTGGAATACCATACCGGTTTTCATGCGGATATTCCGGATCTCGCTGCCGCTGTACTTTACTTTCTGTCCCTCTTGAAAGGACATGGAAGAACCGTTTAAAGTAACGGTTCCGCTATCCGGGATCTCAAGCAGATTAATACAGCGCAGCAATGTTGTCTTGCCGGAACCGGATGGCCCGATCAGGACGGTGGTTTTATTTTTCGGAATCTCTAAGGAGACACCTTTTAAGACCTGATTATTGTCAAATGATTTATAAATGTTATCTAAAGAATACATATGATACCTCTACTTTCCGACACGCAGTTTTTTCTCGATCCATTTCTGCAGTCCGGTCAACAGCGTACAGAAAAGAAGGTAAATAAGCGCAACTTCGATATAGATCCAAAGGTATTCGAGTGAACTTGCAGCAGCTTCCTGCGCTTTACGGAACATTTCACCGATCATAATCGTGGATGCAAGGGAAGTATCCTTGACAAGACCAATAAAAGTGTTAAAAAGCGGTGGAATGGAAACCGTGGCAGCCTGTGGAATGATGATACGGCGGAAGGTCTGCTGGTAACTCATGCCGAGGGAATAGCCGGCTTCCCACTGACCTTTGTTAATGGAAAGGATTGCTGCACGGATCGTCTCTGCGGAATAGCACCTACGTTTAACGAGAGAGCTGAAATACAGGCAATCCACTTATTGATGCCGAGTGGATTGCAGATACCCCAGTACATGATAAATAACTGTACAAGCAGTGGTGTTCCGCGGAATACCCAGATATAGATTCCGGCGATCTGTTTTAATACCGGTATTTTGTTGATAATAAAAAGTGTACACAGCACGGCAATGATGACACCGATCGCAAAGGATACCAGTGTCAGGGGAATCGTGTAAAGCAGGCCCTGTCTTAGCATTGGCCAGAATGCATTTTTCATCAGTTCCGCTTGTCTTGCTGTAATAATACCCGCTGTCAGGTATGCATATGATCCCATGAGTTTTCTCCTGTAACGATAGTAATTCATGACAATAGAACGATATAGTACATTCTATTGCCATGTTTAAATTCTATATATTAAGGCTGAGATACGTCTAAGCCAAAGTATTTCTCAGAAATTTCTTTGACTGTTCCATCTGCGATTAATGCGTCAATGGCGGTGTTAATTTTCTCAACTAATTCATCATTGCCTTTTTTCAACATTACGGCACTTGCATTTACGTCATCTGATTCAGCGACAATCTTTGTGGATTCGTCGCCGCCCTTCTGCTGTTTCCAGTAAGCATAGGTCAGCTCATCATTGATAGCACAATCAGCTTCGCCACTTAAAACACATTCCATGGCAAGTGCAAATTTATCCTGTCCGACGATCTCTGCGCCGTAGCTTCTTGCAATATCGCTGAAGTTTGAGGTAAGACCTTCTGCAGCTTTTTTACCATTGATGTCTTCGAAGGAATTGATATCAGTATTGTCAGCAGCTACGATCAGCACTGGTTTGGAATAAATGTAAGGGGTGGAAAAATCGAATTTTTCTTTTCTCTCATCTGTGATCGTAACCTGGTTCATGACAACGTCAAAGTTGCCGGCATCAAGTGCAGCAGTGATGGAATCCCACTCTGTCTCAACAAACTGGACATCATAGCCCATCTTTTCACCGATTGCATTTGCCATATCAACCTCAAAACCGGTTAAAGTACCATTTTCATCGTGGTAGGTGTATGGAGCATAAGTTCCCTCCATGCCGACAGTTAATACAGGTTTTTCAGCAGAATCAGCAGAACCTGTGGATTCTGTTGAAGTTTCAGCTGTGTTCTGTGCATTGTCAGCTGTATTATTTGCAGAATTACCTGCTGTATTGCTGTTAGAACCGCATGCTGCCATTCCTGTTGCTAAAACGCTGTCAGTAAAATTGAAATCACTTTTTTCTTCATAAAACTTGTCCCTTTCCTTTTTTCATAATCTCCATCTTGTTTTCTTAATTCATACTATTCTGATATGATTTAGAAAAGATTATACTTTTATCAGATAATGATGTCAAGTGATTTGCAAAGAAAACATTTTTGTTTGTAAAAAATACGGTAACAACCATGCTATACAGGAGAAATGAAGTTATTCCTGTATCGGAGAAAGAAAGTTTTTCAGTTCTTCAATCGGGATTGGTTTTGAAAATTTGAATCCCTGCAGATAGTCCGCATGACTGTTCACACAGATGGTCTCCTGCTCATCGGTTTCCACACCCTCATAGAGTACTTTGTACCCGAGTTTTTCAAAAGCAGTGGAAAAGTAGTTCAGGATAAACTGGGAATTTTCATCCTTATTTGCCATCAGAAGAAGGCTGCGGTCAAATTTTACAACATCCAGTTTTAAGCTAAGAATCCGGTCAAAATTAGAATATCCGGTTCCAAAATCGTCGAGGTAAGTACATACACCGAGGGATTTAAACTGCATTACACGGTCAAGAACGAGTTCGTATTCGGTATCGTTGCGGCTCTCGGTCAGTTCCACTGCGATGGTATGAAAATCAACACCGTTTCTTTCTACGATCTGCCGGAACTCTTCCATAAAATTTTTGCTGGAGAGCTCTGAAATGGAAAATTTACGGAAACACGGGAGAGCTGGTAACCTTCATCCTGAAATTCCCGGATCGCACGGCAGGTCTTATTTAAAATGATCATGCTTAATTTGTGGATATAGCCATTCTTTTCAGCGAGCGGAATAAACCGGTTTGGATATACCATGCCGGTGTCCTTTAGTTTCAGACGCATCAGTGCTTCTGCGGTGTCATAATTGCCGGCATTTACGTTGCGGACCGGCTGGCAGTATACAAGAACTCTTTTGTCATCAAGGGAACCGTTTTCTGCAATATCTTTTAACTGCGCCGAGAGATATTTCATATCATGAAAAACTTTTATAATCGGCGGTGTCGCAGGAGCGGAAATTATTTAGTTCCATC
>ENA-OQCN01000043-OQCN01000043.1-human-gut-metagenome-genome-assembly--contig:-NODE-43-length-50770-cov-7.258002_pt1 | contig 50770 bp, 50 predicted proteins | sample MGYA00242497_ERZ504576 | MGnify/ENA primary metagenome ERZ504576 (study PRJEB26092, sample SAMD00036296) | human gut metagenome | host: Homo sapiens | study: EMG produced TPA metagenomics assembly of...
GCGAAGATGCCGCCATACCGGACAGCATTTGTATTTATGGAGCAGGAGCCTAAGGATGTGGATATCCGGCCTGGGCTATGAAGCTGGTGATCACGGAGGAAGAATTACAAGGAGAAGAAAACCATGAACATAAACGAGCAAAGCAGGAGATCAGAGATTCCATAGAAGCATATCTTTCAAAGGACGAATTCGTGAGTACCGGATCCCGGCGATCGACAGAGACCGATCCTTCTTATGGGCCTCCGGGAATCGGAAAGACACAGATTATGGAACAGATAGCAAGGGAATGCGGGATTGCTCTTGTTTCCTATACCATTACCCACCACACCAGGCAGAGTGCTGTGGGACTTCCTTTTATTGTAAAAAAGAATTATGGTGAGGAAGAATTTTCTGTCACGGAATATACCATGAGTGAGATCATTTCGTCCGTTTACGACAAAATGGAAAAAACAGGTCTGAAAGAAGGCATCCTGTTCATTGATGAGATCAACTGTGTATCTGAAACACTGGCGCCGATGATGCTGCAGTTCCTTCAGGGAAAAACCTTCGGAAACCAGAAGGTGCCGGAAGGCTGGGTGATCGTCACAGCAGGCAACCCGCCAGAATATAACAAATCCGTCCGGGAATTCGATGTGGTCACTCTGGACCGTATCAAGAAGATCGATGTGGAGGCAGACTTTGATGTGTGGAAGGAATACGCCTATCAGCAGGGAATTCATCCGGCGGTGATCTCCTATCTGGAGCTTCGCAGAAAAAATTTCTACAGGGTGGAGAATACCGTAGACGGAAAGATCTTTGCCACAGCCAGAGGCTGGGAGGATCTTTCCCGTCTGATCCAGGTTTATGAGATCCTTGGAAAAACCGTAGACCGTGAGGTGGTCAGTCAGTACATTCAGCACAGGATGATCGCGAAGGATTTTGCAGGCTATCTGGTTCTTTATTATAAGTACAGAACGGACTATAAAGTGGAGGACATCCTGAAAGGAAAGTGGGATCCATTACTCTGGGTAAGATCCGTACAGCCTCTCTGGACGAGCATTTGAGCATTGTAAGCCTTCTCAACGGAAAGCTCAGCGAGCTTTTTACAGAATGCTATCTTACCGATGCCTACCTCACGAAACTGTATGATTATATGGTGTACTTCAGAGAAGATCAGGACAGCCTTACAGCAAAAAATCTCATGGAAAAAGCAGAGGCGGATCTTGAAAAGGATAAAAAGAGTGAGCTTCTTACAAAACAGCAGGAGCGTATACAGAAACGTGTTGTGTCATTCTTTGAAAATGCGTCCGGATCGAAATCAACCTCGGGATCAATTGGATCGGAATCAACCGGATCAGATAAAACCAGATCAGGCTCATATCCGGCAGGAGGCAGAAGTGCTGCAGCAGAATCGGAGGATCCATCGTCAAACAGGAACTATGAGTTTGTCAAAGCCCTCTTTGAATCCGAAACCGAAGCCTACGAAAACCGAACCGACGAGATATCTTTTACTCTTCAGAACGTCTTCGACTTTATGGAAGCGGCCTTTGGAGACAGCCAGGAAATGGTGGCATTTATCACAGAACTGAACGCCAACTATTATAGTCTCTGGTTCATTCGGGAGAACGGTTCTGACCAGTATTACAGGCATAATAAAGGCCTTCTTTTTGATGACCGTCAGAAAATGCTTCTGGGCCAGATGGAGGAAGTGGAAAATATTCTCAATAATGGAATAAAATAATATTACTGTTCACTCCGTTCTCAGTAACACGCTTCGCGATGCACAGAATTTATGCTAATCGCATAAATTCGCGTGGTATGTCTCGGGTTTTCTGTGACCTTCGTTCACAAAAAACACCTTGCGGAATATTACCAGTGGACAGTAACAAAATAATATGTCTGACCAATTTATTATTTACTATTGATTAAATTGGTGAATTATCGTATTATATTTACTATAAAAGTCCGGAAAATAGAGTAAACAAATAGTCAAATTGCACAGACTGACTGAATGGCTGCAGAGTGACTATTTGATGCAGAGCTGTATGGCGACTGCGGATGGTAAATATCCACCTGTCTATATTCCGGGATTTTTATGTAATGAAAGGCAACACAATAATAAAGGAAGGCGGCCGAAACGGACGACATGTTTACAAAAATTACAGAAGAACGAGCATTTGACGGAATATTAGCGCAGATCATAGAAAATATCCGGCGGGGAGAACTGAAGCCGGGGGATACTTTACCTGCGGAACGTGTTATGGCAGAATCACTGGGGGTTTCCAGACCTGCTGTTCGTGAAGTCCTGCGGGCACTGGAACTGATGGGAATTGTCACAACGGTCCGCGGTGGAGCCAACTATATCACTGAGAATATGGATCAGTGGCTTTCTGCACCACTGGCCCTTCTTTTTCAGCTGAATAACAGCCATGTACAGCAGGTACAGGAGCTTCGTTCAGCACTGGAGCAGGAAGCAGCTCTTCTTGCAGCCGGGAAATGTACAGAGAAGGACGCATTAGATCTGCGTTCCATTCTGGCACAGCTGGAGAGTTCAGAGGATGAGAAAGCCCGTGCAGGTCTTGATAAGGAGCTTCATACGAAGATCGGCAGGATCGCAGGGAATCCTATGATCTACAATGTCCTGGATGCGGCAGCGCAGCTGACTGAGGAGATCATTTCCGGCACCCGAGCCTATATTATGCAGAAACATAATTCCGCTCTGGAGGTGGATGAGCAGCACAGAAGCTGGTGGAAGCTATTATTTCCGGAGACCGGAACCAGGCGGAGAAGCTGATGCGCGAACATATGGAAACCATTGAGAAATATATACTGGAGATTGCGCAGCAGCAGGGTGAGAACAGCCTTGCATTTCATCGCTGATCCACCTGAAAAAATTAAATAAAATTTCAGTAAAAATCCCGTTAATCTGGTAAGACCACTATTGATTTTGGTAAGACCGCGTGCTATAATAGGGACTGTATTGGTAATACCAAAAAGTTTGATATTATGGCAGTAACCTGCCGGAAATATCAGGAGAAAGGACTTACGATCATGGGATATGTAAAATGGAGTTATGACACACTGAACCATTTCTGCGGAGACGTTTTCAAAGCGTTTGGCTTTTCTGAGGAAGAAGGAAATATCATTAAAGATGTTCTTCTGACTGCTGATCTGTATGGGATCGAGAGCCACGGAATGCAGAGGATGGTTCGTTACCATAAAGGAATCGAGAAGGGGACTATTCATCCCCAGGCGAAACCGGAAGTTGTTTTTGAAACACCGATTTCTGCTGTGATAGACGGACATAACGGAATGGGCCAGCTGATCAGCCATTTTGCCATGGAAAAGGCAATTGAGAAGGCGAAGACAACTGGTGTGGGAATCGTAAGTGTACGAAATTCCAATCATTTCGGTATTGCAGGATATTATGCGAACATGGCCTGCCATGAAGGACTTCTTGGAATGGCATGTACCAACTCCGAGGCGATCATGGTACCGACCTTCGGAAGAAAGGCTATGCTGGGCTCCAACCCGATCGCAGTTTCCATGCCTGCAGATCCGTATCCGTTTTTCTTTGACTGTTCCACAACAGTTGTAACCAGAGGTAAACTGGAAATGTATAATAAGATGGGCAAGCCTCTTCCGGATGGCTGGGCACTTGACAAAAACGGTCATGCCAGCAATAACGCACCGGATGTACTTGCAAACATCGTAGCCAAGAAGGGCGGCGGAATCATGCCTCTTGGCGGAAACGAGGAAGTCAGCGGAAGCCATAAGGGATATGGCTATGGAATGCTCTGTGAGCTGTTCAGCTCTATTCTTTCCATGGGCGTTACCTCCGACAAGTGCTGTACATTCCCGGATAAGACCGGTATCTGCCATGGATTTATGGCGATCAACCCGGCGGCATTCGGAGATCCGGATGCGATTCGCAAGCATTTTTCAGAATATCTTGAGGCACTTCGGGAGAGTCCGAAGGCAGACGGTCAGGACAGGATCTATACACACGGCGAGAAAGAGGTAGCTGCTGAAAAAGACAGAAAAGAGAATGGCATTCCGGTCAACGACAATACCATGGTAGAGCTTGCTGATCTCTGCAGTTATCTGAAGCTTGATTTTGGCTCTTATTTTGAAGGCTATGAGCTTCCGAAGGACAGTAAATTCTTCAATGGTAATTATTAATTCAGGTAATCCTTTTGAAATGAAATATATCATAATTATCCAAGGAGGAAAAGAAAATGGATTATGCAAAAGAGTCATTAAGACTGCACGGAGATTGGAAAGGTAAGATTGAGGTTGTTACAAGAGTGCCGGTTGAGAATAAAGACGACCTTTCTCTTGCATATACACCAGGTGTAGCTCAGCCTTGCCTTGAGATCCAGAAAGATATCAATAAATCCTACGAGCTTACAAGAAGATGGAATATGTGTCTTGTTGTAACAGACGGTTCTGCAGTTCTTGGTCTTGGTGACATCGGACCGGAAGCTGGTATGCCTGTAATGGAAGGTAAATGTGTACTTTTCAAAGCATTCGGCGATGTAGACGCATTCCCGCTTTGCATTAAGAGCCATGATGTAGATGAGATTGTAAATACTATTTACATGATCTCCGGATCCTTCGGCGGTGTAAACCTTGAGGATATCTCTGCTCCAAGATGCTTCGAGATCGAGAAAAAACTGAAAGAGAAATGCGATATTCCGATCTTCCATGATGACCAGCACGGAACTGCAGTTATCACACTTGCAGGTCTGACAAATGCGCTGAAGGTTGTCGGAAAGAAGAAAGAGGATGTTCGTATCGTTATGAACGGTGCAGGTGCAGCTGCTATTTCTATCTGCAGACTTCTTCTGAAAGCAGGCTTCAAGGATGTTACACTCTGCGACAGAAAGGGTGCCATCTATGAGGGACGTACAGAAGGAATGAACCCGGTTAAGGAAGAGATGAGCAAGCTCACAAACCTTCAGAAGAAACAGGGCACTCTTGCAGAGATGCTGGTTGGTGCTGATGTATTTATCGGTGTTTCCGCTCCTGGAGCAGTTACAACAGAGATGGTTAAGACAATGAACAAAGATGCCATCATCTTTGCATGCGCAAACCCGACACCGGAGATCTTCCCGGATGACGCAAAAGCAGGCGGAGCCAAGGTTATCTCCACAGGAAGAAGTGACTTCCCGAACCAGATCAACAACGTTCTTGCATTCCCTGGAATCTTCCGTGGTGCATTCGATGTAAGAGCAAGTGATATCAACGATGAGATGAAGATCGCAGCTTCCAAAGCACTTGCAGATCTGATCACAGACGAGGAGCTTTCTCCTGAGTATATCATCCCGAAGGCATTTGATAAGAGAGTCGGACCGGCTGTAGCAAAAGCTGTAGCTGAAGCTGCAAAAGCAACAGGCGTAGCACGTATCTGATCTTAAACGCCTGACACGGACCAAAACAGCCCTTCATTAAGAAAAATATATCAGACACCCGTACTCTGTAACTCGGTACGGGTGTCTTTTTGTTGCCGGGAAGGTGGTATTACCCTTTGACAAATATCTCTTCAGTGAGTACAATAGCAAAGAGCGAGACGAACAATAACTGATAGGAGGCCTAAGCACAGCATGAAACCATGGGAAGCAAATATACGAAAAGTCGTGCCGTATACTCCGGGTGAACAGCCAAATGAGAGCGGTATGATCAAACTGAATACAAATGAGAATCCATATTCACCGGCACCGGGAGTAGAGAAGGCTCTTGAGAACCTTGATACAGATACACTGAGACTTTATCCGGACCCGACAGCAGGAGACCTCGTACACAGCATTGCCGGATTTTACGGGCTGAAAGATGAGCAGGTATTTACAGGTGTTGGTTCAGACGATGTTCTGGCCATGTGTTTCCTGACATTTTTTAATTCGGAAAAGCCGATCCTGTTCCCGGATATTACATACTCATTTTATGATGTATGGGCAGATCTTTTCCGCATTCCTTATGAGCGTCCGGCACTGGATGAGGAGTTCCATATCCGCAAGGAAGACTACTTGCGTGAGAATGGCGGAATCGTATTCCCGAATCCCAATGCACCGACAGGTGTAGAGATGCCGCTTTCTGAGATTGAGGAGATCGTGGCAAAAAATCCGGAAAGTATCGTGATCGTAGATGAGGCTTATGTGGATTTTGGCTCTGTATCCGCACTTCCTCTGATTGAAAAATATGATAATCTTCTTGTTGTGCAGACATTCTCCAAGTCCAGATCTCTTGCAGGAATGCGTATTGGATATGCATTCGGAAATCCGGAGCTGATCAAGTATCTGAATGATGTGAAGTATTCTTTTAATTCTTACACAATGGATAGAACTACCATTGCTGCAGGAGTGGCATCTATGGAAGATAAGGCATATTTTGAGGAGTGCTGTAATAAGATCATTGCGACAAGAGAGTGGACAAAGACAGAACTTGGAAAACTTGGATTTTCTTTTCAGGATTCCAAAGCAAACTTTATTTTTGCCACACATAAGAGCTGTCCTGCAAAAGAGCTCTTCGAAGCTCTTAGAGAGAAACATATCTATGTGAGATATTTTCCGAAGGCAGAATCGACAACCATCTCCGTATCACCATTGGTACAGATGAGGAGATGAAGAAACTGATTGAGTTTTTGACAGAATATCTGAAATAAGAAGGAGGTACTATGGAAGTACTTGTACAGTGGTTTTCAACCCACCTTTCACAGTTTATTTCTCCGGAGGGTGCGGTGTTCATCATTTCCATGATCCCAATCCTGGAGCTTCGAGGCGGTCTTCTGGCTGCATCACTTCTGAAGATTCCGGCTGTAAAGGCAATTCCGATCTGTATTGCGGGAAATATTATTCCGATCCCGTTTATCCTGCTTTTTATCAGGCAGATCTTTAAATGGTTAAAAAAGACGAAGCTTTTCAGAGGTCTGATCGTTAAGCTGGAGAACAGAGCTATGGGAAAAAGTGATCAGATCAAGAGATATGAATTCCTCGGGCTTCTGTTGTTCGTAGGAATCCCGCTGCCGGGTACAGGCGCCTGGACAGGATCTCTGATCGCATCTCTTCTCGAGGTGGATATCAAGAAATCATCTATCGCTATCTTTTGCGGACTGGTGATGGCAACTGTTATCATGTATGTTGTTTCCTATGGAATTGTGGGAAATGTGGTACATTAATGAAAACAGAAATGTGACAGATTACATTCATAAGTATGTGGCAGAGCGGAATGTAAAATTCCGCTTATGAAAGATCCCCTGCATGTTGGCTGTATGAGCCGACAGCAGGGGATTTTTTGACATATAAGTAAAATTCCTAAAGTTTACATCAGTTTTCGCTTCAGCATCTCCGGATTCATAGCATATTTCAAAGCGGTATCCCTGGTGATACGTTTTTTTCGATACAGTTCAAGAAGACTCTGGTCCATGGAACGCATCTGATCCTGGCTGGAGGTGGAGATCACGCCTTCAATCTGGTGGATTTTGTTGTCGCGGATCATATTACGGATGGCAGGTGTCAGTCGCATGACCTCAAAAACAGGGATATTGCGGCCGTCCACATCCGGGATCAGCTGCTGGGAGATCACGGCCTGGAGCACCATGGAAAGCTGAATGGCAATCTGGCGCTGTTGTGACGGTTCAAACACATCCATAATACGTTCGATCGTATTGGCAGCTCCAAGAGTATGAAGACTGGAAAGAACCAGATGACCGGTCTCAGCAGCAGTCATTGCAGTCTGGATCGTCTCATAATCACGCATTTCGCCAAGAAGGATCACATCAGGCTCTGCCGGAGTGTGGCACGCAGAGAAGTAAGATAGCTTTCAGTATCTGTACAGATCTCACGCTGGCTTACAATGCATCGGTCGTGGCGGTGCAGGTACTCAAGAGGGTCTTCCAGGGTAATGATATGTCCCTCACGTGTATGGTTGATTCGGTCGATCAGGCAGGCCATAGTGGTGGATTTACCACTTCCGGCAGAACCTGTCACAAGAACCATTCCACGGGTATAGCCGGTAATGTTCATAACGTCATCCGGGATCATAAGCTCTGCCGGATCAGGCAGCCGGAAAGCGATCACACGGATCACAGCTGCAAGGGAACCACGCTGTTTGTAAGCATTGACGCGGAAGCGGGAAACACCGGAAATGGAAAACGAAAAGTCATCGTCGCCGGTTTCCAGAAGTTTTGACATATCACGGTTTCCTGCAAGTTTGTAGATGGTGCGCAGCAATGATTCTGTCTGTTCCGGCATCAGCCTTTCTCCGATGCTGAAAAGATGGCCGTCGATCTTTTCGGCCAGTGTGCGGCCTGCAATGATAAAGATATCAGAAACACGTTTGTTGGCGGCTTCTGTTAAGAATTCAGGGATTTGGGTGTCCATGCTCATTTGCCTCCTTTAAATATATTCTGGCTGTTGTCAGGTGTCCATGAATCTGTGAGCTCTGTATTCCACTGAAGGACATTAAGAGCCTGGGTGTTTTTTTCTGCCGGATAAAGAAGCTCCAGAATAACGGAAAGCTGCTGGGTATCTGAGATCTTTTTCGAGAAAGAAAGAGTATGCTTGGCGGAGTCCCAGGTAAGAGCGCCTTCAGTATCCGCGAACTGACTGAGTTGGGAAAAATATTCTTCTTCACTTGCAGATTCTTCTGCAAACTTGCCGGCCCAACTTCGGATCTGTGATACGGTTTCTGTGGCACTGGAGCAGGCTTTGTAATATTTCTCCGTCTGCTCCAGAGAATGTTTTGCTGTGTTCAGGCTGTTTCTGGAGCTTCCGAGGGTAAGCAGAGCCAGAACAGAAAGTACCAGAACAGAAAAAATCAGAAACAGGGAAGGGATTCCAACAGTTACAAAAAAATAATGTTTTTGTTTCATTTCGAATCCTCCTTTCCGAAATCACAGGCAGGAAAGCGGAGGGAAATCTGGTAAAGCTCTGTGTTATCAGAAGTCCGGCAGAAAGTAAGTGTGCCTGATTTTTCCGGAGAAGAAGTATCCGGTGTGAAAGTCATCACGTAGACTGCGCTGTCCCGAGGACATATCTTCCAGGCGTTGTCATAATACCAGTTAATTTCTGGATCTTCCTGAACACCATCCGGAATAAGCTCTAAAATTTCATCAGCGGAACCGTCTGTGCCTTCCAGTGCTTCGCCGACAGAAGTAGTCAGTGTCTGGATCTGGTTCAGCTGTTCTGCCTGATCCTGTTTGACCTTGCTGCCGCAAAGATCTGAATGCAGGTTGCACAGGAGAGGGACAGGAACAGAAGTGCCAGGATCATCTCCATGAGAAAAAGGCTGCTTCCAAAGTTTTGCTGTAATTTTTTCATGAGGAGGCCTCCTTTTTTACTGTGGGCTGTGCTGCATCAGCGGCTGTAATGTGAAGAAGAAATCTGGAAGAAATTCCTGCTGTGCTTTTGAGCGTGATGCGGTAAAATCCGTGTTCCATTTTTTCTGTCTGGAAGTCTGAAAGTGCTGCGATGGCAGTGCCGGCAGAAGAGTTTGCCTGAGAATCCGAAGCAGTAAAAAGTTCCATCAGATTCTCATCTTTCAGGTAAATATAAGTGATATAATCCTTATCTTTTATGTGATCCCGGAAACACAGCGCAGGCGTGCCGTCCAGGGTGCCGGTAAAGATCCCGTCTGTCTGGTCATGCTGACGGAATTTGGTAGTGAGATATGTGACTGCTGTCCCAAAGTCAGTGTCAGAATCTGTCTGTTCCATAGTATTCTGATAAACTCTTGCAGAAAACAAAAGCATCAGCATAAGGAACAGGGCGAAGATCCCGAACAGAAGAAGGGAAAACAGTGAGGAGATGGAATGTCCGTTGGTTTTCTGCTGTTTCATGAGGCGGTTCCTCCTTTCCGGCTTCCGTTCAGGGCGATCACGCTGACAGATGGCAGAAGGTTGGAACCATTGGGAACGTACTCTACCACGAACCGGGTTTTGTCATAGGTGATGTGGTAGTCATCAAGAAGCTGGGAAAGATCCTCAGGGTATTCCCCGGTCATGGCATAGGTGCGGACAGCACAGCTTTTTAATGTCTGTTCCAGGGCGTTTTGTTCCTGCAAAAGGGTTTTTCCGGAAGTGCGGCCGACACCTGCAGTAAACAGGATACAGGCTATGACCAGAAACAGCACCGGAAAAAGAAGCAGAAGACTTCTCAGGAATTTTTTTCTGCGGTTTTCAAAAAGTTCCATTCTGTCACCACCTTACATTGCAAAATCCGAGAGGATGCCCAGAAGTGGCATCATCACAGAAAGCAGTACAAGACCTACAAGAAGAGAAAGAAGGATCACAATGGTAGGCTCTATAACAGAAACAGCCTGTGAGATCAGATCCAGGGATTTTTCCGTGTACTGCCGGGAAAGCTGGCGAAAAGTTTCGTCACTGGTGCCGGAATAAAAGGAAATGTTGACAAGACGTCCTTCCATGCCGCCAAAGAGCTCTGATTCGGTGAGAGCTCTGGAAAAGGCTTCACCTTCATCAAGAAGTACAGAGGTTTTTTTCAGGCGGTCAAGAATCTCGGGCTGAGTCAGCAGGGACCTGGTAAGTTCCAGGGTGGTTTCCGGGGAAAGACCACTTTTAAGGCCAAGAGACAGTCCCTGGGCCAGGCGGCTGTAATCCATGGCAACCGGGATCTCACGGAATACCGGAAGATGGGTTATCAGCTGGCTAAGATTCTGGCGGCCTTTTTCCGTAAGGCTGAAAAACAGGATGCAGCCGATCAGTACAGCGGCCAGGATCATAAAAACCACAGAGTAGTGTCTGATCACATTTCCGGCATTTAAAAGTCCCCGGGATACTCCGTTCATCTCCATTCCCATCTGTGTGAATACCTGCTGAAAAACAGGAAGGACTTTTACCAGGAGGACAAGGATTACAACGGCCATCATTCCCAGCATGATAAGGGGATAAGTGACTGCACTCCGGATCTGCTGTGAAATTTCCTGTTCCTGCTCATAGTGAAGGTAAAGGCTTTCCATAATTTCGTCCAGGCAGCCGGTTTCCTCGCCGGCTCTTACATAGGCAGTCATGGATTTTGGAAAACAGCCGGCTTCCTCAAGAGCCTGGGAAAGGGAGCCGGTTTCTTCGACGGAACGGATCAGAGGTTCCAGAATTTCCCTGTCTGTATCTGTTCTGCTTTCGTCACAGAGGATGTGCAGCCCTTCTGTTGTGGATATGCCGGAATGCAGAAGCATTCCCATCTGCCCGCAGAAATTTTTGAGTTCCAGGGCCGTCAGTTTATATTTCATAGAATCGTCTCCTTTTTTGTAAGGTAAGCGGTCAGTAGGTGAACTGTACCGTATAATTGCTTTCGTCTCCGATATAATCCTGAATGGCTTCATTGTCGTCACTGTTGGAATCAAAGGTGGGGTCCATCAGCTTCCAGGTATCTCCTTCAAAAGAAATGGCCTTTGTGACCCAGCCTTTGTTTCTGATATAGACATCGATCCAGGCGTGTTTGATATCGCCGGAATAGCCGATCTCCAGTTTGCAGGGAATGTCCTGGCTTCGGAGCATGGCAGCGGTCAGTGCTGCGTAGTCGAAACAGATGCCTGTACCAGAGGAAAGTGTGTCGTCAACATCCGGAAGATAACCGGCTTCTACAGAATCGGCCTTGTCGTAATCGTAAGTGACATTATTGATCACATATTTATAGACAGCTTTCAGGATGTCCACATCATTCATATCCTTTGTGACAAGAGATTTTGCTTCACTGCAGACCTGGCTGTCTTTGGAAAAATCCACGTACTGGTTCGGATACAGAAACGGAAGAAATTCATTTTCAAGCTTCACAGTTAAGGTTTCTGTATAGAGGCTGCATACTGCTTCCGTCAATCTGCTGGTAGCAGGTGACTAGATAATCGCCGGAGCCTTCGGAAAAAGGCAGAACAGCCTGTTTTTTCGGTTCCAGAAAATAGGAATAGAGTACTCCTGAGGGCGTGGTAAGCTGAATGTTCATACGGGAATCACCGGAATCAGACAAGGCAGTGAAATAACCCTGATCCTGATTGGAAATATCCAGGATCAGAGGAGGATTTCCGAGGGTCTGTTTGCCGGGGGCTTCCGGGGTGAGAACCTGTGCAGGTGAATAAGTCGGCGGTTCTTTGCCGGATCCGGCAGATTTACCGCAGCCTGAGAGGAACACCAGGATCCCGGAAAGCAGCAGTACAAAAAAGAGACGGACAGATAAGAATTTAGACATATTTGCCGTTCTCCTGTTTATAAAGTGTTTTTCATCTTTTTTATAGAAAACAGTATAGCAGATTATGAAAAAAAAGGACAGAAGCAGGGCTTAAAATCAGGGGGAAAATGTTGACATTTCAGGGAAAACACCATATACTGTATATATAAAGGCAAACCTGTTGAAAGACAGGGACGCAAAGCCAAGGGTCTAAGGTCACAGAAAATTACAGTTAAATGACTATGACAGCCGGTTGCCGCACTAAATTCCGATTTAGTGACGTACTTAAGCATCATTCAGGTGAAAAAGGATTTATGTGTTGACGCGGCCGTTTATTTTAGAATAAGCGGTTTTTTTGATGCAATAAACCTGCGGCCACCAGTAAAGATGACAGCTGAGACGCCTCGTTTTCAGAAAGGTGTGAAAATGTATGAAGAAAATAAACTTAAAAAAATTCTTTAAAAATAAGAAGATGGCAGCAGGATGTATTACGGCAGCGGTACTGCTTACGGCAGGAAGTCTGTCAATGGTATGGCAGGACTCACAGGTTCCGGAACTTCCGAATTATACAGATCCGGTAATTGAGCAGACTATCGAAGATGATGACACACCGCTTGCTTCACGGCCGAAGGTAACAACCAAGACAACCAGAAGAAGTAAGACAACGAAGAAAAATATCAAGTTAAAAAAAGCATCCACGAAAACTTATACCAGGAAATTTCCAACAAAAAAGAAAGTATCGACCAAGACAACCAAACAGAATCAGACAACAACAGTAAAGACGCAGACAACTGTACAGACAGATGTGAATCAGAAATACACCAGGAAATCCAAAAATGTAGTACAGACACAGAAAGTTACCACAACAATAAAGACAACCACAACAGTTGAAGCGGCCAAGACAACCGGCACAAAGGACACAACAGCAGGCACAACTGTAAAAAAAGAGAAATATACTATCGCAGATATAGCATCTGTTGCACCGAAGATGGACAGCAAAGTATTAAATGCCTATAAGAAAATGGGATTTACAGTAACTGTTGACCCAGGCGTTTCCTATGCAGGTTACTTTGATGCAAGAACAAGAAGTATTACACTTCAGAATGCAGATGATACCATCTATCATGAACTTGGACATTATCTTGCATTTATTGCAGGAAATGTTGATAAATCCAGTTCTTTCGCAGCTGTTTACAACAGTGAGAAATCTAAATTTACAGGTGTCAGAAAAGCGTATGCAACACAGAATGCGTCTGAGTATTTTGCAGAATCCGTTCAGAATTATGTGGAGAATCCGGCAGCGCTGAAGGCACAGCGTCCGCAGACATACGAAGCAGTAAAGAACGCACTTGCAAAAGTTACAGATGCACAGGTGAATAAGATCATCAATGTTTATAAAGTAATTTGGAAATAAATAATTACATAGTCGGCCACCCGGGAGTTTTCTACTTCCGGGTGGCCTTTTTTGTCAGGGGATAAAATTGTCGATAAAAATTTCTTGCATTGCTTCAGAAATGGTGTATATTATTATCATAATCATTTTACGTTCAATAACGGTTCAGACACCAGTACAGCCATGTCGGGCTGTATAAAATTCCATTGATTTTTTGAAATTACAATTATAAATAGTAAGGATAGAGGTATTTATGAGAGAAAAATATGAATCACTATCTCTGGCCGTGCTGAAAGATCTGGCGAAGGCAAGGGGTATGAAGGGCATTTCCACGTTGAGAAAACCGGCACTGATCGAGAGAATGCTGGAAGAAGATGCGAAAGAAGCAGCGAAGGGGAATCCGGCTGAGGAACAGAAGAGTATATCAGAGGAGAATGTTTTCAGGGGAAGTTCTGCAGGAGAAGATGTACAGAAAGAGAATACACTGAAAGAAAAGAAACATGAGAGCGGAAATGCGGAATACCGTACACGTCAGAAGTCGGAAGGCGTTCAGGAACATAGAGAATACCGGGCAGATAAGTACGAACAGGAACACAGAACCATTCGCAGAGAGTACACCCGGGAGAGTAACAGAGAAGGCAGTCATGAAGCTATAACCGTGATAATTACAGGAAACCGGTGAGAGAAGAACGTACAGTCATGAGGGAAGGTATGTCTGAAACGGAAGCCCGTACGGAGAATGGGAACACTCCGGCTGAATCAGCGCAGCTTGACAGCGGCGAGAAAGCCAATGGAATCCTTGAGGTACTTCCGGATGGATACGGATTTATCCGCTGCGAGAATTACCTTCCGGGAGAGAATGATATCTATGTTTCACCGTCCCAGATCCGCCGTTTTAACCTGAAGACAGGCGATATCATCCAGGGAAATATCCGAATTAAGACTCAGGGTGAGAAGTTCAGTGCACTTCTCTATGTATCTTCCATAAACGGCTTTCATCCAAGCGAGGGTCAGAGAAGATACAATTTTGAGGATATGACGCCGATCTTCCCGAATGAGCGTCTTGTAATGGAACGTGCAGGCGGGACAACAGCTATGCGCATCGTAGACCTTATCAGTCCCATTGGTAAAGGCCAGCGAGGCATGATCGTATCTCCACCTAAGGCAGGTAAGACAACCCTTCTTAAAGATGTGGCCAAATCCATTCTCAAGAACAACCGAGACACTCATCTGATCATCCTTCTGATCGATGAGCGCCCAGAGGAGGTTACAGACATCAAAGAAGCGATCCAGGGACCGAATGTGGAAGTGATCTATTCTACTTTTGATGAACTTCCGGAGCATCATAAAAGAGTTTCCGAGATGGTCGTGGAGCGTGCTCGCCGTCTGGTAGAACATAAGCAGGATGTTATCATCCTTCTGGATTCCATCACCAGATTAGCCAGAGCGTATAACCTGATCATTCCTCCAAGCGGAAGAACTTTATCAGGCGGTCTTGATCCGGCAGCACTTCATATGCCAAAGAGATTTTTTGGCGCAGCCCGTAATATGCGTGAGGGCGGAAGCCTGACCATTCTGGCAACTGCTCTTGTAGACACAGGAAGCAAGATGGATGATGTGATCTACGAGGAGTTCAAAGGAACCGGCAACATGGAGCTTGTCCTTGACCGTAAACTCCAGGAAAAACGGGTATTCCCGGCTATCGACATCCAGAAATCCGGTACAAGAAGAGAGGATCTCCTTCTCAGCAAAGAAGAACAGGAAGCTGTCTATATTATGAGGAAAGCCCTCAACGGAATGAAGTCCGATGAGGCAGTAGAGCAGATCCTGAACACCTTTGCCAGAACAAGGACAAATGCAGAATTGGTGCAGACAGTAAGAAAACAGAAATTTTTATAAAGTCCTTGCATTTTGCTAAAAGCTGTGTTATACTTAGCAAGCTGTTTAAAATGGAATTCGTCAAATGTATACGAATAATATTAAATTATATAGAGAGGTGAAAATCATGAGAGAAGGAATCCATCCGAACTACTATCAGGCAACTGTAACCTGCAACTGCGGAAATACTTTCGTAACAGGTTCCACTAAAGAGGACATCCACGTAGAGATCTGTTCCAAATGTCATCCGTTCTACACAGGACAGCAGAAGGCTTCACAGGCTCGTGGACGTATTGATAAGTTCAATAAGAAATACGGCCTGAATAAGTAATTATTACGAATACAGGAAATGAGAAGGTTGAGGTTGGGAAATCTCAGCCTTTCTTTAACTGAAAATATTTTTCATTTTCAGGCTGCACAGGAGAGAATGAATGAAATCATCGAATATTGGTGCCAGGCAGTCATGGAAGCATCATGATGCGCCACAAGGATAAATATTCTATTGCAGTGCGCCGTCCGGATCAGGAGATCGAGCTGAAAGTAGAGGACTATAAATGTATCTTCGGAAATCATGGGGTTCTGAAGAAACCCATCATCCGTGGTGTGGTAAGTTTTGTGGATTCTCTTGTGGTTGGAACGAAATGCTTGATGTATTCTGCAGAGATCGCAGGAGATGAGGAAGATGAAGAAGCTGCCAGAAAGAATGAGCAGCTTACTGAAGAGGAGCGTTCCGCGAAGAAAGCGAAAGAAGACAGGCAGTTTAAATGGCTGCTTTATGTGACTGTAGCTGTTTCCATGGTTGTGTCTGTGGCAGCTTTTATGTTTCTGCCTTACATACTTGCCAGTCTGATCCGCAAGGTAGGCGCGTCGGAGTTTCTGGTCACAGTTGTGGAGGCTTTTGTGAAGCTGGTACTGTTTATGGGATATATGTTTCTGATCTCCAGAATGAAGGATATCCAGAGGACATTTATGTACCATGGTGCGGAGCACAAGTGTATTAACTGTGTGGAACACGGACTTCCTCTGACTGTGGAGAATGTGTTGAAGAGTTCCAGACTTCATAAACGCTGTGGGACAAGCTTTTTGTTCCTGGTTATGCTGGTAAGCATTGTACTGCATTTCGTGTTTGTACTGGTGCCGGTTTACTGGGTAAGACTGTTCGGAAGACTTCTTATGGTACCGGTAGTTGCGGGAATCTCTTTTGAGATCATCCAGTGGGCAGGAAGAACAGACAGCAGGTTTGCAGATATCATGAGCAAGCCGGGCCTTGCCATGCAGAAATTTACAACCAAAGAGCCGACAGCAGATATGGCAGAAGTAGCCATTAAAGCTGTAGAGGCGGTTTTTGACTGGAGAGCTTATCTGAAAGAGGAATTCGACCTGGATATCCCCTATGAGACAGAGGAGACAGAAAATGCAGAATCTTGAGTCCCTTCTGAAAAAAGGAACGAACATACTAAAAGAAAATGGACTGGAAGAAGCCGGGCTGGATGCCTGGCTCCTTCTGGAATTTAAGACCGGAATAAATCGGGCATATTATTTTGCACATGGAGATGAACCGGTGTCTGATGAGACCGCAGCAGAGTATCTTAAGCTGATCGGCAGGCGTGCAGGTCATATTCCTGTACAGCAGCTGACTCATCAGGCTTTTTTTATGGGATATGAATTTTATGTAAATCAGGATGTGCTGATTCCCAGACAGGATACGGAGACACTTGTAGAAGAAGCACTGAAATGTATGAACGGCATGAAAGAACCGGAGATCCTGGATATGTGCACAGGTTCCGGCTGCATTCTTATAAGCCTTCTGCTGGAAAGGGAAAATGCAAAAGGTGCCGGCGCAGATATCTCACCGGAAGCTCTTGCTGTGGCAAAAAAGAATGCAAAAGATCTGGGTGTGGAGAAACGGGCAGAATTTGTGGAAAGTGATACATTTTCAGCACCGTATTTTTGGAAAAAAGGTGGAAAAGAGGGCGGAAAATATGATATTCTTATTTCAAATCCGCCTTATATAGCAACAGAAGAAATTGAGACACTGATGGAAGAGGTTCGCCTTCATGACCCGAGAGGGGCACTTGACGGCAGGGAAGACGGGCTTTATTTTTACAGAAATATTACTGCGGAAGCGGGAAAATATCTGCGTCCGGGTGGATGGCTTCTGTATGAGATCGGCTGCACCAGGGTGCGGCAGTCAGTGGGATGATGAAGACAGCCGGTTTTGAACAGGTTCAGGTAATAAAAGACCTTCCGGGCCTTGACCGTGTAGTGATCGGGCAGAAGCCGCTGTAAGAATGAGATCGTGGCTGGACACAGAGTGGACAGCAGTGTGAGATTTACAAGTATCAGAAACAGGAGGAAATACATGTTTGATAAACTGGATGATCTGCTGGTGCGTTTTGAGGAGCTTCTCAATGAGCTTGGAGAGCCGGGAGTAACCGATGATCCGGCGCATTTTCAGAAGCTGATGAAAGAGCAGAGCGACCTGCAGCCAATCGTAGACGCATATAAAGAGTACAAGAAGAATAAAGAGACCATCGAAGACAGTCTTTCCATGCTGGAGAGCGAGAAGGATGAAGAGATGCGTGAAATGCTGAAAGAAGAGCTTTCTGACGCGAAGAAGAGAGTGGAGGAGCTGGAGCATGAGCTGAAGATACTTCTTCTTCCGAAAGATCCTAATGACAGTAAGAACGTTATCGTTGAGATCCGCGGAGGTGCAGGCGGTGATGAGGCAGCACTTTTTGCAGCTGAGATCTATCGTATGTATGTGAAATATGCAGAGTCCCGCCGCTGGAAAACAGAGATGCTCAGTCTCAATGAAAACGGGATCGGCGGCTTCAAGGAAGTTACTTTCATGATCAAAGGTGAGGGAGCATATTCCAGACTGAAGTATGAGAGTGGTGTACATCGTGTACAGCGTGTGCCTGAGACAGAGTCCGGTGGAAGAATCCATACTTCAACCTGTACAGTAGCAATTATGCCTGAGGCAGAGGAAATTGATTTCCATCTGGATCTCAATGAGTGTAAGTTCGATGTGTTCCGTGCATCCGGAAACGGCGGTCAGTGTGTCAACACAACAGACTCTGCTGTACGTCTTACTCATATTCCTACAGGAATCGTAATTTCCTGCCAGGATGAGAAGTCCCAGCTTAAGAACAAGGATAAGGCGCTTCGAGTACTTCGTTCCCGTCTGTATGAGATGGAACTTGCAAAACAGCACGATGCAGAGGCAGAGGCCAGAAGAAGCCAGATCGGTACAGGTGACCGTTCTGAGAAAATCCGTACTTACAACTTCCCGCAGGGGCGTGTGACAGATCACAGGATCAAGTTAACCCTTCATCGTCTGGAAAATATCTTAAACGGTGATCTGGATGAGATTATTGACAGCCTGATCGCAGCGGACCAGGCAGTGAAGCTGACTAAGCTTAATGAACAGGAGTAATTTAGTGGTCACGGGGTGAACAGTAACGGTTACAGATAAAGAATTGCATAAACTATAATAATCAGGAGGAAACGTAATATGAAGAAGACAGCATTGGTAATCATGGCGGCGGGAATCGGAAGCCGTTTTGGAAAAGGTATCAAGCAGCTTGCACCGGTAGGACCGAAGGGTGAGATCATTATGGATTATTCCATCCATGATGCACTGGAAGCAGGATTCAATAAAGTGGTATTTATCATCCGTAAAGATATTGAGGATGAGTTCCGCAGAGTCATCGGCGACCGTATCGAGAAGATCACAGAAGTTGCTTACGCATTCCAGGAGATCAATGATCTTCCGGGAGATTTCAGGAAACCGGCAGATCGTACCAAACCATGGGGAACAGGACACGCTGTACTGGCAGCGAAGAAAGTTCTTTCCGAGCCATTTGCTGTAATCAATGCAGATGACTACTATGGAAAAGATGCATATGTTAAAGTACATGATTATCTTGTACAGGATCATCCGCAGGATGGCCCGATGCATATCTGCATGGCAGGTTTCCGACTTGGAAATACATTAAGCGACAACGGAAGCGTTACAAGAGGTGTGTGCCATATCGAGGACGGCAAGCTTGTTGGCGTAACTGAGACACACAACATCTTTAAGACAGCTGATGGTGCCGAGACAAGAAATGATGACGGTACAGCAGAGACACTGGATATCAGGAGCCTTGTTTCCATGAACATGTGGGGACTGACACCGGAATTCATGGAGATCCTTGAGAAAGGCTTCGTAGAATTCCTTGGCGGAATCAAAGAGGGCGACATTAAGAAAGAGTATCTTCTTCCGGAACTGATCGACCAGCTGATTCACTCCGGTGAGGCAGCAGTAGATGTACTTGAGACAAAAGATGAGTGGTTCGGCGTGACATATCAGGAAGATAAAGCATCTGTACAGGCAGCATTTAAGAAGCTGACAGATGAGGGCGTTTATCCGGAAGGACTGTATCATTAATAAAGGAGAACATTATGGGCAAATATTTTGGAACAGATGGTTTTCGTGGTGAAGCAAATGTAAAACTTACAGCAGATCACGCATTTCGCGTAGGCCGTTACCTTGGATGGTACTATGGCAGAGATCATAAGGCTAAGATCGTGATCGGCAAAGATACAAGAAGAAGCAGTTATATGTTTGAGTATGCACTGGCAGCAGGACTGACTGCCTCTGGTGCAGATGCGTATCTGCTTCATGTAACTACTACACCAAGTGTATCTTATGTAGTACGTACAGAGGATTTTGACTGCGGTATCATGATCTCCGCGAGCCATAATCCGTTTAATGATAACGGAATCAAGGTTCTCAATGAGAACGGTCAGAAGATCTCAGCAGAGATCGAGGAACGCATTGAGGCATATCTTGACGGAGAGATTGAGGAGCTTCCGATGGCAACAGGCGAGGATATTGGCCGTACCGTTGATTTTGCATCCGGAAGAAACCGTTATATCGGACATCTGATTTCTATCCCATGCCATGATTTCAAGAACATCAAGGTTGGTCTGGACTGCTCCAACGGAAGCTCTTCAGCTATTGCCAAGAGTGTTTTTGATGCACTTCGTGCAAAAACTTATGTGATCAACAATGAGCCGGACGGAACCAACATTAACCGTGGCTGCGGCTCCACACATATTGAAGTTCTGAGACAGTATGTGATCGATAAAGGACTGGATATCGGTTTTGCATACGATGGTGATGCAGACAGATGTATCGCAGTAGACCACCGTGGAAATATCATCGACGGCGACAAGATCATGTATGTATGCGGCAAATATCTCAGAGAAAAAGGCCAGCTTAACGGCAACACAGTTGTCACAACCGTTATGTCGAATCTTGGACTCTATAAATCCCTGGAGCGTGAGGGGATTGATTACGAGCAGACTGCAGTTGGTGACAAATATGTTGCTGAGAACATGATGGAAAATAATTACAGTATCGGTGGCGAGCAGTCAGGACATATTATTTTCAGCCGTTATTCTGCTACAGGTGACGGAATCCTCACTTCTCTTATGCTCATGGAAGCATGTGTAGATAAGAAAGCTACACTCTGTGACCTTGCGAAGGAAATGAAGGTTTATCCGCAGCTTCTCCGCAATGTGCGTGTGTCTGACAAAAAGACAGCACTGGACAATGAGAAGGTGAAAGCTGCCATCGAGGCAGCAGCAGAAGCACTTGGAGATGACGGACGTATCCTGGTACGTGAGAGCGGTACAGAGCCGCTGATCCGTGTAATGGTAGAAGCAGGAACAGATGAACTCTGCCATAAATATGTAGACAGTGTTGTTGATGTAATGGAAGCCGAAGGGCTTGTTGTGGAATAAGGAACTTCATGAAAAATACAAAGACAGTATTGATTCTTCAGCTGTGACAGGAACGTTACTCCTGGGCGGCTGCGGCAGTGAAAAAACAAAGATATACGAGCAGGCAGGCAAGGATCTTTCTCAGGGAAGTTACAAGTATGCACTGGAAGAGTACCAGACTTCCATCCGGAACGGAGTGAAACCGGCGCAGTCTTATCGTGGTGCAGGTATTGCAAGTCTCCGTCTTGGCAAGTATGATGATGCGATCTCAAGCTTTACAGAGGCACTGAACTGTGACAAAGTAAGCAAAAGCCTCCGGAAGGATATTTTGTCTTACCGTGCAACAGCAGAGCTGAAGTCCGGTAAGTATGAAGATGCAATGGCAGACTGCCAGACGCTGGGAGAAGATTTTGATATGGATGCAGGCATATATTTCCTCACCGGAAAAGTTGCTCTTGCCATGGATTCCTACGAGGAAGCCGCATCTGATTTCAAACAGGCTTACGGCGAGGATTCCACTTACGATATGGCTATTCAGATCTATGAGGCGTATCTTGACAAGGATATGGAGGCAGACGGAACCAGATATCTGGAAGCTGCACTTTCTTCCGAAGCGAAGGATGCCAAGGATCACTGCGACAGAGGCCGTGTCTACTACTATATGGAAGATTACAGTAATGCGAAAAAAGAACTTCTGGAAGCCTCCAAAAAGGATAATACAGAGGCATTACTTCTTCTGGGGATGGTGTATCTGGCACAGGACGATGTGGATAATGCAAAAGCCATGTATACACAGTATATTTCAGCGGCAGGTGATTCTGCAAAAGGTTATAACGGACTTGCACTGTGTGATATCAGGAACGGAGATTATGATTCTGCTCTTGATAATATTACCAAAGGTCTGCCGACAGCTACAACCGATGAGATGCAGAGCCTTCTCTTTAATGAGGTCGTAGCCTATGAAAAGAAACTGGATTTTGCTACGGCACTGACCAAGGCACAGGAATATGTTGAGATGTTTCCGGAAGACTCCGCTGCAAAAAAAGAGCTGGCTTTCCTGAAAACCAGAACATCTTCGGAGGCTGATATGGAATATTTTGACGAGATACAGGACCGGGTGATCCTGATCGGCGTGCAGGCCAGTTTTGGCGATGATATGGAGGAATCCCTGGATGAGCTTGGAGAGCTTGCAGCTACAGCCGGAGCAGCAGTGCAGGCAGGATCATCCAGAACCGTGAGGCCGTCCATCCGGGAACTTATATCGGCAAAGGTAAGATCGAGGAGGTAAAAGGTCTTCTCTATGCGTTAAATGCCAATGGTGTGATCTGTGATGATGAGCTTTCTCCTGCCCAGATGAACAATCTGGAACGTGAGCTGGAATGCAAGGTTATGGACAGAACCTTGCTGATCCTTGATATTTTTGCAAAGCGGGCAGTGACAAGTGAAGGCAAGATCCAGGTCGAACTGGCGCAGCTTCGTTACCGTTCTGCAAGGCTGGTAGGACTTCGGTCTTCCCTTTCCCGTCTTGGCGGCGGAATCGGAACAAGAGGTCCTGGTGAAAAGAAGCTGGAGACAGACCGACGTCTGATCCGAAACAGGATCTCAGCATTGAAGCAGGAGCTTTCCCAGGTAGAGAAGCACAGAGAGCTGATCCGTTCCAGAAGAGCGGTGGGCAATCTTAAGACAGCAGCCATTGTGGGATATACAAATGCAGGTAAATCCACACTTCTGAATACGCTGACAGGAGCGTCTGTGCTTTCTGAGGACAAGCTATTTGCAACACTTGATCCTACGACCCGTCTTCTGACGCTGGATGACGGACAGCAGCTGCTTCTTACAGATACTGTAGGATTTATCCGAAAACTTCCTCACAATCTGGTTGAGGCTTTTAAGAGTACCCTGGAGGAGGCAAAGTACGCGGATTATATCATCATGTGGTGGACGCGTCCAATCCCCAGGCAGAAATGCAGATGCACATTGTGTATGAGACCCTGAAAGAATTAGGTGCCCTTGGCAAAAAAACGATCACGCTTTTTAACAAGCAGGACAAAGCTGCCGGGGAGAGTCTCCGGGATCTTCGTGCAGATCATACCTTGAAGATTTCTGCAAGAACAGGAGAGGGACTCGGCGAATTTAAGGAACTCCTTTCCAGGATCCTGGCAGAGGGACAGATCTATATGGAGCGGCTTTTTCCGTATTCAGATGCTGGTCAGATCCAGCTGATCCGTGAGTATGGGCAGCTTCTTTCCGAGGAGTATACAGAGGGTGGAATTGCTGTAAAAGCAAGGGTTCCCCGTGAAATCTATCCGAAAGTAACATAACGTTGAATGATTAACTCAGTACCATATATAGTACCGTGAACAAAATGGACACTATATATGGTGCTTTTTGTGTTGACGCAAAGGTGTCGTTCTGATACAATGAGCCTACAGCGTTTTTTGAAAAACGTCACTGGATGAGGTCTGATCAGTGATCAAAAACACTTTATATATACATGTGTGAGGGAGGCATTTTTATGTTTCAGGTAGTAAAAAGAGACGGCGAACTGGACGGATTTAAAATGGGAAAGATCACCGCAGCCATTGACAAGGCATTCGATGCGAAGGGCAAGAATTACAGCCCGGATATGATCGATCTTCTGGGGCTTCGTGTTACTGCTGATTTTCAGAATAAGATCGAGAACAATCGAATTTCAGTAGAGGATATCCAGGACAGTGTGGAGAATGTACTGATCCAGGCAGGATATTCCGATGTTGCCAAGGCTTATATCCTGTATCGTAAACAGCGTGAGAAGATCCGCAATATGAAATCTACCATCCTTGATTATAAAGAGATCGTAAACAGCTATGTGAAGGTTGAAGACTGGCGTGTAAAAGAGAATTCAACTGTCACCTATTCCGTAGGAGGACTGATTTTAAGCAACTCTGGTGCAGTAACTGCCAATTACTGGCTGTCTGAGATTTATGACAATGAGATTGCAGAAGCGCACAGGAATGCAGATATCCACATCCATGACCTTTCCATGCTTACAGGCTACTGTGCAGGCTGGTCACTGAAACAGCTGATCCGTGAGGGACTTGGCGGGATCGAAGGCAAGATCACTTCCGCACCTGCGAAGCATTTAAGCGTGCTCTGCAACCAGATGGTGAATTTCCTGGGGATCATGCAGAATGAGTGGGCTGGTGCACAGGCATTTTCATCCTTTGATACGTATCTGGCTCCTTTTGTAAAGGCAGATAATCTTTCCTATCCGGAGGTTAAGAAATGTATCGAGGCTTTTGTTTACGGAGTAAATACACCGAGCCGATGGGGAACACAGGCACCGTTCTCCAATATTACACTGGACTGGACAGTTCCGGATGATCTTGCAGAGCTTCCTGCTATCGTAGGCGGCAAGGATATGGATTTCAAGTATAAAGACTGTAAGAAAGAGATGGATATGGTCAACAAGGCATTTATCGAGACCATGATCGAGGGCGATGCCAACGGTCGCGGATTCCAGTATCCGATCCCGACTTATTCCATCACCAAAGAGTTTGACTGGTCTGACACTGAGAACAACAGACTTCTTTTTGAAATGACATCCAAGTACGGTACACCGTATTTTTCCAACTATATCAACAGCGATATGAAACCAAGCGACATCCGCAGTATGTGCTGCCGTCTCCGCTTGGATCTCCGTGAGCTTCGCAAAAAGAGCGGTGGTTTCTTCGGTTCCGGTGAGAGTACAGGTTCTGTAGGCGTTGTTACCATCAACATGCCGCGTATCGCATATCTGTCAAAAAGTCCTCAGGAGTTTTACCGCCGTTTGGACCGAATGATGGATATTTCCGCAAGATCTCTTCACATTAAGAGAGATGTGATCAGCAAGCTTCTTGATGAGGGATTGTATCCGTATACCAGGAGATATCTTGGAAGTTTTGATAATCATTTTTCTACCATTGGTCTTGTGGGAATGAATGAAGCCGGTCTGAACGCATGCTGGCTTAAGAAGGATATGACAGATCCTGCAACCCAGAAGTTTACAAAAGAAGTTCTGGAACATATGAGAAATCGTCTTTCTGACTACCAGGAGCAGTATCCGGGAGAACTTTTCAACCTGGAGGCAACACCTGCTGAGTCCACAGCTTACCGTCTTGCAAAACATGACAGAAAGCGTTATCCGGATATCCTGACAGCCGGAAAAGAAGGCGACACACCATACTATACAAACAGCTCTCACCTGCCGGTTGATTATACTGCGGATATTTTTGACGCACTGGATATCCAGGATGATCTGCAGACATTGTATACATCAGGAACTGTTTTCCACGCATTCCTTGGCGAGAAGCTTCCGGACTGGAAAGCAGCAGCTTCTCTTGTACGTAAGATCGCAGAGAACTATCGTCTGCCGTATTACACCATTTCTCCGACATATTCTGTATGTCAGGAGCATGGTTACATCAGCGGAGAGCACTTTACCTGTCCGAAATGCGGCAAGAAGGCTGAGGTCTACAGCCGTATCACGGGATATTACCGTCCTGTACAGAACTGGAATGACGGTAAGACTCAGGAGTATAAGAACCGTACGCTCTATGATATCACACATTCACAGCTGAAAAAGGTTCATACCAGTGTGATGACCATGAAAGGTGACGAGGTTGAGATCCAGCCGGTTGCATCTCATAAGTATCTGTTTACAACAAGCACCTGCCCGAACTGCCGCATGGCAAAAAAGATGCTGGAAGGTGAAGAGCTGGAGATCATTGATGCAGAACAGAACCCGGAGCTTGTCAAACAGTATGGGATCCGCCAGGCCCCGACTCTGGTGATCACTGACGGGGCACAGATTAAAAAGTATGTGAATGCTTCTAATATTCAGAAGTACGTGGATGAAGAACTTGACTGAGTTCTTGGATTAGCGGAGACTTGTTTGGGTTCAAATGGAATTAAGGACTGGACACATGTCGGGAGATGTGTGTCTGGTTTTTTGTATGTTTTTTTAATTTGTAATTGACATTTTGTGGGTGCATGATATACTGATATTTGGATTTAATGATTGAAAGCGTTACGCTTTAACGCGTAAATATGGAATATGGTTGCTGTGTGCGGCAGGGGGATACCCGGAGATCATTTTCCTTTTGCGTTCCCTTTTTCCGGGCACGCTGCTGTTAAACATTGAAAAGGCCTGTAAAATGTAACAAAACCCCTCCTTTGGGAAAGAAAAACTATATAGAAATGAGGAATAAATTATGGTAAAACAGAACATCGTTTTTGTAGAAAACACCCCTGGAAGTCTTCAGAAAGTAACTAAGATCCTTGCAGAGAATCAGATCGACATCTACGGCTTTGGATGCTTTGACGCTCCGGAATTCGCAAACTTCCGTATGGTATGTGATGCACCGGAAAAAGCAGACAAGATCATGGCTGAGAATGGCTACATGACACGTATCACACAGGCGATTCTTGTAGACCTTCAGGACGAGATCGGCGGTCTGGACAAGCTCTTAAGCGTTATGGGCGACAGCAATGTAAACCTTCATTACATTTACACTTTTTTCCACAGAGGCCTGAAAGTCCCGGTAGCGATCATGCATTGTGAAGATCTTCTGGTTGCAGAGAGCGTACTCCGCAACAACGGCTTCAAAGTTCTCAATCGCCTTGTGAATCCGGACGGAGCAGAAGAAGAGAAATAAAAAAGAAGGATATTCAGGGTTACTGTTCACTGGCAATGTTCCGCGAGGTGTTTTTTGTGAGCGAAGGTCACAGAAAACCCGAGACATACCGCGCGATTATGCAATTAGCATAAATTCTGTGCACCGCGAAGCGTGTTACTGAGAACGGAGTGAACAGTAACTATTCAGGAATGAAGTATCGCATTTTGCTGTGAAGTATTGAAGTTTTGATATGGCAATGCTACAATAAAAGAGCGTGTCAGGAAGCAGAAAAAAGTTTCCAGGCACGCTCTTATTTACGTGTACAACCAGGTTTATGACTACATAGAATTCTGGGTCGGGCCGTAAACGCAGATGATCTCATCTGCCTGGCGGACGTACATACAATGGAGGAAATCGATGAAAAGAGAAAGTTTCAGAAAAGGTATGAAGGATGGCATTCCCATTGCATTGGGATATTTTGCAGTATCGTTCACCTTTGGCATGATGGCTGTTGCAGGAGGCTTAAGTATCTGGCAGGCAGTTCTGATCTCACTGACTAATCTGACATCAGCTGGTCAGTTCGCAGGACTGGATATTATTTTAGCAGGGGGGTCCATGTGGGAGATGGCGATGACCCAGCTGGTGATCAATCTCAGGTATTGTCTGATGTCTTTTTCCCTATCACAGAAATTCAGGCGTGAGGAGTCAGGTATCCTGAAGTACATCGCTGCATTCGGAATCACAGATGAGATCTTTGGGATCAGCGCAGCCCAGGAGGGAAAAGTCAGCGTATTTTATAATTACGGAGCTATGTGTGTAGCGATCCCGGGCTGGACTTTAGGAACGCTGGTTGGTGGTATCTCAGGAAACCTTCTTCCGGATTTTATGCTCAGTGCACTGAGCGTGGCTATTTACGGAATGTTCCTGGCAATCATCATCCCACCGTCCAGGAAGAGCAAGCCTGTTCTTGGGGTTGTTGTGGCTTCCATGGCAGTCAGCACCATTTTTGCGGTGACTCCTGTGCTGAAGCAGGTATCTTCCGGATTTATGATCATTATCACAACGCTGCTGGTTGCAGGTCTGGCAGCTTATTTTTGTCCGGTGGAAGAGAAGGAGGACACAGCTCATGAGTCATAATGTATATCTTTATATCCTTGTAATGGCAGCGGTGACATATCTCATACGTATGCTGCCTCTTGCTCTTGCAAAAAACGAGATTAAAAGCCCTTTTATCAATTCTTTTTTATATTATGTGCCATACGCCTGTCTGGCAGCAATGACCTTTCCGGCCATCCTCAAAGCCACAGACAGCATCATCTCCGGCGCAGCAGGCTTCTTCGTAGCCTGATCGCAGCATATAAGGAAAAAAGTCTTATCACAGTGGCACTGCTGGCGTGCGCGGCAGTGTTTATTGTAGAACGGGTGCTGGTATTTATCTGAGAGAACGAAATTTTAACAAAGAATATTTAAAAATATCTGGATCGGCAATAAGTAATTGTCTCTAAAGTATGGGAGAAAGCATTTGAAGGCTTTCTCCCTTTGTCATTTATTCACCAAGAAAACCAAGATCAATTTCTCCATCGAACACTGTAGTTGCAGGTCCGGCCATGTATACAAGATTCTCGTCTCTTTCCCAGGAGATGTTTAAGTCTCCGCCAAGGAGCTGTACGGTTACCGGTTTGCTGCCGTCAACTTTGTCGTTGAGGATGGAAGCTACCGTAACTGCGCAGGCACCTGTACCGCAGGCCAGTGTCTCACCGGAGCCACGCTCCCAGACACGCATCTTCACAGTATTGCGGTCGATCAGCTGGACAAACTCCGTGTTGACCCTGTCAGGGAAGCATACGTGATTCTCAAAAGAAGGGCCGATTTTTTCCAGATCAAGGCTGTCTACATCATCTACATAAATGATCGCATGAGGATTACCCATGGAAACAGCAGTCATGCGGTATTCTTTTCCATCGACAGTGATAGGCGCATTGATGACTTGTTCAGTCTCAGCAACGACAGGGATCTCTTTTGCAGTGAGGATCGGGGAGCCCATGTTGACTTTTACCATGGAGGCTTTGCCGTCGCGGATGGTAAGATCTACATATTTAATTCCGCTCTTTGTGGCAATACTTAAAGATGTCTTGTTTACAATGCCGTGGTCATAGACATATTTTGCAACGCAGCGGATACCGTTTCCGCACATGGCACCCTGGGAACCATCCAGGTTGTACATATCCATCTCACAGTCTGCGATCTCAGACGGACGGATCAGGATCAGACCATCGGAGCCAATACCGAAGTGACGGTCGCTGACGAATTTTGCTACAGATGACGGATCCTTGACCGTCTCCTCAAAACAGTTTACATATACATAATCATTTCCAATACCATGCATTTTCGTGAATTTCATAATAATAACCTCCTTATTTCTGAATATTATACTTGTTTTTTCCGCAGGAGCACAAGCCCTTACTGTAAAAACATTCCGGCAATATTGGCCGGCTGCGGAGTGAACAGTGTTTCAATTTCTTCCTCTGGTATTATAGTATACTGGATAATTGTTATCGAAAAGTGAATTTTACCATGGATTGGAAAGAAAAAATCCCGGATATAGGTTTTCTATGCTTGCATTTTATTGAAAACATGGTATCATAAAACAAAGCAATATGCATAACATTGCATAATTATGCTGTGCATCGCATGTGCTGCTTTGGATCTGTAAGAAAGCAGCCCCTTTCGCGATGTACACAGAATTCAGGAGGAAGAAAAAATGAAGAGAAAATTTATGGCACTTGCACTTGCAGCAGCTATGACAGTATCTATGACATCCGTTGTTTTTGCAGCAGATGAGATCAAAAGTGCAGATGATCTGGAAGGTAAGAAGATCGGTGTTCAGCTTGGAACAACAGGTGATACACTTGCAACAGACATCAAGGATGCAACAGTAGAGAGATACAATAAAGGAAACGATGCAGTTCTCGCTCTGAAACAGGGTAAAGTTGACTGCGTAGTGATCGACAGCGAGCCGGCTAAGAAATTTGTTGAGAAAAACGACGACCTTGATATCATTGAGGATGTTTTTGAAAAAGAGGAGTATGCAATCTGTCTTTCCAAAGACAATGCAGATCTGACGAAAGAGTTCAATGAAGCACTGAAGGAGCTGAAGGATGAGGGAACACTGGATTCCATCAGAGATAACTATATCGGTGATGATGCTGGTAAGACACCATATGAGTCTCCGAAGGATGCAGATCATTCCAAGGGAACTCTTACAATGGCAACTAACGCAACATTCCAGCCATACGAATACTATGACGGAGATAATATCGTAGGTATTGACGCTGATATCGCTCAGGCTGTCTGCGATAAACTTGGATATGAGCTGAAGATCGAGGATATGGAGTTTGACGCCATTGTAAATGCAGTTAAATCCGGAAAAGCAGATTTTGGTGTAGCAGGAATGACTGTAACAGAAGACCGTAAGAAGAGCGTTGATTTCACAGATCCATACACAACAGCAGAACAGGTTATCATTGTACAGAAATAATTCAACCAAATAAACTGTGAAACAGATTATCTGGTTATGAGTAAGTAGCGAATGCGGATGATCTTATCCGCTTGACAGAAAATTATAAGAACTGAATTCAGGTTCCGGATATCCGGGGACATTTCCGGAGTCTGGAACCTGTAGTTTTGGAAAGGATGGAAATTTTGAGTCTTATTGAACAGTTTCAGTTTAACTTTCTGGACGACAATCGCTGGCAGTTCATTGTATCCGGTCTGAAAAACACCATCATAATCACATTCTTTGCGGTTCTGCTTGGTATTTTCCTTGGATTTGTGATCGCCATTGTCCGTTCCACACATGATAAAACAGGTAAGCTTAAGATCCTCAATGCAATCTGCAGAGTTTACCTGACAGTGATCCGCGGTACACCAACCATGGTACAGCTGCTGATCGTTTACTATGTTATCTTTGCAACTGTAGATCCAGGTAAGATCGTAGTTGCTATTATTGCATTCGGTATGAACTCCGCTGCATACGTAGCTGAGATCGTCCGTTCCGGTATCATGTCCATTGACCAGGGACAGTTTGAGGCAGGCCGAAGCCTGGGTCTTAATTACACACAGACTATGACGAAGATCATTCTTCCGCAGGCAGTCAAAAATATTCTTCCTGCACTTGGAAATGAGCTGATCGTTCTCTTAAAAGAGACATCTATCAGTGGTTACATCGGTCTTACAGATCTGACCCGTGGCGGTGATATTATCCGAAGCCAGACATACAGCGCACTTTTTCCATTGCTGGCAGTAGCAGCGATCTATCTTGTGATCGTTTGCTTCCTTACCTACCTTGTAGGAAAACTTGAGAGGAGACTGAGAACCAATGAGCGTAAGTAATGAAGTACTTCTTGATGTGCAGGGACTTGAAAAGGCCTATGGCGGCAATCAGGTTCTCAACGGAATTACCACACAGATCCGCAGGGGTGAAGTAGTAGCCATTATCGGCCCATCCGGCTGCGGTAAATCCACATTCCTCCGTTCCCTGAATCTCCTTGAGGAGCCTACAGGGGGAAAAATTCTCTTCGAAGGAACAGACATCACAGATCCGAAGGTGGATATCAACCGCCACCGTCAGAAGATCGGAATGGTGTTCCAGCAGTTTAACCTGTTCCCTCACAAGACAGTAAAAGAAAATATCATGCTTGCACCGGTAACATTGAAGCTGATGAGCAAAGAAGAGGCAGAAAAAACAGCTCTGGATCTCCTGAAGCGTGTCGGTCTTCCGGATAAGGCAGATTCATATCCGGATATGCTTTCCGGCGGTCAGAAGCAGCGTATTGCCATTGCAAGATCCCTAGCTATGAATCCGGATGTGATGCTTTTTGATGAGCCAACATCTGCCCTTGACCCGGAAATGGTCGGTGAGGTTCTGGAACTGATGCAGGAGCTTGCAAAATCCGGCATGACAATGGTTGTGGTAACACATGAGATGGGATTTGCCCGTGAGGTGGCAACAAGAGTTCTTTTTATCGACGAAGGAAAGATACAGGAAGAGAATTCTCCGAAGGAATTTTTCGCAAATCCGAAGAACAAACGACTTCGCGAGTTCCTTTCAAAAACATTATAAATATAAAAATATTAAAAACGATGCTTTATCCTCCTGTGAAATGCTTCAGGAGATAAAACATCCGTTTTTTATATTTACAGAATAATGATACCGTTATTTCATTGGCTGGTTCAGATCACTGTAGATCACATCCTCAAAGGGGAGAGTGATACGTTCTCGTTTGGCGGAGGAAAGGTAGATGCCTTTTACCATTTCAAGGGTTTTTCTGCCTTCCAGTCCGTCGATGGCAACAGGAAGATCCTCACGGACAGAACGGTAGAAGTCACGGATCTGCAGGTGATGGCTGCTTCCCCAGTAATCAGGACCTACATTTGTGGTTTCATAAGTGTTTCGGATCTCGGCATAGGTGCCGTCCAGTTCGTAATAGCCCATGTCCTGCTTCAGACCCAGGCGCCCTTTTTCACCGATCAGTTCAATGTTGATCGGAGAATCGGTTCCGTAAATGTTGCAGGCATAGAGATTGTAAAGACAGCCGTTTTTAAACATGATAGCAGCGTCTGCGGCATCCTCCACTTTTACAAAATGATGAACATAATTATGAACACTTCCGTCTATCCATTCCACATCGGAATCCAGCATATATCGAACGCGGTCAATGCTGTGGATCGCCTGGTCGATGAGAACACCGCCACCCTCTTTGGCCCATGTTCCCTTCCAGTCACTTCCACTGTAATAGTCGAGCGGACGGTTCCAGGTCAGATAGGAACGGGCGGTAAGGATTTTTCCGAAATCGCCCCGCTGGATCATTTCACGGAGCTTTTCCACACTCTTTGTGTAACGGGTCTGAAAGATAACACCCAGCTTTACATGAGTTTCTTCGGCGGTGCGGATCATTTTGTCTGCATCCTGAAGACAGGTGGCGATGGGCTTTTCGGTAAGGACGTTAATGCCGGCTTTCATGGCTTTGATGGCCATGACCGGGTGCAGGAAATGAGGCAGACAGAGATGGACCACATCAATATTTTTATCCAGGATCTCATCAAAGTCCGTAGTCCAGGAACAGTTAAATTCCTCGGCAAAGGATCTGGCAAGAGCGGGGTCCTTGTCGACAGCATATACTAATTCTGCTTCGTCGCTGAGACGATGGAATGCATCCGCATAAGAGACGGAAATACGGCCGCAGCCTACAATAGCAACTTTCAGTTTTTTCATGGCTTCCTCCTTATATCATCCGATAAAAAAATTTGTCGGATCCTGATCTGTAAAAGAATAGTGGATATCAAAAAAGTATTTCATGGCTCCGTTCAGGAATGAATCGCTCTGGAGCTGGGAGTAACGGACGGTCACATTGTCTGCCATCCTGCGAAAGCCTGTTTTTTTCAGGTCTTCCCGCACTTCATTGAGAAAATATTCGCCAAGAGCAGGGATCTTTCCGCCGAGAACGATCAGGGATGGATTTACGGTACTGATCAGATTGCTCAGTGCAATGGACAGTTCCCATGCCATCTCCTTTACCATAGCCAGTGCGGTTGGATCGCGGAAGGTGGCAGCCTTTCCAAGGTCTGAAAAGGTGATCTCTGAAAGAGCACTTAAGGATGGGATCTGTCCGAATTCCGGGATCCTGTTTTTCAGAGCTTGTTCGGAGATCATAACTTCCAGACATCCGTGATTTCCGCAGATACATTCCGGACCGTGAGGATCGATGGAATAATGGCCGAATTGGGTAGAGGAACCACTGGCAGTTCCAAGCATACTTCCTTCGGTGAAAAGGGTGGCGCCGATGCCGCGGCCGAAATTGAGAAAAGCAAAATTTTTCTCTTTTATATTGCCATAGACCTTTTCTGCATAGGAATAGCAGGCAGTATCATTGAGAAGATCTACCGGGTATCCCGGGAATGCAGTCTTCAGAGATTTAATGATCTGAGTGCTTTCCATGGAAGGCAGATTCAGGGTCGTGGAATATACTTCATTGCTGGAGGCGTCGATCATGGCGGACATTACTATGCAGATGCCAAGGATACGGTCAGGAGCACAGTGTTCCAGAATGGATTCCCGGAAACAGGAGCCGGAGCATGCGACATGATTTTCATCTTCGGAAAGCTTCCGTGATTCATGAAAGACGGAAGTACCGGCAATGTCCACAAGATAAGCTTCGACAGCATTTTCATTCCAGTTCATGACAACAACGTAGTAGCTGTTCATCCGGACCTGAAGGCAGTTCGGCTTACGTCCGATGCTGTCGGATTCTCCGATACCGCTGTCCACAATGAATTCACGTTCGATCAGTTCATCTACAAGAGTAGATACGGTTGTTTTGCTGAGCTTCGTCTGCTTGGCAAGGTGTGCTCTGGATATTCCGGGACTGGAATAGATGGAAGTATAGAGCCGTTTCATATTCGTGTTCTTAATAACCTGCTGATTAACAAGTTTCATAGTTTCTTTTCATCTCCAATCCTTTAAAAATAAACGGTACCGAAAAATATTGGTAAAGTCTCCGTACTAAATATATCCTATCATAGATACAGAAAATAATCAACATGTGGCTGTACAAAGAAAATATTGACTGTCATAGAAGAAAAAATGTAAAAATACGACAATTCTAAAATGAAGAGCAATATAACACAGGCATTTTTTTCGGAAGACTGGTAAAAAAACGGAGATAAATAGTACAGTGGTAGGAAAAATTAATTGCGAATGTGCAAAATGCACAAAAAATAATTAAAATATTGTTTATTATACAAGAAATGCACATTGAAAGACGAAAATACGGGAAAGAATATTGACAGATACGGCAAAGAATGCTATCCTAAATCCAAGCTAAGAGCAGCAAAAAAGAGAGCTTGTAGCAAGAAACACTGATATTTTTGCAAAAAGCTTTTATTTTTTGAAATATTAGTTAGGCCACTGGACAAATAAAGAGAGGTAGAGAGATGAGAATAGGCGTGATTGGATGCGGCGGAATGGGAACGACTCATTACTTATCCCTGAAAGTCTTATCAGAAAAAGAGGATGATGTTGAGGTAGTTGCCCTGTCTGACTGCAGAAAAGAATTTCTGGACAAAGCGGCATCATATTTTCCGGAAGCTGCCACATATGAATACGGAATGGAACTGATCGAAAAGGAGCAGCTGGATATTGTACATATCTGTCTTCCAAGCTATCTGCATGCAGAACATGCAGTGAAGGCACTGGAAAAAGGGATGAATGTACTGGTGGAAAAACCGGTATGTCTGACTGAAGAGGATTGCCAGATGCTTCTTGAAGCAGAAAAAAGATCCGGGAAGAAGGTTATGGTAGGTCAGGTAGTACGTTCCTTTGAGGAATATAAATATCTGAAGGAAGCTTACGACACAGAAAAATTCGGAAAGCTGAAATCCATTACTATGGAGCGTATCAGCGGAGATGTGCAATGGGGATTTGAGGACTGGTTCCATAATGAAGAAAAGAGTGGTTCCGTTGTGCTGGATCTTCACGTGCATGATCTTGATTTTCTGCGTTATATGCTGGGTGAGCCGGACAGCTTCCAGGTAAAAGCCAGCAGATTTGAAAGTGGCATGATCAATCATATCATCACGGAGTATGAATTCGGAGATGTTTTTGCCACAGCAGAGGGTATTTGGGATGAGTCACCGGCAATGAAGTTCCATGCAGCGTTCCGTGCACATTTTGAGGATGCTACGATAGAATTTAACGGTGCTCAGTCACCGAGCCTGACAGTATATAAGAAAGACGGAACTGTGGAGACACCAGAGCTCAAAGCTGAATATGAAGGCGAGAGTGATGTGGCGGGAATCAATGTCTCCAATCTGGGGCCATATTATACAGAGATCAAATATTTCCAGGAATGCGTCAGAGAAGATAAACCTGTAGAGGTTGCACCTCTGATCGAAGGAGCAAGATCCGTACAGCTTGGGATTAAAGAGTGGAATGCGGCAAAAGAGTATGTAAACGCACACGAAAACAAATAATGAAATTTTCACTGAAAGGCAGTGAGAAAAATAAAAAAAGCTATTCAAAAGGAGGATATGCAAATGAAAAAAAGAGTGATTTCTATTCTGTTATCAGCAGCAATGATCTCATCAATGGTAGTTGCAGGAGGGGTAACTGCACATGCTGAGGAAAATGTAACACTGAATGTATTTGATGCACATGCTTATGGTCTGGATGAATATGACGAGATGGTAAAAGCCTTCGAGGAATCACATCCTGGTGTGACTGTTGATGTACAGCATGCGGCCAACGATTACGACACACTGCTTCAGTCAAGAGTAAACTCCGGTGATACACCAGACGTATTTGATGCTGAGGCCGGAACAAAAGCGAAAATGTACTATGATTACGCTTACGACTGGAGCAATGATACAGAAGTTCTGGACAAGTTCAATGAGGACGCTGTAAACCTTGGAAAAGATGACGAGGGAAATGTAAAATCTCTTCCATGGACCTATGAGAACATGGGCCTGATCTACAACAAGGACTGCTTTGAGAAAGCTGGTATCGACAAGCTTCCGACAAACATGGATGAGCTGGAAGAGGCATGCAAGAAGCTGAAGGATGCAGGCATCACTCCGTTTGCACTTGCTGCAAAGGAAACATGGGTATTAGGACAGGTTGCAACACATTTCATGATCGACAAAGACAAAACAGCTGCTGAGACAGTAGATGCGATCAAATCCGGTGAGACAGCATTTGCAGATATGCCTAACTGGGAGAACCTTTACAAATTCCTTGATCTTGCTGTAGAGTATGGTCCGGACAAGCCGCTTGAGGTTGACTGGGAGACATCAGAGAATATGCTTGCAAACGGCGAAGCAGCTATGATCCATATGGGTGACTGGTGCCAGTCTACACTGGATTCCTTTAATCCGGATGCAAATCTTGCATTTCTTCCATTCCCGGTAGCGCCGGTGAAGATGATGCAACTGTATTATCCTCCTGTAACTGGACTTATATTGTAAATAAAGATTCCAAGAATCTGGATCTTGCAAAAGAGTATTGTGAGTTTATCCTTACATCCGAAGAAGGCCAGAAATGGATGGCAGAAGGTGTAGGAGCTGTTCCTGGTGCAAAGTCTGATATGGAAGTGACCGGCGCTCTTGCAAATGATGCCAAGACCTATATCGACGCTGGAAAGACAAACGGCTGGATCCATACAATTGCTCCTGGCAGCTACACAGATGAGTGTGGTCCGTATCTCCAGTCCTACATGCTTGGAGACATGAGCGCAGATGAAGTAACACAGCTCTTCCAGGATTTCTGGACATCTGCAGAGTAACAAGGAACTCCAGGAGCCGAAGAGAAACAGATTTGTTGATTTTGGGCTGACGGAATGTAACTGACAAAAGAGGGAGACAGGCAGCAGCTTTGCCTGTTTCCCAAATATAAACCAAAGAAAAAATGAATTTCTGGAGGGGATAGGATTGAAAAACAAAAAATAAAGGATCTGGCAATTTTTGCATTGTTTGTCTTTCCGGCAGTCGCTTTTGTACTGTTTGCCACAGATATTCCATTTGTAATGAATCTGTACTATTCGGTATTTAATTGGAATGGAATCGGCAAGAACATGGAATTTGTAGGACTTGCCAACTATGTGAAGATCTTTACTGCTGACCCGCTTTTCTGGAAAGGTGTCAGATTTACTCTTAAATTTGCAGTATTTTATGTTGTTATCGTAAACATTGTTTCTCTCACAGTCGCTATCGTAATGGCACGTGAGAACAAAGTGAACAGTCTTGGTCGTGCTTTTTATTATATTCCTTATATCATCAGTCTGACAGCGATCAGTCTGATCTGGAAATTTATCCTGGGACCTGGCTTTGAGGCTCTTTACAGTGTTACAGGATGGGAATTCTTTAACTGGAGCTGGCTTGGAACACCGAAGCTTGCTTTTTATGTAGTTGTTGTCATGGCAGTATGGCAGAATCTTGGTTTTTACATGGTCAATTATATCGCAGGAATCATTGCAGTTCCGGGAGAGCTTCTGGAAGCGGCAAGAATCGATGGAGCAACCTCTTTCCAGGTATTCCGCAAGATCACAATTCCGATGATCATGCCTGCGATCTCGATCTGTATGCTGACATCAATGACATTTGCGTTTAAGTTATTCGATATTATCATGGTATTTACAAAGGGCGGACCTGCGAATTCAACTGTTTCCGTTGCGTATAATATTTATAAGGAAGCTTTTGTTAACAGCAAATATGGTCTTGCTACTGCCAAATCTCTTGTATTTGTAGTATTTGTTCTGATCATTACAGCAATTCAGATGAAGATTACCAAGAGTAAGGAGGTTGAGGCATAATGAAGAAGAAACCAAAGAACCTGCGGCAGGTGAATGCACTGACAATCATTATTTTTGTATGTGCGATCTTCTGGCTGATGCCGCTGGTATTGATCTTTATAAACTCATTTAAACCCTATAATGATATGCTGCAGGACTTTCTGGCTCTGCCCAAGTCATGGAGCCTGAAGATGTATATGGAGACCTGGACGAAATTCGGTTTCCCGTCTCTGATTTTTAACACACTGCTCTATACATTCTGTACGGTTATCCTGGTAGTGCTCATGCGCCGATGGCAGCCTATAAGCTTGCAAGAACAAAAAGCAGACTCAGCAAAGTATGCTTTGTTCTGATCATCATGCCGATGATGGTTCCGTTCCAGTCTTACATGATTACCTTGACAAGACTGGTTTCCAACGTGAAGCTGACTGGAACAAGAATCGGATATATTCTGGTAAGTGTAGGCTTGTGTATGCCGCTGGCTGTATACATGATCCATGGATTTGTAAAAAATGTGCCTATCGATCTGGAAGAGTGTGCATGTATTGACGGTGCAGGTAAGATCCGCACTTATTTCAGCATTGTACTTCCGCTTCTGAAACCGATCCTCACTACGGTCGTTGTTTTGGATGCGCTGGCAACCTGGAATGATATCATCACCAACCAGCTGATCGTTGGCGGAAATACAGTGGCAATGAATATCCAGAATGCACTGTACATGCAGTTTTCCGCACAGACAGCAGACTGGGAGCATGCACTTCCCGGAATTGTAATGTCTATGATACCGAGTCTTATCTTCTTTGTTGTGATGCAGAAGCATATTGTAGGCGGTATTACTGCCGGTGCGGTAAAAGGTTGATTTTGGTGGTATAATATGAGATAATAGTAGTATAACTGGAAGGAGAACAGAACCTATGAAAGTTGGAGTTTTGATCGAATTTACAAGCGATACAGATATTGATGCAAAATTTGCGGAGCTGAAGGAAATGGGTGTGGATAGCTGCCAGCTGGTATGTTGGGATCGTCCAACACTTCAGGACGATGCTATGGCAGAGGCTATTAATAAAGGTCTGGAGAAATACGGGATCCACGCAACCGCATTCTGGTGCGGATGGGAAGGCCGCAGAGTATGGGATTTCTATGAAGACAGCTGACACTTGGCCTGATTCCGTCTGATTACAGAGTTGAGAGACTGAAGATGCTTATGGAAGGTTCTGACTTTGCGAAAAAGATCCATGTGACAGACCTGGCAACACACGTTGGCTATATGCCGGAAAATCCATACGACCCGAAATACGAGGAAGTATTGGTTGCATGTAAGGCTATTGTGGAAAAATGTAAGGAAAATGGTCAGAACTTCCTGTTTGAAACAGGACAGGAGACTCCTGTAACATTAAAGCGTGCGATCCAGGATATTGAGAAAGCTGTCGGAAAAGGAAATGTGGGAATTAACCTTGATCCTGCAAACCTGATCATGTACGGAAAGGCAAATCCGGTAGATGCTCTGGAGGTTTTCGGTGAGTATGTCATGGGAATTCACGGAAAAGATGGAAAATATCCAACAGATGGACATCATCTGGGTGATGAGGTTCCCCTTGGCCAGGGTAAAGTAAATTATCCTGCATTTATTGCAAAGCTGAAAGAGATCGGTTATCAGGGAGATATTACCATTGAGCGTGAGATCTCCGGTGAGGAACAGAAAAAAGATATCCGTATGGCCAAGGAGCTTCTGGATAAACTGATCGCAGAATAAGAGCTGGGGGGAAAACTATGATTATTTACGCAGGAAAAGATTATCAGGATGTAAGCAGAAAAGCAGCCAATATCATGTCTGCACAGATCATCATGAAACCGGATGCAGTTCTTGGACTGGCTACCGGTTCCACGCCTGTGGGCATGTATGCACAACTGGTAGAATGGTACAAAAAAGGGGATCTGGATTTTTCCAGGGTGACAAGTGTGAATCTGGATGAGTACAAGGGACTTTCCGGCGACAATGACCAGAGCTACCGCTATTTTATGGATCATAATCTCTTTGACCATGTAAATATTGACAAAGCACGGACCTTTGTGCCTGACGGACTGGAAGAGGACAGCGATAAGGCGTGTGAACAGTATAACGAGATCATCCGGCAGACCGGAGGCGTGGACATGCAGCTGCTTGGTATCGGTGGAAACGGACACATTGGCTTCAATGAGCCGGGAGCAGCCTTTGAAAAAGAAACCCATTGTGTGGATCTGACAGAAAGCACGATCAGGCTAATGCCAGATTTTTTGAAAGTATGGATGAGGTTCCGAAACAGGCTTATACCATGGGAATCAAGAACATTATGTCTGCAAAAAAGTTCTTCTTATAGCCAGTGGAGCGGGTAAGGCAGAGGCTCTGTATAATTCTCTGTATGGTCCGATCACGCCGAATGTACCTGCATCTATTCTGCAGCTGCACCCGGATCTGACTGTGGTAGCAGATGAAGATGCTTTAAGTATTATCCGGGAAAAAGGACTTTTATAGTTACAGAATATAAGAGAACGGCAGAGAGGGGAAAGAAAAAATTATGATCATCAGGAATGGAAATGTTTTTCAGGAGGATGGAAGCTATCGGAAAATGGATCTTTATGTGGAAAACGGCAGGATCGTGTCCGATGGGACAGAAGTTTCCGATAAGGAAGAAGTGGATGCTTCCGGACTGAAGGTGCTGCCAGGACTTGTGGATATTCACAGCCATGGGGCTGTGGGTCATGATTTTTCTGATGCGGATGCCTCCGGACTTAAGAAAATTCTTCAATATGAGAAATCCCAGGGAGTTACATCCTACTGTCCTACATCAATGACTCTGCCTATGGATCAGCTGATTCGGATATTTGCATCTGCTGCTGAAGTGGAACAGGATGAAAGCTGTGCCCGGATCGTTGGATTAAATATGGAAGGGCCTTTTCTCGACCCTGCGAAAAAAGGGGCTCATGATGAGCGGTATATCCGAAATCCGGATATTGAGTTCTTCAGAGAGTGCCAGAATGTGTCCGGCGGTAAGATAAAGATTGTTACTGTGGCCCCGAATATGGAAGGGGCAGAGGCTTTTATCCGGGAGTTTAAAGATGAAGTGGTGATTTCTGTCGGACATACAGGAGCAGATTATGATTGTGCAGCCAGGGCGATGCAGGAAGGTGCACATCATGTAACGCATCTTTATAATGCCATGAACCGTTGGGACACCGGGCTCCAGGAGTTATCAGCGCGGCAGCAGATGATCCGGAGTGTATGGCAGAGCTGATCGGAGATGGAATACATATCCATCCGTCAGTGGTGCGAAATACATTTCGCATGTTCGGGGAAGAACGTCTTGTACTGATCAGCGATTCTATGATGGCAGCCGGAATGGAGAATGGCGAGTATGAGCTGGGAGGCCAGAAAGTTATTATGAAAGACCGTAAGGCTGTGTTGGAAGATGGTACGATTGCTGGTTCTGCAACGAATTTATATGAGTGTATGAAATGTGTGATCGGCATGGGGGTGCCGGAACACGCGGCAATATTTGCAGCTACCAGAAATCCGGCCAGGAGCATTGGGATTTATGATGAAGTGGGATCACTTGTGCCTGGAAAGAGAGCGGATATTGTGATCGCAGACAGAGAATTGAATATCGTAAGAGTGATATAAAGAGATCAGAAGCAGACACCGACGATAAGAAAAGGATGACGATCCGCTGGTATTAATAGCGGATCGTCATCCTTTTTGGTTGATATGCTGATTGCTGTACGGTGTATGATCCACCGGCAGGTCAGGGAGCTTACTCAGAGTCCTGTCCGGCTGCTCCTGTGCAGCTTTCATTTCATTATAACAGTATTTGATGATCGACTTTCTGGTTATGATTCCGATAAAGGAACCCTGGTCATCTACAACCGGAACAAAGTTCTGATTAATGGCGCGGTCCAGAAGATCCTCCATATTGGAGTCTGCGTGCACCGGTTTATAGGTTGCACGGCGCGGGATCGCCATAATAGGAACTCCTTCGGTCTCTTTGATATCATGGATATCAGCGTGGCGCATTCCCCACAGAAGATCGCCCTCTGAGATTGTTCCCAGATATTTGCCGTCCATGGTAAGGATCGGGATGCAGGAGTATTTACGGTGCTCCATTTTTTCCAGGGTCTGGCGAAGTGTTTCATCTTCGAAGATGTAGGCAACTTCGCTTTTGGGAATCAGAAAAAACAGAATGTTCACGTTATCACCTCGTTTCTCTGAGCTGTTTTACAGAAGCTGAAGATCATGTGCCTCTGCAGCATCTGTGATTTCTTTTGGCCAGAGAGATACGTGAACTTCTCCGATGTGTGCCTTGCGGAGGAAGAACATACAGATCCTGGACTGGCCGATTCCGCCGCCGATGGTGTATGGAAGCTCTTTGTTGAGGATTGCTTTCTGGAAAGGAAGTTCTCTTCTGTCATCACATCCTGACTCTGTAAGCTGACGGTCAAGTGCGACCTCATCAACGCGGATTCCCATGGAGGAAAGCTCCAGTGCAATGTCAAGTACAGGATAATATACCAGGATATCGCCATTCAGTTCCCAGTCATCATAGTCCGGGGCGCGTCCGTCGTGACGCTCTCCGTTTGTGAGGGTTTTGCCGACTTTCATAAGGAATACAGCACCTTTTTCGCGGGTGATCCTGTACTCGCGTTCTTTTGGCGTGCAGTCCGGATACATGTCGAGAAGTTCCTGGGTTGTGATAAAGAAGATATCTTTCGGAAGGATTTCTTCGATGTAGTCGTATTGTACTGCCATATATTTTTCGGTCTTACGAAGTACTTTGTAGATGGTACGTACAGTTTCTTTAAGAGTTTCTACGGTACGTTCTTCCTGGGAGATGATCTTTTCCCAGTCCCACTGATCCACGTAAACAGAGTGGATATTGTCGAGGTCTTCGTCGCGGCGGATAGCTACCATATCTGTATAAAGTCCCTCTCCGTGAGAAAAACCGTATTTCTTCAGTGCGTAGCGTTTCCATTTAGCCAGGGAGTGTACGATCTCGCATTGCTGCCTTCTATGGCTTTGATATCAAACTTACCGGACGCTCCACACCGTTCAGGTTATCGTTAAGACCGGACTCCGGTGCTACGAAAGTCGGGGCAGATACTCGGAGAAGATTGAGCTTCTGGGAGAGTGTCTGCTGAAAGAAATCTTTTACAGTTTTGATCGCAATCTGTGTGTCATGGAGGTTCAAGTCTGCATGATAGGTTGCGGGGATTGTGATTGTATTCATTATCGGCTCCTCCTGATGATTTTTGGACTTATAGCAATTCCAGCGATTCATGTTTTGCACAGCTGAACTTGATGCAGTAATTTCTGGGAGTGCTATAATTGCTCTGTGTGGTATTATAGCAGAAAATGGGTGGGGTGGCAATAAGGGGAAGCCATGGAGAAGCGGGTTTTGAACAGGAAAACCGGCGGCTGTGGGCGAAACAGTAACGGGGAAAATTATTGCTGCTTAAGCCAGGAAAAGACTGTGTATCAAAGTCAGGGTGTGATATACTGAAAGAAAAATGAATGAATTTATTTTAACCGGATCAGGCAGTGAATGTTTTTATCCGCCTGCTCGGATTGGATGGAGGGAGTTTATGGCCGAAAAATGTCAGGTTTGCGGAGGGAAGGTTGTGAATGGGCGGTGTTCCCTTTGCGGAATGCCATACAGAAATGATGATGTGCTTTATCATCTTAATGAGCCCCGGGAGGTACATTATAAACATGCTTCTGCGAAAGTGCGGGAGATGATGCGTGGATATGGTAGAGCAGATAGAAATGCCGGGCATGGATCCGGAACAGGAACAAGCCGGGGCAGAATGCAGGAACAGAGACAGCAGTCCGCAGGAAAAAATGCGGTGATGAAACAGACAGGAATTTTGGATAAGGGAAGAACCACAAATCAGGGAAGAACAGTAAATCGGGGAAGAACAGCAGATCAGGGAAGAACAGTAAATCAGAGGGGAATTTTAAACCAGGGAAAAACCCAGTCTGCCCAGAAGGAAAAATCCGGCGGAAAAGGCTGGATCATATGGCTGATCATCGGCCTGCTTTGCGCAATACCTGGGGTGTTGGATACTATTATGGATTGGATTGGGACGAATTTGTAAGAATATTTCCGCAGCGAGATCAGACAGTACTAAGAGTCTGTATTTTCTTGTATACAGAAATAGCCCTTTTCTTTTGCTCCCAGCTGTGGTATACTCATGCCTAGCACAATATATAGAAAAAAATCAAGATATAGAGAACTATAGTACTATATATAGTATTTGGGAGAGATGAGCTATGTTATATGTGATTAAGAAAGACGGAACAAGAGAGGAGTTCAATCCTCTGAAGATCGTGGCTGCCGTGAACAAATCAGCAGAGCGTATTCTTTATACTTTTTCAGACGAGGAGAAGGATTTTATCTGCCGTTTTGCCCAGGAGCATGCGGATTCCCTTGGAAAAAATGAGATCGAGATCCAGGAGATGCACAATATCGTTGAGGGTGCCCTGGAACGTGTGAATCCGGCTGTAGCCAAGAGCTACCGTGATTACCGTAATTACAAGCTGGATTTTATTCATATGATGGATGATGTCTATACCAAGAGCCAGGCGATCCGCTACATTGGAGATAAGAGCAATGCCAATACAGACAGCGCACTTGTAGCTACCAAGCGGAGCCTGATCTTCAATGAGCTGAATAAGGAGCTTTACCGTAAATTCTTTATGAACCGCAATGAGCTTCAGGCATGTAAGGACGGATATATTTATATTCATGACCAGTCTGCACGTCTGGATACCATGAACTGCTGTCTTTTTGATGTGGCAGCTGTTCTGCGCGGTGGTTTTGAGATGGGTAATGTCTGGTATAACGAGCCGAAGACTCTGGATACTGCTTTTGATGTTATGGGTGATATCATTCTCAGCACAGCTGCACAGCAGTACGGCGGATTTACAGTGCCGGAGGTGGATAAGATCCTGGCACCGTATGCCAAGAAGAGCTATGACAAATATATTTCCGAATTTATGAAATACTCCGATGAGAGTTGGAAAGGCCGCGAAGAAAAAGCAATCGAGTATGCACTGGACAAGGTACGCAGAGAGTATGATCAGGGCTGGCAGGGAATTGAGTACAAGCTGAATACTGTTGGTTCTTCCAGAGGCGATTATCCGTTCGTTACAGTGACTCTGGGACTTGGAACTGAGCAGTTTGAGAAGATGTGTACCATTTCTCTTCTGAAAGTCCATCAGGGTGGCCAGGGCAAGGCGGGACATAAGAAACCAGTGCTTTTCCCCAAGATTGTTTTCCTCTATGATAAAGAGATCCACGGCCCTGGAAAATGCTGCGAGGATATTTTTGAGGCTGGTGTGGAGTGTTCTTCCAAGACCATGTATCCGGACTGGCTTTCCATGTCAGGAGCTGGATACATCTCCAGCATGTACAAGAAATATAAGAAGTTATCAGCCCTATGGGATGCCGTGCTTTCTTAAGTCCATGGTATGAGCGCGGAGGTATGGAGCCGGCTGATGAGAACGATACACCTGTTTTTGTAGGACGTTTTAACATTGGTGCAGTAAGTCTTCATCTGCCGATGATCCTTGCGAAAGCAAGAGCGGAGAGCAGAGACTTCTATGAGGTTCTGGACTTCTATCTTGAAATGATCCGTAATCTGCATATTCGTACCTATGAGTATCTGGGACAGATGCGTGCGTCTACTAACCCGCTTGCTTACTGTGAGGGTGGTTTCTACGGGGGACATCTGAAACCAAACGAAAAGATCGGCAAGATCCTGAAGCCGATGACAGCTTCTTTCGGTATCACAGCACTGAATGAGCTGCAGGAGCTCTATAATGGTAAATCTATTGCAGAAGATGGTGAGTTTGCATTGGAAGTTCTTAGATATATCAATGATAAAGTAAACCAGTACAAGAAAGAGGATGGCTATCTTTATGCGATTTACGGAACACCGGCTGAGAGCCTTTGCGGTCTGCAGGTAGAGCAGTTCCGTAAGATGTACGGAATTATCGAGGGTGTTTCTGACAGACCGTATGTGAGCAACAGTTTCCACTGCCATGTAACAGAGGATGTGACTCCCATTGAGAAACAGGATCTGGAGGGACGTTTCTGGGAGCTTTGCAACGGCGGAAAGATCCAGTATGTACGTTATCCGATCGGTTATAATAAAGAAGCAATCCGTACTCTGATCAGAAGAGCCATGGATCTGGGATATTATGAAGGTGTAAACCTTTCTCTTGCATACTGTGATGACTGCGGTCACGAGGAGCTTGAGATGGACGTATGCCCTGTGTGCGGTTCCAGAAACCTGACTAAGATCGACCGTATGAATGGATATCTTTCCTACAGCCGTGTGCATGGTGATACACGTCTGAATGAGGCGAAGATGGCGGAGATCGCTGAGAGAAAATCTATGTAATATACAGATATGAAAAAATCCCATGTTCGGTTTCATTATGAATCAGAGCATGGGATTTACATATATTCAGATATTATTTAATGATAGTTCCTGTCTTCTCACAGTAGCCATCTTTTGCATGAGCCATATCTGTGATGATGGTACGGCGTCCGGTTCCTTTCTCAACGAAAGAAACACCTGCTTCGATTTTTGGAAGCATGGAGCCTGGTGCAAACTGATCGTCTGCAATATATTTCTTCGCGTCATCTGTGGAGATGATGTCCAGATAAGTCTCGTGGTCGGTCTCGTGGTCAAGGCTTACTTTCTCAACACTTGTGAGGATCATGAGTGTATCAGCATTCAGTTCCTCTGCAAGAAGTCCTGCTGCGCGGTCTTTCTCAATGATGGCGCTGGCACCGTTCAGCTGCGTGCCTGCTCAAGAACCGGGATTCCGCCACCACCTGCTGCGATAACGATCTGCTCAGCCTGGGAAAGAACTTTCACTGTTTCGATCTCAACGATCTTCTGTGGCTTAGGAGCTGCAAGGATTCGCCTGTACTGTCCTTCGTCAACTTTTGTGACAAAGTTACCTTTCTCTTCTTCTGCTTCAGCTTCTTCTGCATTAAGAACACGGCCGATGATCTTCTCGGGTTCAGCAAATGCTTCATCATATGGATCGATGACAACCTGTGTAAGGACTGTGCTTACCGGTTTGAAAATTCCTCTGGAAATCAGTTCCGCACGAATAGCGTTCTGAAGGTCATAGCCGATGTAACCCTGGCTCATGGCAGAGCAGACAGACATTGGTGCAAATGTATAATCAGGATGTGCCTTGCCGAATTCATTCATTGCGGTGTGGATCATCCCTACCTGCGGACCGTTGCTGTGGGAAATTACTACGCGTGTTCCCTCTTCAACCAGGTCTGCGATTGCTTTCGCTGCAAGACGTGTGGCGATTTTCTGCTCAGGAAGTGTGGTACCAAGTGCTCGGTGGCCTAATGCAACTACTACGGTTTTTTCGCTCATAGGAAATACCTCATTTCTCTTTAAAATTGAACTGCTGCGGAGCAAGCCGCTGCTATCAGATCAGGGATAAAAAGGTTCTTTGCCCCTGATGTCATTATATTTTATTATAAAAGACCAATGTGGGAAATGCAATACAATTTTGGCTGAATATGCCGTATGTCAGACAGTAATGCGGGACAAAGGAAAAACCGCCTGATTTCTCAGACGGCTTATTTCCTACTATTTTTTGAGGGGGAGATAGAGAGTGGTTTTTCATCTATCCAAGGTCTATTATATAGATGAAATATGTTTAAAATATGTCGGTAATCTAAAAGAAATCGAAAATTTATAAAGAAAGTTTAAACAAACTTTGTATTTTTTATATGTAGTTGCATGATATCGGAGAATATGCTACATTAAAAGAGTCTTATTTCCGCGTTCTGCGGGAAATATTCAAGCATCAGTTCGATGCAGAAATTCACTTTATTTACAATTAACAGGATCACTGGTGGTTATACACCGTTTTTTCAGGGAGGGATGCCTTTGTATGTGGAAAAGTAAGCTGTGATATGGAAACCATGTGTAAAAATGTTATGAGGATTGCGAAATCTGTATAAATCAGAGCAATCCGCAGATATCATGCTATGAAGCAGAGATGGGAGAATTTTTATGAAACACAGAATATGGAGACGGATACGGAGAACCGGGATCGCCGCTGCAGCTGCAGGGGCTGTATTAAGTGGAGGATTTCGGCCGGAGATTGTAAAAAGTGCAGATCTGGCAGATACAAATATTTCAATTGCTCAGACCGGAAACTGGACAGACAGAGAGAATGGAAAAGCAGAACTGCAGATCCAGGTGGAAGGGCTCGGAAGCTGGATGGCGCAGAGAGAAGAAACCGTGGAAAATACTGTTCAGGATCAGGAAAATTCCAGGGGAAAACCAGACGTTACAGAAGAACAGAGTAATTTTGAACATGAAAATATAAATTATGAATATGCAGACAAAGATCAGGAAAGGAAGGGTGAATATGAGTACGTGGAGGAGCTGGCATCCGGGAAAACAGTACAGCAGGAGAATGAAGAGCAGGAGGAAACGGGTGCGGGCTCACAGGAGGGAGAGACGACCGGTGGAGAAGATGTAGAAGAAGCAGAATGTGAACAACTTGCATACGCAGAACCATCAGAAGGAAAAATTCCTAATATAGCTCCGGAAGAAACTCCAATTCCAGAAGAAACACCAGTTCCGTCGGCAGTGCAGCAAGGCCTTACACTTATTACATACATTTCAGAATATTTTTCTCCGGAAATCTCAGAGATTCCGGGAGACATATCTGTTACACCAATCACCATAAAGAATCAAAAAGGAAAAAGTATAGAAATCATCAAACTGGAATATAAGATAAACACGGAAAATATGCCGGAGGAAACGCTTTCTCTGCGCATTCCGCTGACTTTACGGGAAGAATATCGTTACCCGGCAGAGGCGTCCAGCTACAGTCTTGTTCAGGATGAACCTCTGAAGAAAGACCGAAACAGTGCAGGAACTTTTCTTCTTATGGAAGAAAATGAGGAGACACAAATCCTGGCAGAAGGAATTTCACCATCTTTGGATGTGGAAGCAGCACAGGAGGACATGAATCTGACAGTGACATCCGAAACAAAAGAAATGAAAGCCGGAAAGACTATCCGATACAGGATCGACCTGATTAATACAGGGAAACTGGAACTCACAGATATTCATCTTACCAGCATGTTTTCCTGCCCGAAGATCATCCAGCGTTGGGAGAACGGGGAGGGTTTAAGTTCTGGCAATTTCCAGACAGAAGGAGCCAAGGCAGAGGTTTTCACATTAAAGGCCGGTGAGAGCAGAATTCTGTATGTTCTGGCACCGTTGGTAAATGAACAGGAGAAACCACTGGAACATAAGATAGAAGCAATTGCCACCATAAAAGAAAAACCGGATGCAACCATTACAAGAACTGCATCGGTTACAGATGAACTTCAGGCACTGAAAGCTGATTTTACAGTAAAGAAAACAGCAGACAGAGAAAAAGCAGAACCAGGTGAAAACGTAACTTACCAGATTTGTATTGTCAACACCGGAGAAAAAACACTTCACTCAGTTGTAGGAACCGAGAGTTTCTAGGCAGAAGGGATTCAGGCTCAGTTTGTGGAGCAGGAGGGGATCACCTTGAACCGCACAAAAACAAAAGCTCTGATCTCACAGATCTCACCTGGAGAAGCTGTATCCTTCGGGCTGTTGTGAAGATCCCGGAAAAAACTGTGAACCAGAAGCTGCTGAATCAGGTAACAGTCACGAGCCAGGAAACAGGGGATCGGATCGTGGAAGCGGCTGCACAGGTTACAGTGAAAAATGCAGTTATGACAGCAGCACCGACAGATCCGCAGCAGGAACAGCCTCAGATGGAAAGAGTTTCAGAAGAACAGAATAATGCAGCCATTCAGAGCGGATCCCAGGCTCGAAGTGCGTCTTCTCAGCCCAAAACAGGCGATAATACAAAATCAGAGTTTTTTATTCTGATGATGCTTGCAGCAGGACTGACTATGCTTGGTGCTTTCTGGCTTCACAGAAAGTATCGGGATATTCACGAAAAAGATCATTAAATCAGAAATATTCCGAAAGAAGTGAAGATTCCGTGAAATGCTGTGGACAGGCCATTCCTGGCAGAAAGAAACGTTGAAAACAGGGGGGAGGTGTGCTATTCTATATGGTATGTATATAAATCAAAAACCAGCATATCTTCCCGCTTTCCGCCGTCACAGAGACAGGCAGAAAAAGGGGAAAATGGAGGAGAAGAAATGAAACTTTTATCCTTATTGGAACATCTTGAATACAAACGTCTTCAGGGAAGCACAGAGCAGGAGGTAACTTCTGTTGTTTATGACTCCCGTAAAGTAGATGAAGGAAGCCTTTTTATCTGTATCAGAGGTGCTGTTGTAGACGGACATAAATTCGTACCGGATGTGATTGCCAAAGGAGCCAAAACTCTTATCGTGGAGGAACCGGTAGAAGCTCCTGCTGATGTAACTGTGATCCAGGTAGAGGACACACGTTATGCAATGGCATTTATTTCCGCAGCATGGTTCGGACATCCGGCCGGGAAGCTGAAAACTATCGGAATCACAGGAACCAAGGGAAAACAACAAC
>ENA-OQCN01000044-OQCN01000044.1-human-gut-metagenome-genome-assembly--contig:-NODE-44-length-50447-cov-3.057413_pt1 | contig 50447 bp, 50 predicted proteins | sample MGYA00242497_ERZ504576 | MGnify/ENA primary metagenome ERZ504576 (study PRJEB26092, sample SAMD00036296) | human gut metagenome | host: Homo sapiens | study: EMG produced TPA metagenomics assembly of...
ATTGACATTTCTTATTTACATCTATCTACTCTGATAACTTCCCAAGGTGGTTAACGAATTAACTTTTAATTTTTAATTCTTTAATTTTCAAATTAGAATGGGATATTTATTCACATCCGAATCGGTGTCTGAAGGACACCCCGACAAAGTGGCCGATCAAATATCGGACGCTGTGCTTGACAAACTGTTGGCGTTTGACCCCAGTTCGAAAGTAGCTTGCGAAACCCTGGTGACTACCGGACAGGTGGTACTGGCTGGAGAAGTGAAAACCAAGGCGTATGTAGATTTGCAGCGCATTGCACGTGAAGTGATTAACCGTATCGGCTATACCAAGAGCGAATATATGTTCGAAGGAAACTCGTGCGGCGTATTCTCTGCCATTCACGAACAAAGTGCGGATATTAACCGTGGCGTGGAACGCGAGGACCCTATGAATCAAGGGGCAGGCGACCAGGGAATGATGTTTGGTTATGCTACCAATGAAACGGAAAACTATATGCCGCTGTCACTGGACCTGGCACATAAACTGTTGATGGTACTGGCCGAAATCCGTCGTGAAGGGAAGGTGATGACTTATCTTCGTCCCGACGCCAAGAGCCAGGTTACTATTGAATACGATGATAACGGCAAGCCGGTACGCATTGATACGATTGTGGTTTCTACCCAGCATGACGAGTTTGTAACCCCGGCTGATTCTTCCAAAGAAGCTCAGTTGAAGGCTGACGAAGAGATGTTGGCCAAGATTCGTCAGGATGTGATTGAAATCCTGATGCCACGTGTCATTGCCGGAATTCATAATGAAGAAGTATTGGCTTTGTTCAATGACCGGATAGTTTATCATGTGAACCCTACAGGTAAGTTTGTGATCGGCGGTCCTCATGGAGATACCGGTTTGACCGGCCGTAAGATTATTGTGGATACATACGGTGGAAAAGGTGCTCACGGTGGCGGGGCGTTCTCAGGAAAAGACCCCAGTAAGGTAGACCGTAGTGCTGCCTATGCAGCACGCCATATCGCAAAGAATATGGTTGCTGCCGGTGTTGCCGATGAAATGTTGGTGCAGGTGTCATACGCCATTGGCGTGGCCCGTCCTATCAATATCTACGTAATACGTACGGTCGCAGCAATGTGAAACTGAGCGACGGAGAGATTGCTAAGAAAATAGACGAACTGTTCGATCTGCGTCCGAAAGCCATTGAAGAGCGTTTGAAACTGCGTAATCCTATTTATGAGGAAACAGCTTCTTACGGTCACATGGGACGTGAGCCGAAAGTGGTGACCAAGACATACGAATCCATGTATCATGAAGCAAAGACGCTGGAAGTGGAACTGTTCACTTGGGAGAAGCTGGATTATGTGGATAAGATAAAGGAAGCGTTCGGTTTGTAAGAAACGGATTCGAATATGGTGATGTATACGGGCGAATTCAATTCGTTCCTGCGGCAATGAGCGTCATTGGCTGGCAGGGGAGGATTGGATCCGCCCGAAAACATAAGGAATTATATGAATGATATAAAGAATGTATGTGTATATAGTGCGTCCAGCACAAAGATAGCGAAGGTGTATTTTGATGTAGCGGAAGAATTAGGACGTCTTCTGGCTGAAAAGAAGATCAATCTGATTAACGGGGCAGGCTGTATCGGCCTGATGGCGGCTACCTCCGATGCAGCATTGGCTGCAGGCGGTACGGTGACGGGGGTAATCCCTCATTTTATGGTGGAGCAGGGGTGGCACCATACAGGGCTGACCCGATTGATTGAAACGGAAACCATGCACGAGCGTAAACGGATGATGGCCGATTTGTCCGATGGTGTCATTGCATTGCCCGGAGGTTGCGGCACATTGGAGGAATTGCTTGAAATCATCACCTGGAAGCAGCTGGGACTTTACCTTAATCCGATAATCATCTTGAATATCAATGGATTCTATGACTCTTTGCTTGAAATGCTGCAAAGGGCGGTGGACGAGAACTTTATGCGTAAAGAACATGCTGCTATCTGGAAAGTGGCCTCAACAGCCGAAGAAGCAATAAATTTGCTTTATACAACGCCTGTTTGGAGCAAAGAAATACGTAAATTTGCAGCGATATGAGTGAAACCTGCCATCCCGGAATAGCGTATATTCTCCAACTTTATACGGAAGAGCAGAGCCGTGTTGATACGGCTTTGACACACAACGTGTGTCATACGTCCAAGGAAGACGGGATGAGAGGAATGGAGTTGCCCTATCAACTGCGTTCGGACTGGATGGTGACCAGCGTGTTGTTTCTTTGTTTTATTCTGGTATCATACGTGCTGGCACATGGCAAGAAACACCTTGAACAGCAATTTAAGAATTTTGCTTTGTCTAAAGAGCGTGCCAGTTTGTTTGATGATACTACTGCATCTGATGTGCGTTATACATTGGTGCTGATATTGCAGACCTGTATATTATCCGGTTTTGTGTGTACGATTATTTTTCTGATCACGACCTGCTCCTTTTCCGTACGGTTCCTCATTATTTATTGCTAAGTATTTACATTGGTTATATAGTTTTTTTCTTTGTCATCAAATGGCTTCTTTATAGCTTTGTAAATTGGATTTTCTTTAACAAAACACGCAATATTATTTGGCTGGAATCTTACTTTAATGTTGTAATCGGGGCCGGATTTTTACTTTTTCCAATTGTACTTTTGATTGTGTATTTCGATCTGTCACCGCAAATTGCTCCTTATTTTATCGGTTTTGTTATAATAATTGCTAAAATTCTGCTGTTTTATAAGTGCTTTAGTAACTTTTTCAACAAATTTTATGGCGCTTTCCATTTAATTCTGTACTTTTGTGCCCTTGAAATACTCCCTGATTTTGTTCTGTGGAAAGGGATTATCTTAGCGAACAACATTTTGATTTTAAATTTTTAGTACATTGAAAATAAAAAAAGTCCTCGTATCTCAGCCGAAGCCGACTTCTGAAAAGTCGCCATACTATGATATTGCTGAGAAGTACGGTGTGAAAATTGATTTCCGCCCGTTCATCAAAGTTGAGAGCTTGTCGGCCAAAGAGTTCAGACAGCAAAAAGTCTCTATTCTTGATCATACCGCTGTGATTTTTACATCGCGGCACGCTATTGACCATTTCTTCAATCTGTGTGCAGAATTGCGTGTTACTGTGCCCGAAACAATGAAATATTTCTGTACGTCCGAAACCATTGCTTTGTACATTCAGAAATATGTTCAGTATCGCAAGCGTAAAGTATTCTTCGGCGCGACCGGTAAATTCGCAGATTTGGTGCCTTCTATCGTAAAGCACAATACGGAAAAATATTTGGTGCCGATGTCTGATGTACACAATGATGAGATCAAAACTTTATTGGATAAAAATAAAATTCAGCGTACGGAGGTAGTAATGTATCGTACGGTAAGTAATGATTTTACTCCCGAGGAAGAGTTCGATTACGATATGCTGTTGTTTTTCAGTCCTGCAGGAATCAATTCTTTGATGAAGAATTTTCCGGAGTTCGACCAAAAGGAAATTGCGATAGGATGTTTTGGTCCTGCTACTGCTAAAGCGGTAAAGGATGCCGGATTGCGGTTGGATCTGGAAGCTCCTACTGTAGAGGCTCCGTCCATGACTGCGGCATTGGATATGTTTATCCGCGAGCGTAATAAGGATTAATTTTTAGTTTATATCCCAAAACCGGGGGGTTTTGTATCAATAAAGTTGTAACTTTGTGATTCGAAACCCTCGGTTTCTTTATTTTAATAAAAGAAAGAAGATTATGGTAGAATATACACTCGGTAAAAAAGAGCGTCTGAATAGTAAGACATTGATTGAGCGTCTTTTTCAGGTGGAAGCAAGTCTTTTCCGGCTTTTCCGCTACGTGTGGTGTATATGTCGGTAGAGCCTGTGGAGGAAGATATGGCGGCAGCTCCATTCTGATCAGCGTGCCCAAGAAGCGGTTCAAACGTGCGGTAAAGCGTAATTTGGTGAAACGTCAGGTACGTGAGGCTTATCGGAAGAACAAGCATTTGTTGCTGGATGCGCTGGCTTCCCGGAACAAAAGACTGATTATCGCCTTTATATGGCTGGATAACCATATTCATTCTTCTGCCGAAGTGGAGGAGAAAGTGAAGAAGCTGCTGTTTCATATAGTGGAAAGGCTGGAATGAAAAAGATACTTTCCTATCTGTTGCTGTTGCCTGTTTATTTCTATCGGGGGTACATTTCTCCAATGACTCCTCTTCATGCCGTTTTGTACCTACCTGTTCGGAATATGCCATCGAGGCCATTAAAAAACATGGTCCTTTCAAGGGATTGTATCTGGCTGTTCGCCGGATATTGCGTTGCCATCCGTGGGGCGGGTCGGGCTATGATCCGGTTCCGTAAAATCTGTTGTCCTTATGTTGCTGGATATTCATACGCATCGCAATGCTGCTGTACCGGGAGAATGCATTTTCAATGTAGAGCCTGCATGGTTTGAACCTGTGGAAGGGTGTTATTATTCTGTAGGCATTCATCCGTGGAAAGTTTTGGAAGCTGGTCCGGAAGATTGGACAACGTTGGAAAAGGCGGTCTGTCATCCCTCTGTTCTGGCGATAGGAGAGGCGGGTTTGGACCGTTTGGGGCCGGCAGATATTCTGTTGCAAAAAGAGGTGTTTGTCCGACAAATTTTATTGAGCGAGTCAGTAGGAAAACCGTTGGTTATTCATTGTGTGAAGGCGTTTAATGAACTGATTGAACTGAAAAAGAAGTATCGTCCGCAGATGCCTTGGGTGGTACATGGTTTCCGTAATAATCTGCATATTGCCTGCCGGCTGATGCAGGAAAACATTTATTTTTCGTTGGGAGAAAGATATCAGCCTGATGTGTTGCGGCACGTGCTTTAGAATGTTTATTGGCCGAAACGGATGAGAGCACGCAGGATATCCGTATGGTGATAGGACGGATGGCGGAAACGAAGAATGTGGAAGTTTCCTTTCTGTGCGATAGGATAGATGAAAATGCACGGAAAATCTTTTTTCGGCAATAAGAGTTGTTTCTTCAGATAAAGAGTCGTACTTTTGTGGCATTTAAAGTATAAATCAAACATTTAAATAGATAATCATTCGATGAATTTTGTAGAAGAATTAACATGGCGTGGAATGGTGCACACAATGATGCCGGGCACCGAAGAGTTATTGGCTAAAGAACAAGTGACAGCTTATCTGGGTATTGACCCTACGGCTGATTCTCTGCATATCGGCCACTTGTGTGGTGTGATGATGCTACGTCATTTCCAGCGTTGCGGTCATAAGCCGTTGGCATTGGTGGGCGGCGCGACCGGTATGATCGGTGACCCTTCCGGCAAATCGCAGGAACGCAATTTGCTGACCGAGGAAACATTGCGTCATAATGTGGCTTGCATCAAGAAACAGCTGGCTAAGTTCCTTGACTTTGAGAGCGATGCTCCTAACAAAGCCGAATTGGTGAATAACTATGACTGGATGAAGGATTTTACTTTCCTGGACTTTGCCCGTGAGGTAGGGAAGCACATTACAGTGAATTATATGATGGCTAAGGATCTGTACAGAAACGTTTGAACGGTGAGGCGCGTGACGGTTTGTCATTTACAGAATTTACTTACCAGTTGTTGCAGGGATACGATTTCTTGCATCTTTATGAAACAAAGGGCTGCAAACTTCAGATGGGTGGTTCGGATCAATGGGGTAATATCACTACCGGGGCCGAGCTGATTCGCCGTACCAATGGCGGTGAAGTGTTTGCATTGACTTGCCCGTTGATTACAAAGGCCGATGGTGGTAAGTTCGGTAAGACTGAGTCTGGTAATATTTGGTTGGACCCCCGTTATACTTCTCCTTACAAGTTCTATCAGTCTGGTTGAATGTAAGTGACGAGGATGCCGCACGTTATATAAAGATTTTCACTTCGCTGAGTCAGGAAGAAGTGGAAGCATTGACAGCAGAACATGCTGAAGCTCCGCACTTGCGTGTATTGCAGAAGCGTCTGGCTAAGGAAGTAACTGTGATGGTTCATTCGGAAGAAGATTACAATGCTGCTGTTGAGGCATCGGGCATCCTGTTTGGTAACGCCACTTCCGAAGCGTTGAAAAAGCTGGATGAAGACACGTTGCTGGCAGTGTTCGAAGGTGTTCCTCAGTTTGAGGTGTCACGAGATGCATTGGCCGAAGGTGTGAAGGCAGTAGACTTGTTCGTTGATAATGCCGCTGTTTTCGCTTCTAAAGGTGAGATGCGTAAGCTTGTACAGGGCGGTGGCGTTTCATTGAACAAGGAGAAATTAAGTGCCTTTGACCAGGTGATTACGACTGCTGACCTGCTGGATGAAAAATACCTGCTGGTTCAGCGCGGAAAGAAGAACTATTATCTGGTGATTGCCAAATAAGAAAAAAGAGAACTTCTTTTATAAATAAAAAGGGGATATTCAGTAAATGTCCCTACAAACAAAACCGAAGAAGAAAACCTGTTGTTTCTCCTTCCGGTTTTGTTTGTATCTTTTCTTTCGTCCTATTTTCCGTCTATCTCTTTCAACAGCTCGTCTACCGCAGCTTTCAATTGTGTGTCTTCACCTTTCACTACTGTTTCCGGTGAATTGGCCACTTTGATATCCGGCTCTAATTGTGAATTTTCCAGATAACTTCCATCCGGCAAGCGATAGCCGATAACAGGAATGCCGAATACCAGTGTCGGATCCTGCAATGTTTCCCAAGATACGCTGGTCATGGTTCCCGGTACAGGCATACCTACCAGTTTGCCTATTTTTTGATGGCTGTATACCCACGGAGTGCCGTGTGCGTTACTGTAGTTGGCTTCACACTGCACCATGATACTCGGCTTGTTCCAACGGCGGCTGGGCATATCGCAAGCTTCACGTCCGCGAACTACCTGTGTAAAGTATTTCTTTCCGCTGAACAGGATCTCAATATCCTCGTGCAAACGTCCTCCGCCATTGAAACGGGTATCGATGACGATACCTTCACGGTTATTGTACTTGCCCAGAATATCCGAATAAACGGAACGGAAGCTGTCATCTCCCATGGATTCAATGTGCACATATCCCAAACGGCCGTTCGACCATTTGTCTACATCGGCTGCCCTTTGTTTTACCCAGCGTGCATAGAGCAGATCGCTCATTACACCATTGCTGACAGGAACAACTACTTCTTCCCAACGTTCTTTGGTCTGCGGGTTATAGAGCGTAACCAGTGTTTTCTTTCTGGCTTTACCGTTCAGCAGAACAGAGTAATCGCTTTCGGGAGTGATTTCCTGGCCGTCGATCTTTTCAATGATATTTCCGGCCTTCACTTTGGAACGGGCGTGGTCGAAGGGGCCTTTTTCCACTACTTCAGAAATCAACAGACCTTTGCCGTTATGATTCCAGTCATACAGTAATCCTAAGGTAGCGGTGGCATCTCCTTTCAGTTGCGGACGGAAACGTCCTCCGGTATGTGAAACGTTCAGTTCACCCAGATATTCGCTCAGTAATTCCGCAAAGTCATAATTATTATCGATATGCGGCAGGAACTTGCGATAGGCTTTGGTCATGGCATCCCAGTCTATTCCGTGCATGTTCAGGTTGTAGAAGCGTTTCTGTTCTTGTTTGTATACATGGTTGAACATATAGTCACGTTCGGCTGCGAGGTCCATTTTCACGTGGGCTTGATAGCTGATGGGCTTCAAACTTTCAGAATCAGTACCCATTTTCTGCATCGTGTTACTGCCTAGCAAGAACAAGTTCTTTCCATCCTTGTCCATTTCCATGTTGGCCCATCCGGCATCCATTTTATGGAGCAACTTGGTATCTTTCTTGCGCAGATTCATTTTCCACAGGTCATAGCCGCCTTCAAAGGCAGAGAGGTAATATAAGGTCTCGCCGTCTTTGGTGATAATGGCGCTCCCCAAATCGGAAGAGTTGGGAGTAAGGCGTACGATGCGGTCCTCTATGTTGTTCAGTTCCACCACAATGTCCTTTACTTTTTCCTCTTTCTTCTCTTCGGATTTTTCTTTGTTATCACCTTTCTTTTTATCGTTTTTCTTGGCTTCGGTTGTGTTCTTTTGTTCTTTTTCCAGTTCTTTCTGCAATTCGTAATCTTCTTGCTCAGGCGGAATTTGTCGTATGCATCCTGGTTCATAAATACCAGCATCACATCGTTCAGTGATCCCCATGAGGCATGGGCACGCATACCATAACGCTCGGTAATGAATAAAATGGCATTACCATCCAGTACCCAGCGGGGGGAGCCACTGGTATAGCCGCTATTGGTCAGATTGATAATTTTTCCTCCTTGTGCACTTACCATACCTATATCGGAATATGGATCATGCCGGTTTCCGATAAATTCCAATGTGAACCATTTGCCGTCCGGCGACCATGAATAGTCAAAGCCACCGCCGGTACTGAACCAGGTGGAACCGTCAGTGACCTGACGTACCTTTTTGGTTTCCAGATTAATCACCATCAACCGGTTACGGTCTTCTATAAAGGCAAGTTCCTTCCCGTCCGGTGAGAATTGCGGATAGGTACGTTCTGTCTTGTCCGAAGGCAGGAGTACTTCTTCTTCAATGGCAGTCGCATTGGGGAAGTTGGCTTCCTCCTTACGTGCAATCTTGGCCATGTAAAGTTCCCAGTTTCCGTTGCGTTCACTGGCGTACGCCAAAGTACGGTTGTCCGGTGAGAAAGTAAGTCCTGCTTCACGGGCAGGGGTATGTGTGATTTGCTTGGTGGTATTATAATCGGCGGAAGTGACGAATACTTCACCTCGTACAATGAAAGCAACTTGTTTGCCGTCCGGTGATACGGTAGCTGAGGTTGCTCCGTTACTGAAATTCAGATCCGCTATTGTATTTTGGTCATCACGGATGATATCGATTTTGACTTTCTGCGGTTTATCTCCTTGTTTTTGAGTGTATATTTCTCCATCATACGTATAACAGAGAGTGCCGTTGCTGCCCATTGACAGGAAGCGGACCGGATGGGTCTTGAAATGGGTGACCGTTTTCAATGATTGAGGACTACTTATCGGAAAGGAATATACGTTGAATGTACTTCCGTCTCGTTCGCTCAGGAAATAAACGGTTTGCCCGTCGGGCGCAAATACAGGGTTACGGTCTTCGCCTGCATGGGCGGTCAGGTTGGTATGCTTGCCGTTTTCCGAATCATATAACCATACGTCACGGGTGATGGACGAGGTGTGGTGTTTGCGCCATTCGTCTTCAAAACCTTTGCGGTCTTGGTAGAGAAATGTTTTTCCTGATTTGTCAAAGCAGACCATTTCTGCGGGAGTACCCAGCACCTGTTCGGTACGTCCGCCGGTTACAGGGACTTTGTATAGTTCTGTCATGGCCGAGGTAGGGAACAAGGCACTGTTGGCAGGGTCTTGGATAGAGGCCGAGAACAGGATATAGTTGCCGTCGGTGGTGAAGGTTGACGGTATTTCGGAAGCCGAATGGGTGGTAAGACGCCGGGCTGCTCCGCCATCGGCCGACATGACGAACAGGTCGAAATTGCCATTGCGGTCACTGGCGAAGGCAATCTGTTTACTATCCGGTGACCAGATGGGGCTGCACTCGTATGAGGCTTGTGTAGTGAGTTGGGTGGCAGTTCCTCCGTTGGCGGGTACTTTATAGATGTCTCCTTTATAACAGAATGCAATTTCCGTGCCGTCGGGGGAAATTTGCACGTCACGCAGCCATAAAGGTGTAGCTGCATAACTGCTTGCTGCAACAAGGCTTAAAGCAAGGCAAGTTAGAAGTTTTTTCATGTATTTATTTCTTTTAGTTTGTACGCAAAGTTAAGCATTTGCACTTTATTGCAAAAAAAAGTGCGAAAATATTTGGAATATATTGCAGGAAAAACGTATCTTTGCACCGCTTTCTAAGGAAAGCACATAATGATTGGACTATGGTGTAATGGTAGCACAACAGGTTTTGGTTCTGTTTGTCCAAGTTCGAATCTTGGTAGTCCAACAGTTTTCAATCCGAAATGAAACAAAAGCCCGTTAAACATACAGTTTGACGGGCTTTTTCGTATTGGATCATATCCTTTAATATAGTCAATACAAGGAGCAGCAGTAAAAAAACAATCGATGCTGTTAATTAGCGGCTTAGCACATTTACAATTTCCACCACATACATCTTGTGAAAACCACCGTGTGATTCCCCATACCATCGGTCCGTAATGCTCTTGTCGATAAAGTTTCCGGGCTTGATCAGATCGGCATACAGTTTCTTGCATTCAAAAGTCAACCGCGCCTGCTCAAAAGTGATGCTTCCGTTCTCGGTGAACAAGGGCGATAGTCCTGTCGCTTTTACTTTATCCATGTCACGTCCCGATTTGGAACCGCATATCTTATGTATTTCTTTATGCTCTTCACCTAGAAAAGAGAGAGTGAGATAGTCATTTTGCTCTATAAAGTCGAATGTATAACGCTCGGGGCGGATAAAGATAAAGGCTACCGGACGGTTCCATAGAAATCCTGCACCTCCCCAGTTTGCCGTCATGGTGTTGAATTTGTCTTTGGTACCGGCGGTTACCAACATCCATTCCTTGCTGATTGTCTCAAACAGATTGTCAGTCAGTTCGTTTACTTTTATTTCTTTCATTGTTTCCGTATTTTTAGCTAGTACAAAGATATAATTTTTTTCTTTTACTGTTTCAGATTAAATTTGCTAATTATTATCTTTGCGAGAAATATTAATTAAAAAAAGAAAGGACGATACAGTGGCAAATGATGTAGTTTTAACCCCGATGATGAAGCAGTTTTTTGAGTTGAAGGCAAAGCATCCCGATGCGATTATGCTATTCAGGTGCGGGGATTTTTATGAAACTTATTCAGAAGACGCTATTGTTGCCTCAGAGATTTTGGGTATTACGCTGACCAAGCGGGCCAATGGACAGGCAAAGAGCGTAGAAATGGCCGGCTTTCCTTTCCATGCATTGGACACGTATTTGCCCAAGCTGGTACGTGCCGGCAAGCGGGTGGCCATTTGTGACCAATTGGAAGATCCCAAGATGACCAAGAAACTGGTAAAGCGCGGTATCACCGAATTGGTGACTCCGGGTGTAGCCATCAATGACAATGTTCTTTCTTACAAAGAAAATAATTTTCTGGCTGCCGTTCATTTTGGGAAAGCCAGTTGTGGTGTGGCCTTCCTTGATATCTCTACCGGTGAGTTCCTTACCGCAGAGGGGCCTTTTGACTATATAGACAAGTTGTTAAATAATTTCGCCCCCAAAGAGGTGCTTTTCGAACGTGGTAAACGGGGGATGTTTGAAGGAAATTTCGGAAGCAAGTTCTTTACTTTTGAGTTGGATGACTGGGTGTTTAATGAAAGTTCCTCACGCGAGAAGCTGTTGAAGCACTTTGAGACCAAGAACTTAAAAGGTTTCGGGGTGGAGCACCTTAAGAATGGTATTGTAGCTTCGGGAGCTATTTTGCAATACCTCAATATGACGCAGCATTATCAGATCGGCCATATAACTTCTCTTTCCCGTATAGAGGAAGACCGTTATGTGCGGCTGGATAAATTCACGGTACGGAGCTTGGAACTCATAGGTAGCATGAATGAGGGCGGAACCAGTCTGCTGGATGTGATCGACCGCACTATCAGCCTATGGGAGCCCGTCTGCTAAAACGCTGGGTAGTCTTTCCGTTGAAAGATGAGAAGCCTGTCAATGAACGTCTGGATGTAGTGGAATACTTCTTCCGCGAGCCGGATTTCAAAGAGTTCATAGAAGAGAAACTACATCTGATAGGAGATTTGGAACGTATTGTTTCGAAAGCTGCCGTAGGACGAATCTCTCCACGCGAGGTGGTGCAACTTAAAGTAGCTTTGCAAGCTATAGAGCCGATTAAGAATGCCTGTTTGAATGCGGATAACGGGAGTCTCCGCCGTATTGGGGAACAACTGAATTTATGTCTGTCTATCCGTGAAAAAATAGCGAAAGAGGTTAAGAATGATCCTCCTTTGCTGGTGAATAAAGGCGGTGTGATAGCAGACGGGGTGAATGCGGAACTGGACGAACTGCGGCAGATAGCTTTTTCCGGCAAGGATTATCTGCTCAAAGTACAGCAACGTGAAAGTGAGCTGACCGGCATTCCCAGCTTGAAAATTGCTTATAACAATGTGTTCGGTTACTATATTGAGGTGCGTAACACGCATAAGGACAAGGTACCTGCCGACTGGATCCGTAAACAGACGCTGGTGAATGCGGAACGCTATATTACTCAGGAACTGAAAGAATACGAAGAAAAGATCTTGGGGGCCGAAGATAAGATTTTAGTGCTTGAAACAAAGCTCTATAACGAATTGGTGGTCGCTTTGGCAGAGTTTATTCCAGCCATTCAGATTAATGCCAGTCAGATTGCCCGATTGGATTGTCTGCTGGCTTTTGCCAATGTGGCGAAAGAGAACAATTATATCCGTCCTGTTGTGGAGGACAGTGAGGTGATTGACATCAGGCAAGGCCGTCATCCTGTCATCGAGAAGCAGCTTCCGGTAGGGGAGAAGTATATTGCCAATGATGTCTTTCTGGATTCGGAAACCCAGCAAATCATTATCATTACCGGTCCCAATATGGCGGGTAAGTCGGCTTTGCTACGCCAGACTGCGCTGATTACCTTGTTGGCGCAGATGGGTAGTTTTGTTCCTGCCGAAAGTGCGCGGATCGGTATGGTGGATAAAATATTCACCCGTGTGGGAGCCAGCGATAACATTTCTGTGGGCGAATCTACCTTTATGGTTGAAATGAATGAGGCGGCAAATATTTTGAACAACCTCTCTAGCCGCAGTTTGGTGCTGTTTGATGAGTTGGGACGGGGAACCTCCACTTATGATGGTATTTCCATTGCTTGGGCTATTGTGGAGCATATTCACGAGCATCCTAAAGCCAAGGCACGTACGTTGTTTGCCACTCATTATCATGAGTTGAACGAGATGGAGAAATCTTTCAAGCGTATCAAGAATTACAATGTATCTGTGAAGGAGATAGATAATAAAGTGATTTTTCTGCGCAAACTGGAACGTGGCGGCAGCGAACATTCTTTCGGTATTCATGTGGCAAAGATGGCAGGTATGCCGAAAAGCATCGTGAAGCGTGCCAATGATATTCTGCATCAACTGGAAACGGACAACCGCCAGCAGGGCATTGCCAAGCCTACGGCTGAGATAGCGTCCGGCCGGAGCGGAATGCAGCTCAGCTTCTTCCAGTTGGATGATCCGGTATTGAGTCAGATACGGGATGAGATTCTGAATTTGGATGTCAATAATCTGACCCCTCTTGAAGCATTGAATAAACTGAATGATATCAAGAAGATAGTAAAAGGCAAATAAATGCTTCATTTTTCATTAACCGTTAATTACTAACCATTAATCATTATCATGAAACACTTACTAACCTTATGGATGTTGGCCTTGTGTCTGTGTGTTTCGGCCAAGGAAACATGTCCGAAAGTAATTCCCGCCCTGCAAGAGTGGAAGGGGGAAGTGGAAAACTCGTATTGCCTGCTGAAGGCAGTATTGTTGTAGCTCCTGCCGATGAGGCGGCACTGAAAAGTGTGGCGACTGTGCTGGCACAGGACTTGAAAGATCTGTTGGATTGGAACTACACCATTAGGACCGGGAAACCGGGAAAGAATGATATTTATCTTTCATTGATGAAACACGACAAACAATTGGGAAAGGAAGGGTATGTGCTGACTGCCGGACGCTATGCCGGTATTGAAGCACCGGCTCGTCAGGGAGTCTTTTGGGGAACCCGGAGTTTGTTGCAGATTCTTTATAATGAAAAAGGACAGTTGCCCAAAGGAGTTGCCCGTGACTGGCCGCAATATCCCAGTCGTGGCTTCATGCTGGATGTGGGCCGTAAGTTCTTCACAATGGATTTCCTGCGGCAATATGTCAAAATACTATCGTTCTATAAACTGAATGAATTCCAGATTCATCTCAATGACAATGGTTTTGTACAGTTCTTTGATAACGACTGGAACAAGACCTACGCTGCTTTCCGCCTGGAGAGTGAACGTTTTCCGGGGCTGACCGCCAAGATGGTTCTTATACCAAGAAAGAATTCACCGACCTGCAACGTCTGGGCATGGAATATGGTGTGAATGTGATTCCGGAGATTGATATTCCGGCTCATTCATTGGCCTTTACACATTATAAACCCGAGATAGGCAGTGATAAATATGGAATGGATCATTTGGATTTGTACAAGGAGGAAACCTATCGTTTTGTAGATTCTTTGCTGGATGAGTATCTTTCTGGTGAGAAACCGGTTTTCATAGGTCCCGACGTACATATCGGTACAGACGAGTACAATGCCAAGGAAGCTGAGAAATTCCGCTATTTTACAGACCGGTATCTGAAGTATGTAGAGAAATACGGGAAGAATGTCCGTATGTGGGGAGCACTGCGCTGGTTGAAAGGAAACACTCCGGTGAAAGCGGATAATGTAACTATTAATGCCTGGTCATACGATTGGATTGATCCTAATGCTTCTTTGAAAGACGGATATAAGATTATCAATACGTGTGATGCTTATCTTTATATTGTTCCGGCTGCCGGATATTATCGTGATTTCCTGGACACGAAATGGCTGTATGAGCAATGGCGTGTGGGTAAAGTGAATCCTAAGGAAGAGTTGCCTGAAGGAACTCCGGGACTGTTGGGAGGTATGTTTGCCGTATGGAATGACCATTGTGGTAACGGTGTGTCACAACAGGATGTGCATTTCCGTACATTCCCGGCCGCTCAGGTACTGGCCGAGAAGATGTGGAGAGGGAAGAATGAAATGGTTTCTTACGAGGAATTTGAGGAATTGTGCAAACAGATGCCTGAAGCTCCCGGTGTCAACCTGCTGGGGCGTGTGCAGGGTGAGGTAGTCCTTCCGGGGCAGAATGAAGAACTGTCTTTGAACGGTACGGACAGCATTGCCACTATGTTGCCGGAGGTAGGCTATCCATACGTGGTAGAATTTGAAATAAATCCGGACAAAGACCAAAATATCAACGGTATTTTGTTTAAAGGTCCTCATTCCACCGTATATGCAATTGGGAAAATAAGGGAAAATTGGCTTTCAGCCGTGACGGCTATACGTTTGTATTCCACGCTGCCACACTGCCTGCCGGAGCATGGACGAAGGTACGCATAGAGGGAGACCACAAAGGTACTACTCTTTACATAAACGGTGAGAAAGCGGAACGTTTGGAAGGACGTGTCAAGCAGTTTTACAACTATACTCATAAACGCAAGGACAAGATGTATATGCAGGAAACTTTGGTGTTTCCCATGCGGCAGATTGGGGATGTGCAGAATGGGTTCAGAGGGAAGTTGCGGAATATAAATTGCACGCAATAAAAGATATTTCTTTCTCTTACTGTGTAGGGGCAGGTTTTAGACCTGTCCCTATGCCCAATAGGAGTGAAATTTCTCCGAATGTTATCTTTAATAGTGTTATATTGTTTATTATCAAAGTTTTATATGCGGTAAATGTTATCTGTTTTATTTTCATGAAAAGGGCTTTATACCTTACTTTGCATTATTAAACTTAAGCAACAAACCCGATGAAAATAAAACAAATTCTACTTTGCATGCTTTTAGCCTGCTTTATTCTTCCCGCTTCCGCACAGAATAGCTGGGGTATTGTAGGAGGCGGACTTTTTCTAAATCTTTGTCCAGGGATGCACGCTTCAGCCTAGGCGGTTATGCCGGAGGAATGTATGACGTTCATGTTAAAACTCATGGTATGTACAACCACAATTATTATTTACTTATGAAGAATTCAGATCCAAGACAAGACTTGGTACCGATTCTTTTTTTAGTAAATTCAATTTGGAGCTTCCTATCCTTGCTTCTTATAATGTTGCTTTGAATAACAAATGGAATTTGCGCATCAATGCGGGACCGTATCTGTCCTATGCTATGTTTGGCAGGGATAAATCCATTGATTACGCCTATGGCAATGGAATGCATTCTAGTTTGGGCTGGTGGCATCAGGATTTTCCAGATCATTTTACTTATGGCGGAAGGGCCGGGGTTTCATTGGAATCCGAGCATTTCATTTACACTATCGATGGTAAGTGTTCTCTTCGTAAGAGACCTTTCGGGCGGAGTGTCAGTTTATCGGCCGGTGTAGGATATAAGTTCTGAGTTTTCTGTATCTTTGTCACCGGAGAATAAAAATAGAGTTGCATGTATGTTTATATAAAACAGTTGGGTATTGTTTGCCTTCTATGTTGCTTGGTCTTTCCTGTACTTTGCAGCGCACGGAACATCCTGCTTTGCGGCAAGCCGGATACTTGATGGAAGAACATTCCGACAGTGCGTTTTCATTATTGAAATCCATCTCTTCCCTAACCGGTATGAGCCCGGAAGACAAGGCCGGTTACGCTTTGCTGCTGGCTGAGGCTGCGGATAAAAATGGTTATTCACTGCTTCCTTGTGACTCATTATTGAATTTTGCTCTCCATGTATATCATGAAGAAGCCAAAGAACATGCCATAGCTCTTCTGTATAAGGGTAAAGTGCAACAGGAAATGGAAAACTATGCCGATGCCTGAAGAGTTACCGTATGGCGCTTGAAATTCTTTCCGCCTATCCATGCGAATTCTATTGGAAAGGGTTTGTATATAATATGTTGGGTGGGCTGTATGGCAAACAGAACTTGTACGCACAGGCCAAAGATATGTATGTCAAGGCTTGTTATAATGATTCGCTGGCACGGCATAACCGTCATTTCATCAGTTCACTCAGCAACCTGGGGGTAGCTTACATTGGGTATGGAAATATAGACTCCGCTTTTATCTGTCAGCAACGCGCTTTGCAGCTTTCTCTTTCTACTGATAGTTTCCTTTTGCATTCTCTTTATGGAAATATAGGGGATTTATGCGGACGTACAGGACGGAACAGTATAGCTATTATTTGTCTGAAAAGGGCATACGATGCCTGTCGTCTTAGAGAAGACAGCTTGCAGTGTCTTTGGAATCTAGGGGAATTTTATTATAATAACGGGCAGCTTGATTCGGCTCTTTATTATTTGAACCGAAGCAAGGAAGCTGTCGATATTCATATCCGGTATCTCTCTTTCTTTGACTTGTATGCCATAGCCAAGCAGCAGGGAAATGTGGAGAAAGCTTTGGAATATCTGGAAATCAGCACCCAGTTGGAAGATTCTATCTATTCCACCAATGTGGCTACGGAACTGGAGAAGAAGACCTATCGTTGGAATGCCGACGCGCAAGTAAGGAAAGAACAGTTCAAGGCTAAACGGAGGATATACACCATTGCGATGATAGCTGTGGTGTTGCTGCTGGTCATTGTGATTATTTATCAACAGATACTGAAGAACAAGAAGATACAGCAATCCAATTATAAATATCTGTTGCAGAAGCTGAAACAGAACCTGATGGATATGCAGCAGAATATTGCTCAACATGAAGAGGTGATAGCCGAATTGAAACAGAAACAAGAAAGCCGTGTCGAGGAAATAGAAGAGAAGGAACGGGCTATAGAGGCCATGAAGATGGAGAAGGAGAAATTGCGCAACTGGTTGTTCCGGCAAAGTGCCCTCTATACGAAAATAGACAAACTGGCCAACCAGCAAAAGCATCACAAAGAGCGTATTGCAGTGCTCACCAATGCTGAGCAACGCCAACTCAGAGTGATTATAGGACAGATTTATGCTGATTACATAGAGCAACTGCATACCCGGTATCCCAAGTTGAACGAAGATGATGTCCTTTTGCTATGTCTGCAATTGGCGGATTTATCTCCTTTTGCCATCGCTTTATGCTTTGGTAATAATGATGCACAGATTGTAGCGCAACGCAAATATCGTATGAAAAGTAAGATGGAATAATCCTATGTTATCTTTAATAGTGTTACATTGTTGATTGTCAGTAATTTATGCTTAGTAACTGTTATTGGGTTTAATCGTTTCGAATGTCTGTACTTTCTATCTTTGCGGAATAAAACCATAAAAATAGAAACGATATGGAAACTAACAAACTAATTCTGGCGTGCCTGATTACTCTATGTTCATTACCCGTCGCCGCACAAGTAAAACTGGGAATTGAGGCTGGTGCCAATCTTTCCAACTATATCACCGACAGTCATTCAAACCCTTCGGACAGCAAAAACATGAAAGTAGGTTTTCAAGCAGGCCTGACAGTCGACTATGAGTTCAGAATCACCTGATGCTGATGTCTGGACTTTTTTTTTGTCCGAAAGGGTGGAAATTTTGAAACTGGGTGAGAATTACTACGGAAAGGATGGTATAAATGCTTATTACCGTTATCCCGATGTGGAAGTAAAGATGAACTATCTGCAAATACCTGTGAAACTGGGCTATAACTTTCATATAAATGATAAACTAAGTCTTATTCCCAATGTCGGACTCTATGCGGCGTATGGTTTCAATGCCGGTGAAAGCGATTTGCAGATGGTGGGTGACGGTAAATTGATTCATGCCGGCTGGAAGCCGCTGGATGGCTATGGGAATACTTCCGATCAGGCTATTCGGGGGTTCAACCATTGGGATGTCGGAGCGACAGCTGGTATCAAGGCAGTGATAGGTAAGCATTACACGATTTCATTTGATTATAATATCGGTCTGAACAAAGCACAAAGTACATACGGATTACGAAACTCTACATTCCAACTTTCAGTTGGTTACCGTTTTTAAATTTTCATCACTTTAGAGAAAACCGAATACTAGACTTTATTTTTTAAGAAGAGAGATGCTCTTGCACGAGAGTGTAGGGGCATTTCTCTTGACATTTTTCTTCGCAAACCACCATCTCCATCCCCTGGTAAACCAAGCGGGAAGCCAGTTTGTCTTTCTCATAATTCAAACTTGTCTGCCTCGTTCAGTCATAATAGTGCCGTAACATGGAGAGAGTGTTAGGCTCTTGCCAAAGCGACGGAAACGGATGAGGAAAAAGAACTTGTTGACCCTTTCAATCAAAGAGATGTAATGCGTCTTGTTCACATAATAACAATTGTCTTCGCGGACAGCCACAAAATTCATCATTCCTTAAGGGATACGCTACGGTAAGGCATGTTAAGTACATCAAATACATTGGGTATGATTCCTCCTTTTTGTTTTCTACAAAAATAGTCTTTTGGGGCAGACGGCCAACAAGCAACAAGGATATTTGTACTGTGTTGCTTATTAATCGATGTCCGTGTACCGGGTTATGAAAGCGTTTTGCTATCTTTGTGCATAGAAAGCTAAAAGACAAAATTACTATGCGTTTCATTTATTATATATTTAAATTTCGTCAGTTTGCTGGCTGTCTGTTTGTTTGCCTGTAACCACCATTCTTCCAATCCGATGTTACAGCAAGTAGATTCATTGTTGGAAATGAAGCCGGACAGTGCATTGACTATTTTAAAAAATATATCTGTTTTAGAGGATTTGCCGGAAGTAGACAAGGCATACTATGCTTTGTTGCTGGCTGAGGCTACGGACAAGAACAAACTACCCTTATTGCCTTGCGATTCCTTATTGAATTTCGCCTTGGATTATTATGGAGATGATGATAGGGAGAAAGCTGTGGCATTGATGTATAAGGGAAGGCTGCTGGCAGAGATGGATGATGAAAAGGCAGCGATAGAGATGAATTTGAAGGCATTGGAAATATTGCAGGATTATCCGGTAGATACAAAATATAGAAGATTAATTTATAGTGCGCTGGGATTGTGGTATGGGAATTGTGGATTGAATGACAAGGCATTGGAGGTGTTGCACCAATCTCTTCATTATTCTTTTGATGCTAAAGATACTGCCATTGCTTATATTAATATAGGATATATTTATGGCATGAGAAATATGCAGGATTCTGCCATAACCTATCAGCGCAAAGCTGTGAAGTATGCCATGCGTTCTAAAGATAGAAGCATGATACTTACTTCTTGGCATAATTTGAGCATTTGTTATAGACATTTTGAAAATGTCGATTCGGCTGTTGTTTATGCGTATAAGGTTTTACAGCATTTATCTTATGGGAATGGAAAAGCAGATGCTTATTATAATATGGGGGATTTATATGTTGATTTGGAACAATATGATTCAGCACGCCATTATTTAGAAAAGAGTTTGTTTCTTTCTCCATCCCGCTCTATACCCTACTGGTCACTTGCCGTAATGGAGGCTGAACTAGGAATTTTAAGTCTGCCTATCACTATCTGGATACGTTTGTTATGGTTCAGGACTCATTAGATAACAGTGAGCTATTGACGGAAGTGCAACATTTAGTCTATAAACATCAGACGGAATTAAGAGTAAAGGATGAACAGATAAAATCCAAAAGGATTATAAGATGGATTGTCTTTGTATCCGTTATTATTTGCTTTGTCGTTGCTTTGATTTACCAACGTTGGATAAATAAGAAAAATAACCAGCAGGCACTCTATCGGCAAGCATTACAATATGCTGATGAGAAACAGAATGTGATGCAGCAGCGCATAGAAGAAAATGAATCCGCTCTTGCACTGTTACAGGATAGGGAAAACCAAAATCTTGATGAAATTGCCCAAAAAGAGCAATTGATAACTCAATTGAAGAAAGAAAAGTTGGCACTTCGTACATGGTTATTTCAGCAGACTTCTATATACAAAAAGGTGATGTCATTGTCTGACCAGCAGCAGGTGAATAAGAAAATCCGTAAGGTGATGGCAGCTGCTGAATTGGACAAACTGAAGAAAACGACCTTTGAAATCTATGCTGATTATATTTCTCCTTTGCAAGCACAATACTCCCAACTGACGGAGGATGACTTGTTGGTCCTTTGCCTGCAAGAAGCGGGTATTTCTCCGTTGGCCATTTCTTTATGTTTCGGACATACGGATACGGTAGCCCTCAATCAAAGGAAATCGCGTCTAAAAAAGAAAATGTCAGAGTGATAAACTGAAATATATTGTTTATCAGTGTTTTATAGAAATATTATGTCACAGCAAATAGTTGTACGTTCTTTCCTTTCCCTCTAACTTTGCGGCATCATTTTTAAACAAAAAGAAGTATGAAAGCAAAGTTATTATTGATGTTATTTTTAGTTTCCTTGAGTTTGGGAGTTTTTGCTTCGGAGCATCACCAAAAGAAGCCTCATGCAGTTTGCAAAGTTTATGAAAAGGTGGCTACTAGAATTCCTTTTATTTTTTCAGTACAAACCGAGGATATAATGACTGCTTGTATCTCACATTTCAATTTTCATTAGATGATGCTGACATTACTATGCTAGATAAGGATGGTAATGAAAAGGTGTAGTTATGGATAACGCATTTGAAAAAACAGCTGTACTTCCTAAGTGTGATAAAGGAAGTGCTTACTCGACTCAGATAAATTTAAGTTTTTAAGTAATTCCAATTAAGGCTGTATGATAATATTTTAGTTGATAATCTAAGGTTATTGATAATGTGAAGTTCATATCTGAATCTTATTTTATTGCTCATGTTATGATAAAATATGTTATATGGTTGATTTTTAGTGTTGTATAGGTGAGTGATGTTATATGGATAGAGCTTTATGCTTATATCTTCTTTCTAATTTTGCAACATCAAATAAAAAAATAAGTATGAAGACTAAAATGATTGTAGTGGTGGTGTTGGCTGCCATGTGTGTATTGCCTTTGTCTGCACAGGTAAAAGTTGGTGTGGAAGGTGGAATGAACCTGTCTCATTATCTGGTTTCCGGTTCAGACGGATATAAAGCCGAACAGGTAGGTGGAATGAAGCCCGGCTTTCAATTGGGGGTGACTGTGGACTACGAGATAGGAAAGCATTGGATGTTAATGTCCGGTTTGTCTTGGTTGCAGAATAGAAGTACCATGAAAATGATGGATCACATGGTTACTTATTTTCCTAAGACAGAGATAAAGATGAATAATCTGATTTTGCCGTTAAAAATGGGATATAATATTCGGGTTTCGGATAAACTCAGCCTCATTCCGTCGGTTGGAGTTTATGCTTCTTACGGATTTGGTGCTGGAAACTGTTCTTTGGATGTTATTCACCAAGAGGGGGATAATATAACTACCGAGCCTGCAAAATGGAAGCCCTTGGATGGTTTTTCCTATAAAGCCGGGGAGCCCAATAATAGTGCTAATCTTCAGGCTTTCCGCCGTTGGGATTATGGGGGCATTGTTGGAATGAAGCTGTTATTGCCGATCATTATACGATAAGTTTTGATTATAGGGTCGGAATAAAAAAGATACAGGCACAAAATGGTTTGCGGAATTCAACTTTCCAGTTCTCCGTAGGCTATCGTTTCTAAACTGATTTAATTAAACTGGCAATCTGTCAAATGATAATGCCGGTGTATGAGGGTGTCCTGTTTTAAAGGATACAGTTTGTGTATTTTCATCGTATTCTCGTGCATCGGCATTTTGACAGATTGTCTTCTTTTTCTGGTTATTTATTCTTTTATGGATATATGTGAACGTATATGTAGGGAAATGCATACATACGTGTCCGACAGGGATCTTTATGCCTTTTGAGATCCCTCTATTTATTGAGCCAGCTCTTTCAATATCTCCTCTATTTTCTGAAAGAGTTGTCCTATGTGCGCTCCGTCCACAAAAGCATGGTTTACAGTGAAAGCGATGGGCATTACCAGTCTTCCTTCGCGTGGCACTACTTTGCCGGCATTCATCAGCGGATAGTCTAATGGATGGTCGGGAGCCATTTGTGTATAGGTGAGTGAAGTGAAATAAAGCTGAGGCGTGGCACTCAGTTGGATAATATCAAAATCTCCCTGTTCTTTAATGACTTTTTCGGCTCCATACGGGTCACCCTCTTCGGGGATGTTATGGACGATGTGATATGCTTCGGCATAAAACCGTTCAAAATCTGCATGGTAAGGGATGCGGACTGTGTAGAAAGTCTTGCCGGGTACAGCGATAGGTGATATGATGTCCACCTGATCGTGATAGACCACCTGTCCGTTTTTATCTGTACGGAAACGGAATTCTTTCACTTCATTGGCAGCACGTAGCACAGCATACAGGTAATACAGGAAAAAAGAGCGCTTGGCGGCTTTTGCAGCTGGAAATGCTTCAGTGCAATCCACTTCACTGGTAATGGATATCCATGAATTATGGAAGTTGCGGAAAAAATTATAATTGTCCCGGCGTTCCCAGGTTTCAATATCTATTATATGTTTCATTTATTTTACGGGTTTAAAAGAATGGTACATGAAGTGCGCTCCCAGCAGTATGAACGGAATGCTGAGCATTGCCCCATGTTCAGCATCATACTGTCTTCAAAGGCTTCCTGGCTGGCTTTTATAAACTCCACAAGGAAGCGGAAGGTGAATATGGTAGTGAGGCAGTAGCCGAAATAGAAACCGGGGTATAGCGTGGTTTTGTACTTTTTATACAACCGCAAGCCTATGATAAAAATCAGAAGATAGGCGATGGCTTCGTAGAGTTGTGCCGGGTGGCGGGGTTGCATATCTTCGTGCGGAAAAATGAACGCCCAAGGAACATGAGTTACCGTACCTACTATTTCACCATTCATCAGGTTACCTAAACGGATAAAACAACCTGCCAGCGGGGTGGCGATGGCTATATTGTCTAGTACAGTCAGGAACTTCAATTTTACACGGCGTGAATAGATCCATAAGGCGAGCATTAGTCCGATGGTTCCTCCATGGCTGGCAAGACCTTGATAACCGGTCCATTTTATCCCAGAATCGGTAATCTTGACGGGCAACAGCATTTCTACAGGGTGAGAGAGCCAATAGCCTGGCTCATAGAACAGACAATGTCCCAAGCGAGCACCGATAACAATACCCAGCAGGCAGTAAACGAACAGGGAATCAAATTTTTCGTAAGGAATTTTTTGGTCTTGGTAGAGTTTGTATATCACCCAGTAGGCCAATGAAAGCCCTGTAACGAACAATACGGAGTAATAACGGATGGAAATGCCGAAAATGGAAAAGATTTCTATATCGGGATTCCAAAGAATGGCTGACAGTGTATTCATATCTTGAATTTTTGTGCAACTTTGCGGTAAGTGGGCATATCCACATCCATCTTTTCGCCCAGTGCGATCATATCAAACAATAGTCCTTGTATTTCGGACTCGTGTCCTTTGGCTATATCTTTTTGCATGGATGCGGTACTGTCCGGGTCTAATTTGTCAATCACTTTTAAGTTGTATCCTATCGGGTCTTCCGCATAGGTAATTCCCATTTTGCGGCCTATTTCAGAACTTTCCTTGGACAGACCGATGAAAGTGTCGCGTTCTGCTCCGGGATGTTGCAGAGGACCCATCGGGACATCATGGTAGGCACCTGTGCAGGCCATAGCCGAGATGAATGACCATTTGATGAAGGTGTCGCGATTGATATCATCCGAAATATCGGCTTTGATCCCTGCTTTTCTTAGTACATCGGCAATGGTTTCCAGACGTTCCGGAGCCACACCCTGTTGGGGACGTGCACCGAAAACCAGCCGGAATATTTTGCCCATTTGTGTGATTTCACCCGGTCCGGAAACGAAACCTACGATGTAGATGCATCCGTCCAATACTGTTACATGTGGAACGAGTTGCCCGATGCGGGGACCTGTACCGTAAACATTCAGGATGGGGATAATCAAGGTATCTTTATCCGAGGCTTTTTCCAACAGATCTTTGATGGAATCCAGGGAATAGCCCTTCACGCATACAAAAATTACGTTGGCCTTCTCGTTGTATTCCTCGGCTGTGCAGGCTTGTATAGGTAGAAAGTGATTACCTTTTAAGTCTGATCTCAGGTGAAGCCCTTTTTCACGAATGGCTTCCAGATGCTTGCCACGGGCAATGCATGTTACATCTTTTCCTGCTAAAGCAAGGAAACCGGCGATGCTTCCTCCAACGCCGCCGGTTCCCACGATTAAATATTTTTCCATGTTAGTTGTATTTTGTTTTAGGAAACAAAACACTGACTTATCGGTCTGCCATCAGTTTTGCTGGTTTCCTGATGTTTTTCATGCATTGCATGACAAGTCTTTTGCGTTTTGATTTACCTTATACATTGAAACGGAAGTGCATGATGTCACCGTCCTGTACTACGTATTCTTTACCTTCCACGCCCATTTTTCCAGCCTCTTTCACGGCGGCTTCCGAACCATATTTAATGTAGTCTTCGTACTTGATTACCTCGGCACGGATAAATCCTTTCTCGAAATCGGTGTGGATGACTCCTGCACATTGGGGGGCTTTCCATCCTTTACGATAGGTCCAGGCTTTTACTTCCATTTCTCCGGCGGTGATGAAGGTTTCCAGTTCCAGCAGGTGATAAGCCGATTTGATCAGACGGTTTACACCTGATTCTTTCAGACCGACTTCCTGAAGGAACATCTGGCGGTCTTCATAGGTTTCAAGTTCTGCGATATCGGCTTCGGTTTTGGCGGCTACGACTAGAATTTCTGCATTCTCTTCTTTTACGGCTTCGCGTACTTGTTCTACATATTTATTGCCGGTAGCAGCACTTGCTTCGTCCACGTTGCATACGTACATCACTGGTTTGCTGGTCAGCAAGAACAGTTCTTTTGCGATTTTTTGTTCGTCTTTGCTGTCAAATTGTACGGTACGCGCAGATTTGCCTTGTTCCAATGCGTCTTTATATTTAACAAGGATGTCGTACATTTGTTTTGCTTGTTTGTCACCGCCCGTCTGTGCCTGTTTTTGTACTTTTTGAATACGGCTTTCAATGGTTTCCAAATCTTTCAGCTGGAGTTCGGTGTCAATGATTTCTTTGTCACGTACCGGATCTACACTACCGTCTACATGAGTTACATTTTCATCGTCAAAACAACGGAGTACGTGCAGGATAGCATCTGTTTCACGGATATTTGCCAGAAACTTGTTTCCCAGCCTTCACCTTGCTAGCCCCTTTTACAAGTCCTGCAATGTCAACAATTTCTACAGTAGTGGGAACGATACGTCCCGGATGAACCAGTTCGGCAAGTTTGGTCAGGCGTTCATCAGGAACGGTGATGACACCTACATTCGGTTCGATGGTACAGAAAGGGAAGTTGGCTGCTTGAGCCTTTGCATTCGATAAACAATTAAAAAGTGTCGACTTTCCTACGTTTGGAAGACCGACAATGCCACATTGTAAAGCCATTATCTATTTGTTTTTTGATTATTATCTATCTATTTGTTTGCAAAGATAACCATTCTTTTTGTATCAGGCTTCATATTGAAGTCAGATTTGGCTTTTTTATATGCGAAAAGACTGCCCGTCACGAAACAAAAAGGGCAACCGTCACGGTTGCCCTTTCGTAGAGTTTTTATGAAAAGTGTTAGATTGTTAGAATAGATTTATTTGTCCATAGTTACGGTCATTTCGGGTACTAATATATATTCTTTCTTTTTAGAGTTCCATTTGTAATATTCAGTAGTCATACTTTTATTGCCATAAGTATAACGAATGCAGAGGTTATTTTCCCAGCGGTTTTTGTTACTGTTCCATTTTTGCGCCTCGTCCTCAGTACGTTGGTTGTTGGCGTCATACTTGTAATTGTGCTTCATATAATTAGTAAGCATGGTGCCTTCCATTTTAAAAATCGTTTCCGAAACAACTACTCCATTTACTTCTTCTGCATTGTAAATCAGGTTGTCACCCGGATTTCCTGCAAAACTGTAAGGTTAGCAATAAATAAAATTGCTACAACGAGCATTCCTTTCAAAAAATTGATCTTTTCATGATTATTGATTATATTAGATTGTTACTTTCATATTGTTTTTAAAAGCGGTGCAAATGTACGAAAGAAAATTGAATATCCTAACATTTCTGCTAGAAAATGATGATATTTTTGCAAAATGTCACTGATTAAACAAATATTAAGAATTGTATAATGGCTATTTGTTATAATTGTCTTGTCTTTGTGTTTTCCACTTATGTCTGGGATGGCAAATGAAAAGCTCAATGGATTGGAAAAGACCATTGAGCTTTTATGATATAAATACCTTATATATAGTACTATATATCTTGCGAATAGTTGGTTTCTATATGCTTTAATGCGCTTCAAGCCAGTTGCTTCCCCAACCGCAGTCTGCGCGTAAAGGTACTTGCATATGGTAGGCATTTTCCATCTCTTCAATCACAATTTTCTGTACTTTTTCCTTTTCTTCGGGTAGAACGCTGAAATTTAACTCATCATGTACCTGAAGTATCATTTTGGACTTTATACTTTCAGATTGAAAGCGCTGGTATATGCGTACCATAGCTACCTTGATAATATCGGCTGCACTTCCTTGGATAGGAGCATTGATGGCATTCCGTTCGGCATATCCGCGCACTACCGAATTTCTGGAATTGATATCCGGAAGATATCGTTTACGGCCGAATATGGTTTCAATATATCCTTGTCCGCGGGCAAGGTCAATGCTTTTGTCCATATATTCCTTTATTTGGGGATAAGTTTCGAAGTAGCCGTCTATTAGTTCTTTTGCCTCTTTGCGGTCTACATTCATACGTTCTGCCAGTCCGAATACGCTGATGCCGTAGATGATACCGAAATTAGCTGTTTTTGCTTTACTGCGTTGTTCGCGGGTAACTTTGTCTATACTTATCTTATATACTTTTGCTGCGGTGGCGGCATGAATGTCATCTCCTTCCTTGAAAGCCTCTATCATATTGGCATCTCCGCTAAGGTGTGCCATAATGCGTAGCTCAATCTGTGAATAGTCGGCGGAGAAAAATTCGCAGCCATCATCGGGGATGAAAGCCTTACGGATTTCCTTGCCGTCTTCGTTGCGGATAGGGATGTTCTGAAGGTTCGGGTTGCTGGAACTGAGCCGGCCGGTAGCAGTGACCGTTTGATTGAACGAAGTATGAATTTTACCTGTTTCTTTATTAATCAATAGGGGCAGAGCATCAATATAAGTACCGAGAAGCTTCTTCAGACCGCGGTGTTCCAATATCTTGCCTACTATTTCGTGTTTTCCTCGCAGACTTTCCAATACTTCTTCACTGGTGACATATTGTCCGGTTTTGGTTTTCTTGGCCTTCTCCACGATGCGCAGTTTGTCAAAAAGCACTTCACCTACCTGTTTGGGTGAAGCTATGTTGAAATCCGTACCTGCCAGTTGGTGCACTTCTTCTTCTATTTGGTTCATGCGGGCGGTGAAATGCTCCGAGGTCTGTTTTAAGGCTTCAGTGTCTACACGTACACCGTTGCGTTCCATATAAGCAAGTACGGGTACCAGGGGCATTTCTATTTCGTAGAAGAGTTTTTCCGCATCGTTGGTTTTCAATTCCTGTTCCAAGATGTTTTTCAATTTCAGTGTGACATCAGCATCCTCGCATGCGTACTTATAGATAGCTTCGGGGGAGAGGTCGCGCATATTCTTTTGACCTTTGCCTTTAGGACCAATCAGTCTTCGATGTGGATAGTCTGATAATGCAGGTAGATTTCGGCAAGGTAGTCCATGTTGTGACGCAATTCCGGTTGTAGTACATAATGTGCCACCATGGTATCGAACAGGGGACCGCGCACTTCGGTTCCGTAGTTGCCCAGTACCAGCATATCGTATTTTATATTTTGCCCTACTTTCAATACTCCTTCTTTTTCGAAAGCCGGCCGGAACTCATTAACTATTTTTTGCGCTTCAGCCCGATCGGCAGGTACAGGAACATAAAATGCTTGATTTTCGGCATAGCTGAAGCTCATTCCCACGAGTTCTGCGGTGATGGGATCGGTTCCTGTTGTTTCTGTGTCTAGACTGAAAATTTCTTTTGTAAGTAAGTTTTGTAATAATTCAGTTCTTTTCTCTTCTGTATCAACGAGTTGATAGTCGTATTTTAAATTATCTAAACATGCTAGATTCGAATATTTCTCACTTTCCGTCCCTCCGTCGGTAAATTCTGCAAAGAGATTGCTTGAGGAGAAGATGGGGAAGCGGGTGATTCACCGTTCGAAGCTGGTTCGCCGAAAAGGGAGAGTTGTCCCGAACCGTTCGGCGTATTTCCCTGCCGGGCGCTTCCTCCCGGTGTACGGTTTCGTCCTTGCGGGTCGTTTCCGGTCGCATCGGGGTATGTTCCGGCGAAGGCGGATTTCTTGTCTCGGTTGAAAACGCGGTCGATGAGGGTACGGAACTCCATCTCTTCAAAAATCTTCCGTAGTTCCTCTTCATTCGGTTCTTCTCTTTTCAGTTCGTCCATGTTCAAAGCGATGGGGACATCAATCTTGATAGTTGCCAGAAACTTGGAGAATTCAATCATTTTCCGGTTAGTTTCCACTTTGGTCTTCAAGGCTCCTTTCAGTTCGGCAGAGTGGGAGAGGAGGTTCTCGATGCTGCCATATTGCGCGATTAACTTTTGTGCTGTTTTCTCGCCCACTCCCGGACAACCGGGAATGTTGTCGGAACTATCGCCCATCAGTCCCAGCATATCAATGACTTGTGCGGGTGACTGGATATCGAACTTTGCCTTTACCTCTTCTATTCCCATCACTTCAAAACCGCCTGTATGCTTGGGACGGTACATGAAAACATTTCCGCCCACCAGTTGGCCATAGTCTTTGTCCGGTGTCATCATATAAGTAGTGATCCCCCGTTTGCCGGCTTCGGTGGCCAGTGTACCGATCACGTCGTCGGCCTCGTATCCCGGTACTTCCAGAATAGGAATACGGTAGGCCCGTATAATATCCTTTATAATGGGTACGGACAAACGGATTACTTCGGGTGTTTCTTCACGTTGTGCCTTATACTGTTCATAGGCTTCGTGCCGGAAGGTGGGACCGGCGGGATCAAATGCCACACCGATGTGCGTAGGATTTTCTTTCTTCAAGACTTCTTCCAGTGTATTGACAAATCCCAGTACGGCTGAAGTGTTGAAACCCTTGGAGTTAATGCGCGGGCTTTTGATGAAAGCGTAATACGCACGGTATATTAATGCATAAGCATCTAATAGAAAAAGTTTGTCCATTCTTAAAAATCTTTAGTTTTTTCATTGTAAAAGTACAAAAAAATACCGTATTCCGTCTTTTATTACTACTTTGTGCACAAATTAACCTGCATGGACAAATTACAGCAAATCAAATTGCCTATTGACAAGGAGTTTGAGGAATTTAGAAGGTTGTTTGACTCTTCGCTCCAAAGTTCCAATTCTTTACTTAGTGAGGTGTTATCCTATATTAAGCAGAGAAATGGCAAGATGATGCGTCCCATATTGGCGTTGTTGATTGCTAAATTATTCGGTGAAATCAATGATTCTACGCTTCATGCGGCTCTTTCATTGGAGTTGCTCCATACGGCCAGCCTGGTGCACGATGATGTGGTGGATGAGAGTGACAAGCGCCGTGGGCAGTCTTCGGTAAATGCTATCTATAATAATAAGGTGTCGGTTCTGGTAGGCGACTATATGCTGGCAACCAGCCTGAAGCATTCTGCCATGACCCGCGAGATTACAATTGTAGATTTGGTGGCTTGTTTGGGACAGAACTTATCTGAAGGCGAGATTATTCAATTGGCGAATATTAATGCTTCTGAGTTCTCGGAAGAAGTGTATTATGATGTCATTCGTAAAAAGACGGCTGCATTGTTTACTGCCAGTGCGGAAGCGGGGGCTATTTCGGTGCATGCATCCGATGAAATGGTGAAAAATGCTCGTCTGTTTGGCGAAATGATTGGTATTGCTTTCCAGATAAAGGATGATATTTTCGACTATTATTCTTCTGATGAGATAGGTAAACCTACCGGGAACGATATGCGTGAAGGGAAGCTGACATTGCCGGCTTTGTATGTGTTGAATATGTTTGATGATGAGGAGATGCGGAAACTGGCGCTACGTATCCGGGCATTAGACGCTTCGGATGAAGATATTGCCCGTTTCATCGAATATACTAAGGTGAAGGGAGGGATAGAGTATGCCAGGCAGGCAATGGTGGATTATCGTAATAAAGCGTTGGCTTTACTTCCACAATCAGCCGGTCAAGCTGTAAAAGATGCTTTGACTGCTTATATTGATTATGTGATTGAAAGAGATAAATAGTACGATTGTTGAAGATATGTACTTCAAAATCGGCGTAGTCCTTTATACAATAAGGATCACGCCCGAACTTTTTGAGGTACGCCTTTCTTTGGTAGAAGGTTTACCTTTAAAATAACCGGAATAGATAAGGCTCATTCCGGTCACTTTAAATGTGGTTGTTATTTAAATAGTGAAACAGTTCTTTGTTTAGAAGAACTTGGTTTCTTGACCTACAATTTCTGAGAGAAGCAGATTGGCCAAGCGGCTTGTTCCTAAGCGGAATAACTCGTTTGTCAGCCATTCTTCACCTAACACTTCTTTTACAATGGTATAGTAAACCAAAGCATCGTGTACGGTATTAATTCCTCCGGCGGGTTTGAATCCTACTTTGCGGCCTGTTGTCATATAGTATTCTTTGATAGCCTCGCACATCACCAAGGCAGCTTCAGGAGTAGCGGCGGGGTTTTCCTTTCCGGTAGAGGTTTTGATGAAATCGGCTCCGGAATACATCGATAGAATGGACGCTTTTTTGATGTTGGATGCGCTTCCCAGTGCTCCGGTTTCCAAGATCACTTTCAGGTGATGCTCACCACATACAGCTTTTAATTCTTCTATTTCATCACACATTCCTTCGTAATCCCCACTCAGGAACTTGCCTACCGGGATAACGATATCTATCTCATCAGCTCCGGTATGGAGAGCCATGGCTGTTTCGGCTACCTTTACTTCGGTAAAGGTTTGCGAGGAGGGGAAACCGCCCGATACACAGGCTATGTTTACATGATCTGCTTCCAAGGTGTCGTTGACTACTTCTGCCATATTAGGATATACACAGATTGCGGCTACATTGTCCAGATCGGGGTACTTGTCAACAAATTCATTTACTTTTCCGGTGAATTTCATTACACTTTCATCTGAATCAGTACACTTTAAAGTGGTTAGGTCAATGCAATGGAACAGGAATTTCTTTACGTCCGGTGTATTGTTTTCTGCTACATGTTTTTCGATGAGTAGGGCAGTTTTCGCTTTTACATCCTCATCGTGCAAACGGATGTTATACTTGGCAAGTGCTTCTTCGTACTTGCTGTGCTCAGGTCCATGATCGTGGTCATGACGATGTTCATGTCCACCTTCGAATTCGTGATTATGTTCCATAATTCTTTATAATTTGGGATTGTTTTTATGTCTGTCTTTATCTCTATTTGTTTTCTTCTCCAAGTTTTGACGGAAGGCTTCGGTCAGGTTTACTCCGGTCTGGTTGGCTAGACAGATAAGGACCCACAGTACATCTGCCATTTCATCGGCAAGGTTGTCTTTCTCTCCTTGCTTGAAAGACTGATCTCCGTATTTGCGTGCCATCACACGTGCCAGTTCGCCTACTTCCTCGGTCAGAACAACCATATTGGTCAGTTCGCTGAAGTAACGTACACCATACGTTTTAATCCAGCGGTCCACTTCTTTTTGTGCTTCTTCCAGTGTCATTATTCCTTGTTTTTGGTGTCCATACATATAGTAACAGGACCGTTGTTCAGAAGTTCAACTTTCATGTCTGCTCCGAATTCTCCGGTTCCTACTTCTTTGCCCAGACCGATGCTCAGTTCTTGGCAGAAATAATTGTAGAGGGGGATGGCTACATCGTGCTTTGCAGCACGGATATAGGAGGGACGGTTGCCTTTTTTTGTAGATGCGTGTAGTGTGAATTGGCTGATCACCAATATGTTGCCTCCTACCTCTAGGATAGATTTATTCATGACTCCATTTTCATCGTCAAAGACTCTCAGTCCTATTATTTTTTTGCATAACCAGTCGGCATCTTCTTGTGTATCAGCTTCTTCAATGCCAACCAATATCATGAATCCTTCTTTTATCGCCGATTTGCATACGCCTTCTATGGTAACAGAGGCGTGGCTTACTCGTTGAATAACTACTCTCATATTTATATTCTTTAATTTCTTGTTAGAAAAATTCTAGTTGTTTATCGGTAATGTCTCCGCTTCTACAATGGACAATATGTTGCCGGCTTCTTGCCTGGACTGATACGAGGCAGAGCATGTCCCTGTAGTAGATGTATGCAAAGGTAGGAAATCCCTTTTATTCTGTGAGATTTTCTTTGATATTTTTAGCGGCTGCTTCACCTACCACGGCTGCAATCTCTTCCAGTGAGGCTTGCTTGATGCGGCTGACGCTTTTGAATGTTTTCAGCAGGGCGGTCTTTCTTTTTTCGCCTATTCCCTTGATATTGTCCAAAGCGGACGCCACCTGACTCTTGCTTCGTTTGTCCCGGTGAAAGGTGATGGCGAAGCGGTGTACCTCGTTCTGTATGTTTTCCAACAGATGGAACAAGGGAGTGCTTTGCTTCACACCGATGGTCAGCGGAGGGAATCCGTATAACAATTCCGAGGTACGGTGCTTGCGGTCTTTGGCCAGTCCGGCTATGGGGATATCCAGATGAAGTTCGTCCTCTATCACTTCTCTCACCACTTCCATTTGCCCCTTTCCACCGTCGGTAATGATGAGGTCGGGCAGGGGGGAACCTTCCTCTATGGCGCGGCTATACCGGCGGCGTACCACCTCTTTCATCGAGGCGTAATCGTCGGGTCCGGTCACAGTCTTGATGATGTATTTCCGGTACTCCTTCTTGCTTGGTTTCGCCTTTTTGAAAACGACGCAGGCGGCCACCGCGTCCGAGCCTTGAATATTGGAATTATCGAAACATTCGATGTGGTTCGGTAGTTTTTTCATGTGCAGCTGCTCCTGGATTTCTTTCATCAGACGGACGCTTCTTTGTTCAGGATTCAACTTTTCCGCCTGTTTCAAGCGGTCCACTTTATACTGTTTCACGTTCATTACGGAAAGATCCAGCAAATGCTTCTTTTCTCCTCGTTGGGGAACGGTAAAGGATACATTGTTCATCTCCATATCCAGTTCAAAAGGTACGATGATTTCGCGGGAAGTGCTCTTATATCGTTCACGCATCTCAATAATGCCCAATTGTAGAAGTTCTTCTTTCGTTTCGTTCAGACGTTTCTTGTATTCGAAGGTGAAGGCTTGGTTGATGCATCCGTTTGTGATATGCAGATAGTTGATATAGGCTGAATTTTCTTCCATTTCAATGGAGAACACATCCACATTATGAATGATGGAATTAACGACTTCGCTCTTGGAACGATAGTTTCTATCAAGTCATATTTCTCTTTTATTTTCTGTGCTTCCTCAAATTTCATTTCGGCAGCAAGCGCTTGCATCTCTTCCATCAGCAGGTCACTTACAATCTGGGTATCTCCTTTCAGAATATTTTTGATTTCACCGATATTCTTCATGTATTCCTCGTGTGACTGCTGCCCGATGCAGGGCCCTTTGCAGTTCTTTATGTGATATTCCAGACATACGTTGAACTTGCCGGCGCGAATGTTTTCGGGACTTAGATTGAGTTTGCAGGTACGGATGGGGTAGAGCTTTTTGATCAAGTCCATCACGCAAGCATGGAGGGCATGTGACTGTACGGACCATAATAAGAGGACCCGTTGCGGATGACTTGCCGGGTTTTGAAGATACGTGGGAAATATTCGTTGCTTACACAAATAGAGGGGTAAGTCTTGTCATCTTTCAGCAATACATTGTAACGTGGCTTGTATTTCTTTATCAGGTTGTTTTCGAGTAAAAGAGCGTCTTCTTCTGTTTTTACCACGATATAACGGATATCTGCAATTTTGCTGACCAGTAATCGTGTCTTGCCGTTGGGGTGTTCTCTATTAAAATAAGAAGAGACTCTGCGCTTCAGGTTTTTTGCCTTTCCAACGTAGATAATGGTTCCTTCGGAGTTCAAGTATTGGTAAATGCCGGGGCTGTCGGCAGGTTTAGTACAATTCCTTTCAGATAATCATTGGTTGTAATCTCTTCTTTTTCCATACATGCTTATTGAATATTGCCGGTTGGCAGAACTGTTTCTTGAGTTGATGTTGCAGCCGCAACATCCTATATCTTTCGGTTGTAACATTATATATCTTCAAGCTGTAACATTATATATCTTACAGCCTGAAGATATATATCTTTCGGTTTCATCGTCCATCTCATTCCATAGATCTCTTTTTATTGTGAACGATGATGGGCCCGTTTTGATGGACATGTTGTGTGACACTATAAAGTAAGCAGTGTATCCACCGTGATATCTTCGGGGAATGCCTTTCTGCCGTTCAGACCTCCCAGTTCGATAATGAAATTGATGAAAATCTTTTTGGCGCCACATCTTTGTACCAAGCGATGAGTGGCCGCCATGGTTCCGCCGGTAGCCAATAAATCATCGTGCAGCAGAACCACGTCGTTCTCATCGATGGCGTCTTTATGTATCTGAATGGTGTCGGTTCCATACTCTTTTGCGTATGTTTCCTCTACTACTTCTGCGGGAAGTTTGCCCGGCTTGCGTGCCATCACGAATCCGGCACCTAACCGTGCCGCCAGCGCACCACCCATAATGAAGCCACGCGATTCAATTCCTACTACTTTGGTGATGCCTTTGTCCTTGTACATCTCGTATAGAGTATCTAGTATTTCCTGCAAGCATTCGGGGTTTTTGAACAGGGTTGTCACATCGTAAAACAGAATTCCCGGAATGGGGAAATCTGGAATTTCTCTTAAGTTTGCTTTAAGCGTTTCTTTGCTCATAACCAGTATTTTATTGTTAGTCTATTAAATTACTTGTTTCACGTGAAACATACCTTGTTTCACCGTCCCAGCAGGACTAGTAAGACATTGATGTCGCTAGGAGAGATGCCCGGTATGCGGCTGCTTGCGCCAAAGTCTCGGGATCTATCTTCATCAGTTTCTGCCGGGCTTCGGTAGAGAGCGAGTTCAATGAGTTGTAGTCGAACTTGCCTTTGATGCGGATGGCTTCCAGGCGATGTATCTTGTCGGCGATCATTCGTTCGCGGTCAATGTATCCTTGGTATTTGATCAGCACTTCGGCGGCTTCAATCACTTCTTCTTTACGGTCGGTGATTTGGTCCAGCAGGGCTTTGAAAGCCGGAATGTGCCCGGCTATATTTTCGATAGTAATCTGCGGACGGTTCAGCAGGTCGATTAGTTTGCAGCCGTGTGTCAGACGGGCAGTACCTAAACTTCCAAAGCATCATTGATTAATGCGGCTTTGATGGAGAAGGTTTTGGCAAAGTCGATGATTCGGCTCACGGCTTCCCGTTTGCTGCAAAGATGTTCGTAACGGTCTTGTTTTACCAGTCCCAGCTTGTAGGCGCGTTCGGTAAGGCGCATATCTGCATCGTCTTGTCGGAGCAGGATGCGGTATTCGGCACGGGAGGTGAACATACGATAAGGTTCGTCCACACCTTTTGTAACCAGATCGTCAATCAAGACACCGATGTAGGCCTCGTCCCGTCCCAGTGTGAACGGCTCGCCACCGTGGCAGTTGATGTGTGCGTTGATACCGGCAATGATTCCCTGTCCGCCTGCTTCTTCGTAACCGGTGGTTCCGTTTACTTGTCCGGCAAGGAACAGGTTCTTTATTATTTTCGATTCCAACGTATGTTTCAGTTGGGTAGGGTCGAAGTAATCGTATTCGATAGCGTATCCCGGACGATAGACTACCAAGTCCTTAAATGCAGGTACTTTCTTCAATGCCGCCAACTGTATGTCCATGGGCAGTGAAGAAGAGAACCCGTTCAGGTAAAGTTCCTGTGTGGTTTCTCCTTCGGGTTCCAGGAAAAGCTGATGTTGCGGCTTGTCGGGGAAGGTTACGATTTTGGTTTCTATACTGGGACAATAACGCGGTCCGATGCTTTGGATTTGTCCGTTGAAAAGGGGAGAGTCGGGCAGACCTTTCCGTAGTATCTCGTGTACCTCTTCGTTGGTAAAGCAGGTCCAGCATTGCAGTTGTTTCAGTTTGCGCGGTTCGCTCATGAACGAAAAGCGATGGAAGTCGTTTTCTCCGTCCTGTGTTTCCATCAGGTCGTAGTGTACGCTGCGCCCGTCTATGCGGACAGGCGTACCGGTCTTCATGCGTCCGGCGGTGATTCCCTGGCGGGTGATTGATTCGGTCAGATGGTAGGAGGCAGGTTCGGCCATGCGTCCTCCTGCCAGTTGTTTATGCCCGATGTGCATCAGTCCGTTCAGGAAGGTTCCTGCGGTGAGCACGATACATTTAGCATGGAAAGTCACTCCCCAGCAAGTCATGACTCCGGTCGCTTCGCCGTTTTCCACGATTAGTTCTTCTACGGTATCTTGCCAAATGTGCAGATTGGGAGTATTCTCCAGAATCTCGCGCCATGCCCAGATAAACTTGCCGCGGTCACATTGGGCGCGGGGGCTCCACATAGCGGGACCTTTGGAGCGGTTGAGCATACGGAACTGTATGGCTGTACGGTCTGTAACCAGTCCCATGTAGCCACCTAATGCGTCTATCTCTCTTACGATTTGTCCCTTGGCGATGCCACCTACGGCAGGGTTACAACTCATTTGCCCGATTTTGTTCATATCCATGGTAATCAGGCAGGTCTTCGAACCCATATTGGCTGCGGCCGCGGCTGCTTCACAGCCTGCGTGTCCGGCGCTATTACAATAACGTCGTACTTAAAATCCATTGATTTATTTCTTTTTACCGATTGCAAAATTACGAATTTTACTCTGTAAAGCGGTGATAATACGGTTAAAAAGAATGTGTGGCGGCAGAAATCTGTTTCTGCCGCCACATCATACAAACGCTATTCTTAAAGTAAACTATTTCCTGTTATTTCTTGTCCGGAGCAGGAGGGGTGTCGGTCGGGCGTTTCTTTCCGTCCTTGTCTACCGGTTCAAAATCCTCTTTCTCAGGTTTATTCTGTGCATTTCCTTTCGAGGAAGGATTGACAATGTTCTGATAGGTATCATGAATGGGAAGCTTGTCTAGAATACCCAGTGCGGGAGCCACTTTGCTGACCACATTCTGCAAGAAATTGGACGTTGTGCCGTTGCCACCGTCAAATACAGTAACATTTCCCAGTTGGATATGTTCAAATGCCTTAACCTGTTCCGAAGCGATTTCCTTCCATTGGTCAACCATCTTGTATTGGATGGCGATTTCGGGATTGCGCTCGGCAGCCTTCACCATGGCCTCGAAACCTTCCGCTTCGGCCAGCAAGGATTTCTTCTTGCCTTCCGCTTCTGCTTCCAGTTTCATCTGGATGCCTTGGCTTCCGCCTGTGCTTTGGCCAGGATAGCTTCCGCTTCTGCATTTGCCTTACGTTTTATTTGCTCGGCCAATGCGTCCGCATCCAAGATGGCCTGCTGTTTGGCTATTTCGGCAGGAACAATCTTATCCGCTTTCAAGGCCTGTTCCACTTTGCGGGCTTTCGCTTCTTCTATTTCACGCTGTGCGTTTTCCTGTGCGGTGAGGACGGCAGCTTGTGTCCGGGCTTGTGCTTCACCGGCTTTTCTAGAGGCTTCCGCTTGGTAACTTCCAGTTCCGCATTGCTTTCGGCAACCTCTTTGGCAGCGTTATTTTGCCCGATGGCCGATTTCTTTTGTGCTTCCGCCTGCTTTATTTCCATATCGGATTGGAGCTCTGCCGTACGGCTTTCCTGTTCGGTACGCGCCTGTTCCTTGTTCACCTCCATAGAGGCGCTGGCTTTGGCGATACGTGATTCTTTTTCGGCATTTTCTTCTGCTACTTTCGATTCACGTTCCTTGTCGGCTATGGCTACTTTAATTTCCTCGTCACGTTGCGTATCGGCCAGTTGAGTGTTCTTGTCGCGGTTGGTTTCCGCTACTTTGGTGGCACGTTCTTTTTGTTGTTCCGCAATCTTGATGGCACCCAGTTTCTGTTGTTCTTCAATGTTAGCCAAGGCTTCGTTCTTGGCTTTCGCTTCGGCTTCTTTTCCCAGATTGACGATATATCGGCTTCATCGCGGATATCGCTGATGTTGATGTTCATCAGGTAAAGACCGAATTTCTTCAATTCGGAGTCGATGTTCTTGCGGCAGTTCTCAAGGAATGTATCACGATCACTGTTCAGTTGTTCGATGGTCATGTCGGCAATGACCAGACGCATTTGTCCGTAAACAACGTCTTTAATCAGTTCCTGTTGTGCCTCGATGTTCAGTCCCAGCAAGCGTTCGGCCGCATTCTGCATGACTTCGGGCTCTGTGCTTACGGCCACAGTGATGGTAGTGGGCACATCTACGCGGATGTTTTGTTTGGAGATGGCGCCGGTCAGTTTGCAGTCAATCTGCATGGGTTTCATGTTCAGGAAAGAGTATCCCTGGATAATGGGCCATACAAAAGCGGCTCCTCCGTGATACAGTTTAGCCGATTTCTTGTCGCCGGTCTTACCATATACTACCAATACCTCGTCGCTCTTGCACTTGCGGTAACGACTTAAAATCCCGACGATGGTCAGGACGATGACAGCTACCAGAATAGCTGCATAAATGAGAATCTGCTCATCCATAAATGATTGCGTTTTTAGGGTTTATTTAATCAATATAATAGATTCCTTCCTTGTAATCCTTCAGTGTGAGGATATCGCCTTCCCGGTAGCTTTTACCCTGTATGCTCCGCACGGTAAGTTCTCTTTGTGCGCCATTGATGGCGATATAGACCACATAGTTTGTTCCTGCCTGTTCTTGTTCTTGGCAGCGGGTATATATTTCGCATTTCCTGCCTATTAATTCTTCTCCCTGTTCGGGCTTGTTTTCTTGTTTCAGCTTATAGCAGAGTTTATAAATCCAAGCTAGGACGAAGACAAAAAAGCTGCCGCTTATCACGGCGCCCAGGTAATGTAAGACAATGTAGGGAGGCTGGCATAAATACATGAACCAACCGAAACCCATGCAGAAATGAATCAGTCCTTTGAAGGAGAGTACGCTGCTCATGTCTATATCGGCGTTGCCATCGGCATTAACGTCTATGTCGGTGTCCATACTGCCGAAAAAGATGGATAAGATGAATTGCAGAAGAAAGATTCCCGTACTTACTAATGCAGCGAAAAAATATACGTTAGCTTCCATATATTTTGTGTTTATCTGTTTTTCAATTCACAAAATAAAGCAATTAATCCGAAAAAGCAAGAAGATAAGGGAAGAAATGTAGCTGTGTATGTACAGCTTTCGACGTTTTTTATCCGTCCGGCGGAAAGTTTTCCTAATTATGGGCATGTCTTTAAAAGGTTACGGGCAATCATTCTTGCGAACTATGCCCGTAGCTTTTATAGGTTGTTCTGCCTTGTATGTCCTGTTATAGGGAAATCAATGCCAGCGCTTTGTTTTCGGCGGCTTCCATAATCTCCCGTTCACCGGGGCCTTTGTCGTTGATGCCGCACAAGTGCAGGATACCATGAATAATCACCCGGTGAAGCTCGCGGTCGTAGGGTTGCTCAAATTGTTCTGCATTGCTGCGGACAGTATCCAAGCTGATGAATAAGTCGCCGGAAATACGGTCGCCTTCACAATAGTCGAAAGTGATGATATCCGTGTAATAATCATGTTGCAGATACTGTCGGTTCACTTCCAGAATTTTATCGTCCGAACAGAAGATGTAGCGATTTCTCCCACTCTTTTTCCATAGCAGGCGGCTACTTCTTTAATCCATCCGGTGGTTTTTTTCTTTTTGATATCGGGCATTTTTACCCCTTCGGTTTGATAACTTATCATAGGCTGATTATTTTTTTATAATGTACAAAGATAAGGAAAGTATTTCAGCCGAAGAAAAGATAACAGATAAGAATAGCTGCAATGACCCCTGCCGCATCGGCTAGCAGTCCGCAAGGAACGGCGTGGCGTGTCCTCACTATTCCTACGCTGCCGAAATATACCGCCAGAATATAAAAGGTGGTGTCTGTGGAGCCTTGGAAGATACAGGACAGTCGGCCTACAAAGGAATCGGGACCGTATGTGGTCATGGCATCTACCATCAACCCTCGTGCCCCGCTTCCGCTCAAAGGTTTCATCAGCGCCGTAGGGAGCGCTCCTACGAAATCACTGTCGATACCGCATAGCTTTACGGCGTTGCCGATACCGTCAATCAAATAGTCCATCGCACCCGATGCGCGGAAGACTCCGATACCTACCAGTATGGCTACCAGATAAGGAATGATGCGCACGGCGGTGCTGAATCCTTCTTTGGCCCCTTCGACAAAGGAGTCATAGACATTGATTCTTTTTCTGATCCCTGCCACAATAAAGCCGATGATGATAAGGAATAGGAAAACATTGGCGAAAGTGGTGGAGTAAATATCTATCTGATCTCGTGACAAGGTATTGAAGAAATAAATAATTCCTGCTACCAGCAAACTCATTCCTCCTAAAAAGAGGAGGATAGTGCGGTTAAACAGATTGATTCTCTGATAAATACTTACTGCTACAATGCCTGCCAAAGTGGAGAAGAAGGTTGCCAGCAGGATGGGTACAAATATATCTGTAGGTTGGGTTGCTCCCAGCTGTGCACGATATACCATGATGCTGATAGGAATCAGTGTAAGCCCTGATGTATTCAGTACCAGAAACATGATCATGGGATTGCTGGCAGTATCTTTCTTGGGGTTCAATTCTTGCAGGCCCTCCATTGCTTTCAGTCCTAAGGGAGTGGCGGCATTATCCAGCCCCAGCATATTGGCCGCCAGGTTCATAAAGATACTGCCTGTTACTGGATGTCCTTTGGGAATATCGGGAAAAAGTTTGCTGAACAGAGGTCCCAGCAATCGGGAAAACAGAGTGATGACTCCGCCTGTTCACCTATTCTCATGATACCCAGCCAAAGAGAAAGGACACCGGTCAGTCCCAATGAAATCTCAAAAGCGGTTTTGGAGGAATTGAAAGTAGAGTTGATAATTTCGGGAAACACTTGTGTGTCGCCAAGGAAAACGAGTCGCATCAACGCTACTACGAAGGCTATCAGAAAAAAGGCTATCCAAATGTAGTTCAGAACCATATCGCTAGTTTTATTAGTAATAACTCGGACAAAAGTAGTCAATTTATTCGTTTTTGAATTAGAAAAGATTCAATTCTCTTATTTTTATTTCCAATCTTTGTTTGAACACGATAGCAAAATAGTATGAAATGATTTTAAGGGCAAACTACTCTCTCATTTGATTATTTCGATGAACGGGACGAGAAGGAAGCGTTTAAGCGATTCTCGTGAGTTTAAAGAATATCAAAAAGAGTAAAAAAGACGTTTGGTAGTTTGCTATTTGTCGGGTATATAAAGAAAAATGTTTTTTATGGATTTAAATATGCTTTGAAATGGATACTAATGAAATGTAAAATAACTCTTGGAATAAGTCTGTTCTAGAAGAAACGGATAATATAAGAATCGAAATAGTTAGGAAAAAGAGTTTTGTTGGTCGGATCTGATAATAAAAGGTTATATTTGTGCAAATATGCAGTGTGAATTCTGTAGTAGAAGGAAGGCATTGACGTAATAACAAGTAATAAGAGGGGGGAATATGTGGCCTACCATTGCTGATGTCAGCAAAATGGTTTCTGTGGGGCTGGTGCAGAAAGAGAGATAGATGATATCTATTTTACCCGTTATGCCTGTTATTTGACTGCTCAAAACGGTGATGCGCGTAAACCGGCTATAGCTTTTGCTCAAAACTACTATGATGGTAAGCCGAGGAATCTATCCGGAACAATTGCCTGCAGGCGAAGATTTAAAGAAAGTGGAACGCCGTTTGAAATCAGAAGAAAAGAAAATAACTAAGAAATAATGAAGGAACCGCTTGAGGAGAAACTATAAATGAGCTGAAACGGTTTGCTCACTTTCACATGCTTCAGTAAATAATTCTTGTGATGTCTGGTTAGGCAAAATAGAACTTTTAGCCATATACTTTTTATTATTGGCATAAATAAAGAGTACGCTTCCCCCTTTTATCGTATTGATAATAGGTTTGGTCAGTGCCTGTGGCAAAGCCGGACAACCGAAACTCCGTCCTAATCTACCCGATTTGCAAACGGATGGATTGGCGTATGCGGCGCCATGAACCACAATGGCACGTTCACGGGCCCGGTCATTTATGCCTTTTTCCAGCCCGTCTAATAAAAGAGAGTATCCGTTTTTACCTTGATATGTGTTTCCGGTAAGATAGAAGCCGAGGGAACTTTTATAAGAGCCGACTTCGTTGGAGAAAGAGGTAGCATAGTTCTCGCCGCTGTTTTTCCCATGAGAGACCACTGATGAGTATAGCATCTTTTTCTGTTCCATGTCAAAGACAAACAAACGTTTTTCGGTAGAGGGTTTGGTGAAATCAATCAATGTCAGTATGGATTTGCTTTTTTGTTTAATCAAGTTGTATCCTGCCACAGCCTGTCGGAATGCCAGGAAATTGACCACCCCTCCCAATTGCATATCTTCGAATAATTGTTCGCCGTCCATTTTTTGAGGTGCAGGGACAGATGTAGCAACTTTCTTTTCGGGTGTAGCCGTCCGGGTCGATACATTGCTCGACGGAAAGAGGAATAGGAACAGGAGTAAAAAAGCTTTCTGCATACGTATGGAAAAACTGGATAACGGGTGCAAAGTTACGCACATTTCTATTCCAAAACAAATATAATCGTCTCATTAACAGGTGCCCATTCGAAAATAAACTTGGCATGAGAGGTGGCATTTCTTACACACATATGTGAGCGGGGGATGGTACCCAACGTATAACTGTATTCTATGATCCCTGTTGCCGGTGCATTGGTGGGTACTCCGTGAATATAACCACCATTATTGAAACGGCTGGCGTAAGGTGCAAAACCACCGGTGGCGGCAGAACCGTCTTTTAGAAAAATCATCTTGGTCTTTTTCTCTTGCAGAACGAACATACCCAATGGAGTTTCTTGGGCGTATGGAGGACGATGTTGTCCTGTTGTAGCAGGATTCATGCTACGTATCAGCCAGCAGCCCTTTTCTTTCCGTTCCAAAGTAGTTATATTCTGATTATGGCGGTCTATAAAAATAGCTTTGTTGAACACTACGCTGTCGGGAATCAGTTTTATATATTTTGTCGGAGCATACCATTCGCCACCTATAAAGACAGGTTCTACTTTGGTGAACTTTCCTTCCTCACCTAGGTGACGGGTAAGAAGTCCATCCAGTCCGTAGCGTTCGGCAGTAAGGGTGTCATCTGTTAGGAAAAGGGGAATTCCTGATAGCGTTCCACTCCCAATGTGTCGGCTATCCGTTTGTATGCATCCCTTTTAAAACTTTTCACTAAAGGCGCTTCTCCGTTCCGGTTTTTATAATTCTGTAAGATGCACCATTGTGCCGGCTTTTTTCGAATATTCTCCAACAATGCTAGCCGCTCCTTTATTTTCTCCCATTGGAAATGGCGGGTGGTGTCTTTATAAGGATAGGTATCCTTCAAAGTATGTTTATCATACAGCAGTTCCTTGTCAAGCCTGATGTCTTCGGGTTTGATATCTTTTTCTACAATCTCGGTGATGGCTTCTGTCACAGTATTGTGTACCTCTGTTATCACTTCCTTAATTTCGCTATTTGCTTTCGAGGTACACGAGCAGATTGTACAGAAACCGGTCAATAAATATATGAATTCTATTCTTTTCATCATAGACACAGGTTTGTGGCTTTCTTCTACAAATATAATTCTTTAAAAGGAATAAACATGCGTTTTTGTTTTTAAATGCAGTGAAAAATTCCTGTTTCTTTGAACAATCTCCCTATTGCAGACCTTATAAAAGACCGCTGGGAATAATCGCTTATCTTGGCTTGAGGTTTTTACAGAAAAAAAGAATCAACTTAAAAACAAGTATTATGGTGGAATCAACTAGAGTAAGAAGTAAAAGATTATCCTTTTCAGGTAAGAAGACACTGTCTTCCTTTATGCAAGTGAATATTGCCAGTCTGAGACAATCGGGAAAATTGCGTACCAGTGAGACGTATAGAGCTACACTGAACAGTTTTATGAAATTTATGGATGGCAAGGATGTTCTGTTGAGCAATATGGATGCCGAGTTGATGATGGGGTATGAAACTTATTTAAAGGAGCAGGGAGCAAGTATGAACACCGTTTCTTTTTATATGCGTATTTTGCGTGCAACGTATAATCGTGCAGTAGATAAAGGGGTGATCAGACAGCGTTTTCCTTTTAAGCACGTCTATACGGGAGTGGAAAAAACGGTGAAGCGGGCCATTTCTTTTAAAGTAATCAGACAACTGAAGGAGATGGATTTAAGTCACTCTCAGTCAATGGAGTTTGCGCGTGATATGTTTATGTTCAGCTTTTATACCCGGGGAATGTCATTTGTGGACATGGCTTTTCTTAAAAAAACAGATTTAAATAATGGTATGCTGACTTATAGAAGAAAGAAAACCGGTCAGTTGCTTTCCATCAGATGGGAGAAATGCATGCAGGATATAGTGGATAAATATCCCGGAAACTATTCGACTTATCTTCTTCCTATTATAATTCATATCAGGAAAGATGAAAGATTGCAATATAAAAATTCAATTTGTTTGGTGAACAGAAGGCTAAAAGAAATAGGGAAAAAGTTGGGGCTTGTTCATCCTTTGACTATGTATGTGGCGCGCCATTCATGGGCCAGTGTTGCCAGAGGCAAACATATTCCTCTTTCTGTGATAAGTGAAGGGATGGGACATGATTCGGAAAAAACGACTTTGATTTATCTGGCAGCATTGGATACCACCGTGATAGACAAAGCGAATATGGTGGTGCTGAGGGAATTCTTGTGATAATAGGGTAAAGATATTGTTTCTTGTCAAAAAGAGGATATCATATCACAAGGTATCCTCCATTTGACGGGATCAGTGTGTCTAGTATTTTTTTAATAAATGTGTGTTTGTTCTCTCTAAAGATGATAGCACTTTCTGATGTGGCTGAGTTGAATATGTTTGTTGCAAGGTCGGCACAGCCTATGATCTCTTTTTATTGTTATCTTTTGTCAGAAGATACCTTATAGTAAAGGAGAATCGGATTACAGATAGATTTTGAAACAATTGCCATAAACCATTATGCTGTTTTTGTCCACCTATTTGTTATGAAAAAAATATCAGCTTCCAAATATTCAATATTTTTCCGTAATATGACAATTGTCATAGGTTTGTTTTTTTATGTGAATTATAGCTGATACAACTATTTTTTAGTAGACAAACTTGAATAAAAGAAAAGGCAAAGTTTACTTGGGTTTTATTCTTTGATTTTGGAGATAATACTCTTATTACAAGAACTTTATAGAAAAAATACTAAGTTGGAATATTATATATCTCTTATTAAGAGATATATATTTTGTCGCAAATTTAAGCAAAGTTTTGAGAATTAGAACAATTTAGCAAGGAAATTTAATAATTGATTCAAAAAAAACGTTTTCTGAATACATGATTTAGTCTTTCAAAGTATTCTTGTGTGAATGTATTTTGTTGATTTATAATGTGTTATAGATCTATTATATATCTCTTAATAAGAGATCTATCGTATAACTGATGACACGCCATATAATAATGTATGGTTGTGAAGATGTTAAAGCGAAGATTAAAAGTAAATAAAAATATGGACTATCTATCTTGAGACGACACAGACGGACTGCTACTTCGAATAGGCAGAAAAGCCTGCTTCTTAAGGCTGCTGAACGCCAGTGGGAACTACAGTTCGCCAATAAGGGGACTGAAGGGAGAAAGGTGGATTGTGCCCTATATAAATGTATATTGTATAACCTTGAAATAAAGCAAGTTTTTTTGGATTCGGAGCTTTCTTTGAAAAAGTTTAGCGTTATGATAGACACCAACCAAACTTACCTGTCGAATGTGGTAAACAAGTATTTCAACTGCAATTTGAAGGAGTTGCTGAATACTTACCGTGTGGAATATGCCAAAGAGTTACTCCATGCTGGGAAATGTTCATTAGAAGAACTCCCACAGCGATGTGGCTTTGCCTCTAGAAGTGCTTTTTATGCCTCTTTTAGTAAAATAGTCGGAATGTCTCCTTTGCGCTTTCTAGCTCGAGAACAGAATAATTCGCTCTTAGAATCAATGATTTATGTATAATCAATTTTAGTTTTTTAAATTTATAAATTTAAAGTTTTTCTATTTATGAACAAAAAGTTTTTAAGTGCAATCCTGTTCGGTGCCTTAATGGTGACCTCGACAGGAACATTTGTATCTTGTAAGGACTATGATGATGACATCGACAGCTTAAACGAGAAAGTGGATAAGCTGACTAAAGATTTGTCTGAATTACAGGCCGCAGCTGGAAAATATGTCACAGCTGTCAAGTATGATGCGGCAACAGGTAAGTTGACTGTTACCGGCGGTAACGGTGAAACTTTCCAACTTCCGATGCCTGCTGAACTTCCCACTTACTCTTTGAAAGTTGTAGATGGTAAGATACAGTTGTTAGATGGTGACAAGGTCGTTTCTGAAGCACCCCTGCCTACAACTGATGCTCCTGCGGCATTTGATCCTACTTTGTTGAAGTGGAACAATGGCTATCTGTATTATGGAGATGTAAAAATCTCAGGTGTAGAGAAACCTCAAAGCGTTGGCTCTATTACAGAAGTGAAAGATGAAGAAACTGGTGAGGTGATTGGCTATGTCATTGAACTAGATGGAAAATCTGCTACATTCTCTTTGGTTGCTGATTTGAAGGCGTTAGTATTCCAACCTGCATTCTATTATCACGGTATTGAAGCAATGGAAGCTATTGGTCTTAATTATAAAACCTTGACAGTAGCTAAAGTAGATGCAGATGGAAATTATGATAAGGATGCTCCTGTTGTAGGTGAAGCAACTACAATGATTCCGGACTTGGTAGCTGATTATCATGTAAATCCTACCGTAGCGAAAGTTCCAGGTGATGTAAAAGCATATACTTTCTTGCGTTATGACAAGAATTATACTCGTTCTGCTGCGACAGCTCCGAAAGTAGTAAAAACTAATGTTACAAACGGTAAGGCCCCCAAGGGTATATTGACTGTAAATGCTCATTTTACAGATGCTGATATTAAGAACATTGAAAATGATGAGCAAGTAACTGTATTAGCTTTGCAAGTAAGTAAGGGGGATACCGTTGTTACTTCTGATTATGCTGCTGTTAAGGCTGCTTATTACAAGGACTTGGTATTGGCAGCTGTAGATAGTATTCATGCAAATGACCGCCACTTGTTTACAACTGCTGCTGAAGCTATTGCTGATAGTGAACATGTTTGCAAGATTGTCTGGAACAGCAATGGTATCGATATTGCTCGTTTGGTCAATACTCACAGAACTAATATAGATAGTACACATTCAAAATGGGATGTTCGTGCTGCTGATGGTACTGTAGAAAAATATGGTTTCAAATATTCTTACGAATTAGTTGGTTATCATAAAGGTCATAACGAAACTTCAGAAAGTGCTCATGCTGCATTGAAGGGTTCTGTTATTCGTCCTCAGATGACAAGTGGTGGTAAGCAGCAACCTTGGGGATTTACTCAGAATAAAGCTACAAAAGATCGTGAACCGTTGGTTCGTGTTATCTTGACTGATACTATTAGCGGAAAAATAGCTTCTGTTGGTTATTTAAAATTCAAGATTACCGATACTGCTAATCAGAATGAAGTTGTATTGACCCCGAATTTCCCATTTGCCAATGGTTATACTGTTGATTGTACAAAAACAACAGAGACTAAACTTGGTTTGTCATGGCATCAAGTTGAAGAACAGATTCTGGCTCAATTGGAAGAAATTGGTATTTCTAAGGATGAATTCCATAAGAATTTCAAATTGGATGGTGCTGTAGAAGACGTAGAGCAACAAGCTTTGGTAAATGCTACTCAGTATGATGGAATTACTGTTGATTCTAAGGCTGTTACTACTCCGGTTGGTGTGGTTTCACAGACTAATTGGGATCCGGCGGATGAAATGACTGAAGTTTTGACTTGGGTAGTTAAGAATAATCAGGCATATCACATCTTTAAGGCTGGTGCTAAGAGTATTGCAGTAAATGTACGTTATAGCTATGAAGTATCTGAAGGTGTATATCAATATGTATATGTTACTTTCACTTGGACTCCTAGTCCTTTGAACTTTACTCCTAATGGTACCATTGAAAACTCTGCTAAGATTGATAAATATTGGTATGAAAAGAACGGTGCTGTAGCAGGTTCTGGTTATTCAGATATCCATGCTAATGTTCATCAAGTTGTTAGCGATAACTCTAATGATTGTACATTTGATAGCGAAATCTTGAATACTTTCACTGGTAATGTGATTACCGTGACAAGTGACGCTACTTATCCTGCATTTGCTAATGATAAGTTGACTAAGGAAGTTGTATTTGCTAACCCTCAAGATCATTTGACTAAGAAGGGAACTGCTTATGTCGTGAATGGTGCTTCTGGTGCTCAATATGATATCACTGTATCTGCTGATGGAAAAACTCTACAAGCTACTAATAACGCTGTAACAAAAGCAGTTGTTGTTCTTGCTGGAACAGTGATGGAATATCAAGAAAATGATTTTGCAAAAGATATTTTGAACAATGCAGATCACAACTTGCTGGGACAAGACCAGACATTTACTGCTAAATTGCAAATTAATGCTGCTAACTGCGATTATGTAGATTATGCTTTGGGTAACAACGTATTCTATGCTAAATATTTGCGTCCTGTATCAGTAGATCCGTCAGATGTAGATGAATTAATTGATGCTACTAATGGTGCTTCTATTGCAGGCTTGACCTTGAATCTGATTGATTGGAGAGACAAGTATTTTGATAAAGCAGAAGATACTACTGGTGATGATGGTAAGAAATATAATTTCTATGGATTTTATGGCGTAACTAAAGTTGCTGCTGATATTGAAAACGCTACAACAACTTTGAATGGTGGAACATTAGGTTCTACTAAATTATCTTCTGTAACGAAGAATGTAAAATTGTATTTCGGTGAAGATAAATCTACAACCAATGTATTTACTGCTCTGAAGGTTGGCGATAATGGTAAATTCTATTATTACAATAATGGTACTACTTTAGGTAAGTTTACAATCCGCGTTCCGCTGGAAGTTACTTATAAGTGGGGTACTATCTATACCGAAGTTGATTTGAATATCAATAAGACTATTCAGAACTAATATTGTAATAACTTTGAGTTTAATTTAAATAAGGGCCGGCCATTCATAGTGGCTGGCCTTTTTTAATAGGAGGAAAGAATGAAATGAAAAAACTGAAATTTATTTTATTGTTGACTGTTTTATTAACAACCTTTTCTTGTCAATCAGGAAAACAGAAGGTGCAAAGCAAAGAAGAGAAGAGTATTAATGAATTTGTAGCTCATCTAACGGAAGTTGATACGGTTTTGATAACAAACTTAATAAATCAATTTATGGAATATGCGAAAAATGGTCAGCTGGAATCTGCCGCAGCTATGCTTTATAAAGCCGATTCGGCAGATGTTTGGAATGAACCTATTCAATTGGATAACAATGAATTGCATCAAGTCGCAAAAATGATGGAATCTTTTCCTGTATTAAGTTATAAGATAGATTATATAAAGTTCTATACTCCTGTTAAAAACG